>JGI12053J15887_10000317_pt1 | contig 18922 bp, 15 predicted proteins | sample MedBloCAOM1_O3_FD_15887 | JGI IMG/M metagenome (IMG submission 15887)
CCGGTTGCTAGCGCGAGCGCTCGGATGGACGGCCCGCCAAATCCCTAAAAAAGCCGCGAGGCGCGAACGTCGAAATCGTCAGGGTAAGCAGATGAGCTTCCACCGGTATGATTACCACATCAATCTCCATGCATGAGTTTCTGGCTGGACTATTGCAGGCTCCAGAGGCTTCGCCTGGAATTGCGAATAGCCGATAGCACTTCATCCAGGTAGCGTCGCTCAACTCCACGCATACGCGAAATCGTTATCTTCGATCGTAACTCGTGCTTGCGTGATTTCTTCCTTGGCCAGGGATTTCTTCAGGAATTCCCGCGACAGTGCCGGCAGCAGCGTGTTGGTGATGATGTTGTCGATCATGCGGCCGCCGGAATCCGGATCGTTGCATTTTGAAACGATGTGATCGATCACCGCGTCAGCGTAGACGAATGAGGCGCCATGGTTGTCGCGAATGCGTTGATCGATACGACCAAGCTGCAGCCGGACGATGCCATCAAGCATGGCATTCGACAGCGGGAAATAAGGAATGGTCACGATGCGCCCGAGCAGTGCTGGCGGAAATACTTCGAGCAGCGCCGGCCGCATCCTCAATGCAAGTTCTTCCGGATCGTCACGATATTTCGGGTCGCCCGACAGCCCCATGATCAAGTCGGTACCGACGTTGGTGGTCAGGATGATCAGGGTGTTCTTGAAGTCGATGCGTCGGCCGTTGCCATCTTCCATGATGCCCTTGTCAAACACTTGGAAGAAAATCTCGTGCACGTCGGGATGGGCCTTCTCGACTTCGTCGAGCAGAATCACGCTATACGGCTTTCGCCGTACCGCTTCGGTGAGCCGGCCACCTTCGCCGTAGCCCACATAGCCTGGAGGTGCGCCTTTCAGCGAAGAGACGGTATGCGCCTCCTGAAACTCCGACATGTTGATGGTGATCATGTTCTGCTCGCCGCCATAGAGCGCCTCGGCCAGCGCCAGCGCGGTCTCGGTCTTGCCGACGCCGGAGGGGCCGGCGAGCATGAATACGCCGATCGGCTTTGATGGGTTGTCGAGCTTGGCTCGGCTGGTTTCGATCCTCTTGGCAATCATCGCCAACCCGTGCGACTGGCCAACGACGCGGCGATTGAGGATTTCCGGCAGCTTCAGAACGGTTTCAATTTCGTCGCGCACCATGCGGCCAACGGGGATGCCGGTCCAGTCCGACACCACCGAAGCAACGGATTGCTCGTCGACATGGGCATAGATCATGCGCTTTTCGGGTGTGATGCCCTCCAGCGCGTCGAACTTGCCGCGCAATTCGGCGCGTTTCGCGGTGGTCTCGTCGCCTTGCTGCGGCTCTGCCAATATCTTTCTGATGCCTCGAATATCGTTGACGAGGGCCTGCTCCGAGGCCCATTCGGCCTCCAGGCCAGAGAGCTTCTCCTTGAGCGCCGCGATATCCGCATCGAGGGTTGTGATGCGATCGGCGTCGTCGACCCCTAAATCGCTGTCGCTGACGAGCGCGGCTCTCTCTGCCTCGCGTGCGACGATGGCAACGCGCGCGTCCTCGATCAGGGCCGGCGTNGCNCTCTGGCTGATCGCCACCCGGGCNGCGGCNGTATCCAGGAGGCTGACCGCCTTGTCCGGCAACTGCCGCGCCGGGATGTAGCGGTGTGACAGATTCACGGCGGCCACGATCGCGGCGTCGGAAATCCGCACGCNGTGATGCTTTTCCATCGGCCCGAGCAGCCCGCGCAGCATGATGCAACAGGTCGCGACGTCGGGCTCGTCGACATGGATAGGCTGGAAGCGCCGGGTCAATGCCGGATCCTTCTCGATATACTGGCGGTACTCGGCCCAGGTGGTCGCGGCGATGGTGCGTAACGTGCCGCGGGCGAGGGGGGGCTTGAGGAGATTGGCGGCGTCGCCGGTGCCGGCGGAGCCGCCGGCGCCGATCAGGGTATGGGCTTCGTCGATGAACAGGATGATCGGCGTCGGCGAGCTTTGCACCTCATCGATCACCGAGCGCAGCCGCTGCTCGAATTCGCCCTTCATCGACGCGCCCGCCTGCATCAGGCCGATGTCGAGCGCACAGAGCCGGACATTCTTCAGCGGCGGCGGAACCTCGCCTGATGCGATGCGCTGGGCAAAGCCTTCGACGACCGCAGTCTTGCCGACGCCCGCCTCGCCGGTGAGGATCGGGTTATTCTGCCGCCGGCGCATCAGGACATCGATCAATTATTTCGTCGTCGCGGCCGAGGATCGGATCCATCTCGCCGGATCTCGCCTTTGCGGTGAGGTCCTGCGAAAAGCGATCGAGCGGTGTCGTGCCTTTCGCGCCACCGGGCTGTTGTGCCGCGCTCGCCGCGGTGCCCAACCCCGAACCATCCATCGGACGCAGGGTTTCTTCCTCGGAGGCCGCCCAGATCTTGCGGTATTCGCTGGTCAAGACGTCGACCGACATCTTGTTGAATTCGGATGAGATGTTCTTGAATGCGCGGTAGAGCTCGCGCGATTGCAACGCCCCGACCAGAACGTGGCCGGTTCGTATCTGCGTCTCGCCGAAGAAAAGAGTGGCGTAATGCCAGCCGCGGTCGAGCAAGTCCATCACGGTGTTGGAAACGGTCGGCATTTCGGTTTCGTTCTTGCGAAATCCGCCGATCGCAGCGTTGATGTCCATGAGCAGCTTGTTGCGATCAAGCCCGAAGTGATCGGCTGTCAGCACGATGTCGGTACGCTCGCCTTGCAGGATGTGGACGAGCCAGTGAGCGAGTTCGACATTGCGATTGCCGGCGCCCTTGGCCTGGCGCAATGCCTTGAACAAGGCTTCGTAGCCGATGCGGTTGAGCTTGCCTGCTACTGCCTCAAGATTGATGTCGGCCATTGGCGCCTCCCTCGCTGTCGGCTTGCCGCAGTTGTCTCTTCCGCTCCATGCGCTCTGCAGGGTGGAATCTGGCGTCGCGCCGGTATGCTTCTGTCGTCGTCCAGTCGGGTGCCATCCAGGTCGTCCAGCCCAGTTGCCCGAACTGGCCGAGACGGATGGGCTCAACGGCGCCTGATGGAATGGCTAATTCGGTATCCCAATCGAGCTGGGCTCCGTTGTAAAAATACACGAGGTCCGCGAGCGGCTCGCACAAGTCTCCGCTGGGGAGAAATCGCATGTACTGAGCCAGGGTCTGTGTGTAGATACGGACCCTGATCTTGTCCTGCACGCTATAGACGCCCCGGCCGAGCATTGCGCCTTCGCCAAGCACGTTATGGCGCTTGCCCAAAATTGTATATTCCTGAACGTCCAGCATGAGCCGCGTTCCGACGAACTCATCGACCTCCGCTCTCACCTCAAACAGACCGCAGAGGGCACCGACGAGCCGCGATGCGGATTTCGCCTGGGCTCCCAGCAGGCCCGCAAAGCAGAGTTTGGCGGCGTCCGGGATGCTGTCGAGGTTCCTGTAAGGTTCGGAGCCAAGGCCGATTGCCGAGCCAATGTATGCGAAAAAGCGGTCTTGCTTCGGGCGGTCGTGCTGAGCGATCGGGCGCGAATTGGCCCACGCACGGAAGAACAATTGAAGAAAGCGGTGATTGAAAACGTCGAGGAAGCGCGGGAACGCGTCGTCGTTGGCGAGGACGTAATGATAAGCTTCCTCGGTCGTTGCAAGCGGCAGCGCACCTTGAGGTCCCAGCATTCCCATATATTTGACAAAGATCCGAAGCGGCTTGTCTTCGGGGTGCTCCACGCGGGCCAGGTTTGAAGCCGGAAAGTCCATGAACGGGTCCTGTCCAAGCAGGACGAGTTCGTCGCGCAGCGTTGCGCTATCGCCGATCCGAGGCTGGTCTTCATGGACGCGTTCGAGATGCCTTAGCACGCTGAAATAGTCGAATCGCCACGGCTCCGCTTCCAGATCGCGCAACAGGTTCGCTGCTATTTGGGGGGCGGGGCTCATAACGGCCTGCGCATTCCCATGCGGGGGGGCCATCGCATGATCTCACCCCGATCGACGGAGCGGATCACGGTTTGGGTGAAATGGTTGAAGCCGGAGTATTCGGCAAAAAAGCGATCGAGCACGGCGCCCAGCAGAAATGCGCCGGTGCCTTCGAACGCCTTCTCGTCAATAGTGACGGTGATCTCGATTCCGCGTGCCACCCCGACGCCGCTGCGCTGGCGGATACGCCGCACGATTGGACGACTATCGATGTGACGAACGCCACGGATGCGGCGCTCAGTGGCGCTATCGGCCATCTCGGCGAAGATCGACAGGGTTTCCCGAACCGCCTCGGCGCTGCTTCCAGCGCCTCGGTCGACCAAACCGAGATGATTGGTCGAGAGCAAGTTCACGAGCCGCCAGGTGACCGTGCCGGTATGCGCGGTTTCGCTGCGGCTGCGCAACTGCCTGATCACGGGCTCGCGCGGCGGAGTCGGTCCCGCGACGCAGGTGAGATCGAGGGTGAAATCATCGACCAGCCGGAAATCGGCTCCTCCAACCCCGATCGGCAGATGCTCGGTCAGGTGCCGATTTGAGCACAATGCACGCACGCTCAGCTCAGCAATCGCCTCGTCGTCAATTCCGCCGAGCTCGCTCAGCGAAATGAACATATCGGTGCCGGTGTAATCCGACGATACGCCGGTGCGCTTCTCTTCCACCGTGCGCCGTCGCGGCAAGCGACGGATCGAAAAACAAGTATCAGACGCAAATGACGAGTCGTGGAGCGACGCCGAATAAAGTGGACGCACTGGGACCTTTTCCCGCCCACCGGGGTAGTGGGCAAAAACCTCCAGCACCCGATGGGGCTCGTAGTCGAGGTAGTGGCTGCGGTCGGGGACGACGTGATATTCGTGCTGATTTGACTTGAGCGGAATGCGATCGGTGGATTTCTCGAACAGATTGATGGCTGGTGCCGCATAGAGCGCGAATGTCTCCGGCCGAACCGCGGCGGCGAGCCGCGCATTCAGTTCGTCAAAGGCAAACACGATGTCGAAGGTTCGCGCCTTGATACGAGGCAGAAACTCATCGACGCCGGTGAGACGGCAGCCGAGAAACTTGCGTGGAAACGCGAAATATTCGCGCAGCAGGTCGAAGCCCTCGAACACCCGATGATCGATGGCAAATAGCGTGTCGTCCCGATCGAATCCGATCTGCTGCAAACATTCCGGCGGGGCCTGGAAGACGACGGGATCGCCGAAATGATCGAGGTGGCGGAAATAGATTCCTCGGCAATGGGCAAATAGCTGTTCGTACAACGCAACCGATTCAGCTTCCGCGCCAACGAAATACAGCGGCAACTGGGAGGTTCGGCAGCCGGCAATCATGAGTTCCGGCTTCTTGTGCGCGTCGGCTTCGGAAGGTTCGTCTTCGGATCGCGCCGTTGAACGGTGTGTCAGGGTTATTCGCATGCCCGCCAGCACCTCGCCGCCGGCCGAGACTCCGAGCGCTTGCATCGGGGCAGGCGATGAATAGTACTCCGCACCAACTAGTTCGAACGGCCATAGCGTGATGTCACCGCATAGACGATAGCGGCACGCGATCTGGCGATCGAGCTGGCGGAAACTTGCATCAAGATAGGAACCGCGCGNTATCGCNCGGCCCTCGCGGAGCGCCGGCTCGCCAAAGACCGGATTCGCCTTAACGAGCATCATCGAAGGCGTCGGCGCGAGATAATGCGGGACGAGCTGTTCTAGTAAATTCTCGGTAAACTCGGGGAATTCGTGTTTGAGCTTGAGCTGGACCCTGGCTGCAAGGAAAGCGGCTCCTTCCAGCAGCCCCCCGATCAAGGGATCGATGCGGTCCTCCAGAATGCCGCCGAGACGCTCTGCAATTCCCGGATATTCTTCAGCGAATTGGCGCCCCTGCTCATTGAGCAATTGAAGTTCCGTATTGTAGAGATCGAGAAATTCCCGATTCATGCGCGCTCACAATCGATTGACGACAATTTTTCCGGTCTCGACAATGTCGGCGATGAACTCGACCGGAACGTGCACCGGATGGCACACCAGTTCGCCACGAATCACGAAGCGTATCTTGAGCTCGACCGGATCGATCTCTTTGTCACGGGCAATACGCAGTGAATCGGCGGCGATTCTCGGTTCAAAGTTGACGATGGCGGTTCGGATCTCGTCGGGAATCTCGTCGACACCCGTCTCGTCGATGGTGTGGCGGGCTATATCGGGAAGCCCGAAGTTCAAAATCGATCTGCGCACATTGGGCGCGTTCTCCATGTCGACCGTCGCCTCCAGCGCCACAGTGTTCAAAAGAGCATCGAGATCGCGTGAAACTTCGCGGCGGAGCATGCTCTCGGTGATGACCTGGCGCGCGCGCAATCGGCGGCTGGCAATGACGCGTTCGCCGGCCTCATTGCGTTGATCGATTATCCGTTTGGCGTCCTTTGCCTCATGGGCATTCCGGAAAACATGCATCAGAGGCGGGCTGAGACGCGATTGCCGGTTCGAATTAGCCATGAACAACCCCGGTCTGAGGGTGGCGAACCCTGGCGGCTAGTGCGCAATATGGTGAAGCATTTTCCGAGTTTTTTCCAAACCTCGACGAGTGGATGGAGCATCCCATCCACTCGTCATTTGGACAGCGGCACTGTTTCGTTAGCAGGCCTCGTTCTTTTGCAGGTCCCACCCGAAGTCGACGTGTCCGGAAGCGTCGCCTTCGTTGCCCTGCGGCTTGTACTTTGTCTTCACCTTCACGAAGTGAATAGTGCCCGATTCATGTGGAAGCTGTCCGTCGCTGCCGGCGGAGAGTTGGTACGAGGTCACGCACACGTGGTCCATGTCAATTTCGAAATAAGGAATCTTCGTGTCCCCGACCAGCTTGCACAGCGTAAGCTTTCCTTTCGGAACCGGCTTGCCGCTCACTGCCCGTTCCAACAACCTCAGCGAGGCCTGGCAGGTGAATTTGCTGAACGAGATGTCATGGATCTGACCCTTGCTGACACTCGGGCCGGTGCCTGACTGGAAGGAGCTGTTGTTGCTGGCGCCCCATCCGAAGGAATTGAGCTCGATTTTCTTTTCGTACTTGGAATCCTGGGCTTCCCCTTCGATTCCCTCTAGGTCCAGGAATGCATAAATGTCTGCTGCCATTTGAGTTTCTCCATAAGTGTTTGGTAAGGCTGAGTTGCAAGCTTTGAGCTCTTTTTCAGGCGAGCTACGCTTGTTAGTTGCCGGCTTTCAGATCGGGGTTCAAAAGAAAGCTAGTTTTTTGCGACCGGCAATCGCGAGACAAGCCGCAACCCTATGTCCATGCCTTCGAGCTGGAAGTGAGGCCGGAGCTCGAACGTTGCGGCGTAATAGCCCGGGTTCTCTTCATTCTCCGTGATCGAGATTGCCGCGCCGGCGAGGGGCCTGCGGCACTTGGTCGCTTCCGAGGAGTTCTTCGGATCCGCATCGACGTACTCACTGATCCAGTTGTTGAGCCATCGCTGCAACTGCTCCTTCTCGTAGTACGACCCGACCTTATCGCGCACCATTACCTTGAGGTAATGCGCGAACCGGCAACAAGCGAACATGTAGGGCAAACGGGACGACAGATTGCTCGACGCTGTCGCTTCCGGGTTGTTTTGATAGGCCTTCGGCTTGAAAAGCGACTGAGCACCGATGAAAGTAGCGCGGTCGGTGTTCTTGCGATGAATCAGCGGGATCAACCCCGATTTTGCCAATTCGGCTTCGCGGCGGTCGCTGATGGCGATTTCCGTCGGGCACTTCAGATCGACGCCGCCATCGTCCGTCGGGAATGTGTGCGTCGGCAATTCTTCCACCTCGCCGCCTGACTGCACGCCACGGATGCGCGCACACCAGCCATACTCCTTGAAAGCGCGGTTGATATTGGCTGCCATCGGATAGGCCGCATTCATCCATCCGTATTTTTCGCCCTTGTGGCCGTCGGTATCTTCTTCGAAGGCAAATTCGTCNACGGGTTCCGTCTTCGCNCCATATGGCAGCCGGGCGAGCACACGTGGCATGCAGAGGCCGACATAGCGCGCGTCGTCGGAATCACGCAGCGATCTCCAGGCCGCGTATTCCGGCGTATCGAACAGCTTGCTGAGGTCCCGCGGATTCATCAACTCGTTCCATGAATCCATGCCCATCAACGTCGAGTGCGCAGCGGCGAAAAACGGCGCGTGCGCCGCGCCGGCGATCTTGCTGAGGTCACGCAGCAACTGCACGTCCGTCGCCTGATGGCTGAAGCTGTAGTCGCCGATCAAGCAGCCGTACGGCTGTCCACCAAGCTGACCGAATTCTTCTTCGTAGATCTTCTTGAATATCGGGCTCTGGTCCCAGGCGGCGTTCGGATATAGCCGCAAATGCCGATAGAGCTCGTTCTTCGAGACATTCATCACGCGGATCTTGAGCATCGCGTCGGTCTCGGATTGGAACACCAGATATTTCAGGCCGCGCCAGGCGCCCTCAATCTGCTGAAATTCCGGCGCATGCATGATTTCGTTCATCTGCGCCGAAAGCTTCTTGTCCAATTGCGCAATCATCTCCCCGATCGTGTCGAGCACGTCGGATTTGATCAGGCTGGTATCCGCGAGTGCCTGCTCGACCAGAGTCTTGACGGCATTATCGAGTTCGGTAGCCGCGCGCTCGGTGCGCGGTTTGAAGCTCTGCTTCAACAGCGCAGCAAATTCGTCCGCATCTCGGGTTTGCGGTTGCGCATCCTGCTGCTGGGAACGGACTGTTTCGGTTGCCATGACACTGCTCTCTAATATTGGTGATTGTTAATATTGATGATTATTGTTCGCTCTGGCCGCCTTGCTCGACGGTGCGGTTTTTCAACGCCTGCATCAGTTGCGGATCGGCCAGCAGCTTGCGCAACTGATCCTCGGCGGCAGCTTTGCCGTCCACATAGCGCTGCAGGTTCGCCAGTTGCATCCTCGCTTCGAGAAGCTTTGCAACTGCCGGAACCTGCCTGGCAACAGCCGCCGGATCAAAATCCGCCATTTTATCGAAGCGCAGGTCAACACCCATCTTCTCCGAGGAATCTTCGCCAAGCTTGTTGTCTACCCGGAAGCTGATGCCCGGCTGGATGGCCGCCATCCGCGAATCCAGATTGTCCATGTCGAACTCGAGGAATTTGCGCTGCGGGATGTCGGTCTTCTCGACACCTGGCGCGTTGCCGGAGAGATCGGCCATGACGCCCATGACAAATGGAATCTCAACTTTTTCCTCGGCATTTGCCGGATTTTCGTAGGTGATGTGGACCCGAGGAGGACGAACCCGCCGAATGAATTTCTGACCGCTTTCTCGTGCCATGTATTCCACCTTATCTTTGAGTTGAGGATTAGAGGGAGCTTTTTCTACCGCGTCAATTGGAATGGACACCTTCAGAAAACCTCCTGATGCTGGGCGTCGCGCATCAGTTCACGCACGTCGTTGTCCGGGACATGCGGAAGCAGGCAGTAGCTACGGAGCGCAATGACGTCAACATTTTCAATCCCGTTTACTCTTTTCATTCTTAATTCACCAGCAGATGGCCGTCTCATTTATCGGCACCGAAAGTCTTCAGCGCTGCCTTCGGAAGCACCTCTCTCAGCACGCCCATGAAATCCCGCTCGGCGAGTGCGCGCGCACGATCGCACAGCATCGGCACCGGGCTGGAGGGCTCGGCGTGTCGGAAGAATCGCTGGACCTGCTCGAGCAGCGCGATCGCCTGCGCGCGAGACTCGACGCGGTATTGAGGAGATCCGCCACTTTCGGATGACGGCGGCGCTTCCAGCGCGGGCGCTCCCTCCGGTAGCTTGGAAAGCTTGCCGACTGGCAGTTCGAAGAACTGGTCGGCGCCGATCTGAAACGCCGCTTTGTCCATTTGCGTCGGCACCAGGATGCTCATCACTTCGAAGAAGGACTTGCCGATCAGCTGGTGCGCCTGGCGTACCAGAGGCAGCGTTGGGCTTGAGGGTTCCGAGCGGCTGTAATATTCGGCGATCGCTGCCAGCGCCTGCTGCGCCTCTGCGAGCGATCCCGGCCCGCCCACCGCTTCCCGGGCAGTCCGTTCTTTCGCGGTAGCCGAAATATCATCGCCTTCCGCTGCGTGGGCTGCCGTCTCTTCGCGAAGCGCAGCATGTGGATCAACGAACCCCCGCATCTTGTCGATAAGCGCCGGCAGGTTCTCCAGGCCGAGCGAACCGCCCCGCATCGTGAAGACCTCGCGCATGCGGCCAAGCGATGTCTTGAGCATCGCTACGTGCTTGCGCGTTGCCGCCAACACATCGGGCGTTGCATCCGCTATCGCCTCTGTAACCGCAGCCGATGGGTGTTTCTGCTCGCCTGCACGCGGTTTTACTTCGCCGGCTGCGATCATCCAGGCCCGGTAGGTCACCGCTCCAATTCGGCGGGCTTCGCATAGTGGTGCATACTGCAGCGGGAACACGACGGTAGGCAGATCAAGCGCGCCGAGCGCAGCGGCGCGCGCGCCAAGATCGCCGTCAGCGGCGCGCGGATGAACATCGTCCCAGAACTTATCTAGCCACTGCGCAATTGCAGCAATGGTCACCGCGAAGCCACCGAGATCCCGATTCAGGATGAGGAGCCGCGCCCGCATGACAAGCAACCGCAAGTCGCGGGAGCGCTCCCACAGCGGCCCGATCGCGTCGATCTGGTGCGGCAAATCGACGGCGGATCGATCAAACGGTTTTCCGTCCTCGGCCGAAAAGAACAAGCTTGGAAGAATCCCTTCGGTCTGGGCGAAGAAGTTCAGGTAATCGGCGTCGCCCGCCAGATCGAGATCGGGTCCGCACGGATCGGTTTCCGACAGCGGAACGCACAGCTCAGCAACCGCGGGATCAACCATCGCAGATTCAGCGGCCGGGCCGATTTCGGTCGCTTCCACAACAGAGCGATCTATTGGCGCCGCGTCTATTGACGTCGAGTCTATTGGTGCCGAGTCCATGGCCGCAGCTTCGGGTTCCGTCATCGCGGGAGAGGGTGTCTCCTCCACCGATCGGGTGACTCGCGAGGACACATCCTCCTCCGATCGGGGGACCGCCGCCGCGCCGTCATCTTCAAGAGCAGCCGAGAATGCTAGTTCCGCCACCGTGAGCCCTCAGAACCAGATCGGATGAAAACCGATCTGTCATAACCGATGTGTCGCTCCCAGAGCGATACAATTCTCGACAGTTAGTCATCCCCGCGGGATTTTGGTTCAAAAAAATTTCTGCTCAAGCGCCAGGTGGCGATGGAATAAAGGCGGTTTCAAACTGTCTTCCCAAAGCCGGCGGCGAGGTTTGCCGGAGGCGACGTCCGGCTGGGTGCCGGGCGAACAAGCGGACCGAATTTGGTTGCGTGTTGACGCATTTGAACCCGATCAGGCCGCTTCGCTACGAAGGTGAGATCAGCAGTGCGGGCAGTACCTGACAGCCGCCGAGCAAAAGAAGAAACATTTTCCCATGCCCCGAATCATAACTATCGACAAGACAGTGATCGACGAGCTCAACAAGGACAACAAAGACCTGGCGAACTTTTTCAATAGTCTCCGCTCTGTGAACCTCAATATTATCAATAACGCCCATCTTGAGATGACAGAGGGCGAGTATCTTAAATTGAATGAGGCGGGGCGGCGTCTGTGCGACGACATGAAGGTGCGCCACATGGGGGACGCCAAATTTTACATTGATGGGCTGCGCCATCGCGCCGACAACAGAATGAGATATGTCGAGCAGATGGATCCCGGCGCCTTCAAGGACATAGCGCCGGAGCACGAGGCCACGATAGCGATTGCGTTTGGCAACGAGTTGCTGACCTTCGACAAAAAACTGGCTGAGACCTATGGCAGGCTCACGGCGCCGTTGGGCGGGAGGGTCGTGCCGGAGTTGAAGAACATTCCTGTTTCGAACAAGCCGATAAATTACTTCCTGGCCAGGAGCAACCTGGGTCTGCAAGCGCTGAACATCAGCCCGTCCACCGGGGGGATCCTTCCCACCCCGGGTTACAAGAGGGTGATCATGGACGGCAAGACAACCGGCTGGGTCACTCCGGACAGGGAGGGCTTTATTACTGCTGACGGCGGCCCTCGCACCCCTGGCGGCGCGAGGACGACCAAAAAGATCACGGCCACAGTTGGTGACCCGGTCACGGCGCCCCAGGAATCTGGCCCCTCGGCCGCCGGTGATGCGAAAGTCCAGAGCGGCGTCGTGGTTTTGCAGGGGATCAATTACGCTCTTTCGAAAATCAATGGCCCGATTCAACAACGCCGGTTCGATGAGGCCTGGAATCGAAAGAAGCCATTTGTTGATCAGCAGCTTGATGAGGATCCTCAGCTCGGCGCCATGGTCTACGTGTACTATTCGACGTATCAAGCCGGCGAGGCCAGCGCCATTGATGGCGGGCTTGCTTTTCAGGACGTCCAAGTTGCTTTTGGCTTCACGCCAGATGACGCGCAGCGAGCGTACAATTCGAAACCCCATATAGGTAGCGCAGGCCAAATACAAATCGGCGACCAAATCTGGCATAAGCCCAAAGCGCCACTCGATGTCAGGAGGCTACCGGTTCCGTACGGAACTAGCGCGGCGGGGCTGGCGACCTTCGTGCCAGGAAAAGAAAAGCTGGTGAGAATAAGATTCAGGACCTCTATGGGAGGAGGATTCGATGACAGAATGTTTAGCAGGGAGACCTTGGATGTGCCGAAAGGCATGACGCCGCGATTTTTCTATTTATGGCCTCCCGAAAAAATTAATTACCGTGACGGAAACAAGATCAGCACCCAGGACATAGATTGGACGATTTCCGATGAAGCGGATGAGTCCGGTGCCGCGATCGACGCCACCCGCAAGCTTCAGAAGGGGATTCCGGTGGTGAGATTGGATTCTCGTGTCAACCCGAGCACGTGGTTTTCGGATGGCGCCACCGCGGCCATGGTTTGGCCGGCCGACAACGCCACGGCGAACCTGTTCCAAAAGACACCCGCCACTGCGGACCCGGGCAATTATTTGGCCGGTCTGGGTTACCGGCTCCTGCGGTGGGTCAGGCCCGAGTTTGTGCGCGTGCTCAAGGACCCGATCGACTGAATTTGCTCTCCGTCGCGTGCCGGGCCGGAGCGTTGGGAGCGAACTGATCACCAGCTGACGTGAAGCGTATGCGTCCAGGCAAGCTTGGTCGCGCGAGGCGGCTACTGGTTAACGCGAACAAAACGCCTCCAGCCGAGGTCTACTATCACATTGAAATTGAACCCCGACATGCCCTAGGCCTACTATAGCAAGCGGGCGAATTGGCGTTCCGCCGTCGCAGTCGTCGAGGATCGGATGGGACAGCTCAATCAAGCCAACCAGATGGGCGCACTCAAAACGCCCCTTGGAGACAATGTTTTGGTCCTGAAGAGTTTCTCAGGCGAGGAGGGATTGGGCGAACCGTTCGAATTTCACATCGAAGCCCTGAGCGAACAGGCAAACATCGATTTCGACAAGGCGCTCGGCCAGGCTTGCACGATCAAGCTTAAAACCTACGAGCAGAAGCAGCGGTTTTTCTGCGGTATCCTCACCAACGCGCAATGGGTCGGCAGCGAAGTCGGCGGACAGGAGAACTACTCTCAGTACCGATTGGTGCTGCGGCCGTGGTTTTGGCTGCTGCTTCACCGTGCCAATTGCCGGATCTTTCTTAACAAGAGCGTCAAGGACATCATCGAGGAAGTATTTAAGGATGCCGAATTCTCCAGTGGAACGGATTTCAAGTTCCGCACCACCGGCGACTACGACAAGATCAAATATTGCGTTCAGTATCGCGAGACCGATTTCGCCTTCGTTTCACGGCTGATGGAGCAATACGGGATCTATTACTATTTCGAGCATCAGGATGGACAGCACACGATGGTGCTTGCCGACTCGCGTGCCTCACACAGCGCGGTCAAGGACCTTCCGCAGGTCAAGTATCATTTTCAAACGCAGGCCTATAACCGAGTCGAACAACAAATCGATTCATGGATCTCGGATCGGCGTTTCTGCACCGGCAAAATCGCATTCAACGATTACGACTACCTCGAGCCGCCGAAGCAATTGCTCGCACCGAAGGAAGGGTCCGAGAACTACAAGCGATCGAGATTTGAAGTCTACGACTATCCCGGGAAGTATGACGAGCAGGAAAAAGGCAAACAGCTTGCTCAATTCCGGCTGGAGGCCGAGCAGGCGATGGACCGTCGTCGCAGCGCCGGCGGCGACGCCCCCTCGTTGTTTGCGGGCGGTCTTGTCACGCTTGAGAAGCATCCGGCTAAAGACGAAAACAAGGAATATCTCGTGGTTCGCGCCAGCCACAGCTACGGCGTTCAATCCTATGGCTCAACTCAGGCGCCGGGTGGGGCTGGCTACCACGGAAACTACCAATTCCTGCCGAGCGATCGCCCGTTCCGGAGTTTGCCGTTGACACCAAAACCGCGCATCTACGGTATCCAAACCGCGAAAGTCGTGGCCAAGAACAAGAAGGAGAGCGACGACCACGAGGAGATATCGACCGACGAACACGGTCACATCTGGGTCCAGTTCCATTGGGATCGCAAGCCGGAAAAATCTTGCCCGATNCGGGTTTCCCAGTCCTGGGCCAGCAAGCAATGGGGCGAGCAATTCATTCCGCGGATCGGGATGGAGGTCGTGATCGAGTTCCTCGAAGGTGATCCCGATCGGCCGCTTGTGACAGGATGCGTGTACAATGGCGACAACAAGCATCCCTATACGCTTCCCGGCGACAAGACCCAATCCGGACTGAAGTCCGACTCGTCCAAGGGGCATAACGGCTACAACGAGTTCATGTTCGAGGACCACAAGGACAAAGAACTGGTCCGCATGCACGCGCAGAAGGATCATGACGTCACGGTGCGCAATTCCGAGACATGGACCATCGGTGAAGCCTTCACGCCACCGCAGGGAAGCGCGTCCCGCACTACCACGCTGGAGAATGGCGATGACAGCCTGACCCTCAAAAAGGGTAGCCGCAGCGTGGAAATTACACTCGGAGGTCAGAGCACGCATGCGCTGTCCAGTATCGACACGGTCTCTGACATGAAGATTGGTCACGCCATCATATCTGAAGGCCTTACGTCGCAGACGTTGAATATGCTGGAAATTTCCATGAAGGCACCGCTGATGGTTGAAATTCAGGCGCCGATCGTCGTTATCAAGGGGTCGCTGTGGGTGCAGGGAATGATCGTGATGGGACCGCCATCGGGGCCGATCATGCCGGTTACATGAGCCGCATTCGCTTCGCCACCATTCGAGCGCTATCCGAGAGCTTTCCGGAGGCGCTGGACAATATTGGTGCCGTGCCGACCGATGAGCATCCGATCGCGTTTCTAAAAAGACTCGCAGCAGAAAGAAAATTTGATCATGCAGTTGCCGTCTGCGCTTACTTGCTGCCGCGTCGTGAGGCCGTTTGGTGGGGCTGCTTGAGCGCGCGGACATTGCTCGGGAACAATGTGCAAACCGATAGTGCTCCTCTGCTGGCCGCGGAAGCTTGGGTGCAGCAGCCGACCGAGGAGAACCGGCAGACGGCGCTCGATATCGGGAACAAAGCAGACAGCAACGCGCCCCTGACGTGGCTTGCGCTCGCTGCCGGGTGGAGTAGCGGCACCTTCGCACCCACGCCCATTCCGGTGCCAGCCTACATGACGGCGCGTGGGGTACGTGTGGCATTGCTGATCAGCAGCCGGAGTGTGAGTTTGCCCGAGCGTCCGAAGCGGCTGCAGTTCTGCCTTGCGGAGGGCCTTCGGCTTGCGGAGACTGGGCCCTGAAATCCCGGCCCGCTCCCCAATACCAAGCTTATTCAGCTGTAAACGGTTCGTGCTATGCTTGGCAGCTGTATTGACTGCGAGCTGGCATGACCCTCACGCTGCACATCGAGAACGAGACGAGCCTGCCGGACGGCGGGCCCTTAAGCGTCTCGATCAAGGGCAAACGCGGCCTCGACATCGGACGCGATCCCTATCTCGACTGGACGCTGCCGGACCCGAGCCGTTTCATTTCGGGACGGCATTGCGAGGTGCGCTGGCACGATGGCGCCTATTGGCTCCACGATATCTCGACCAACGGCACGTTCATGAACGGTGCTGAAGGCCGCCTCAAAGCCCCGCATCGATTGCGCAATGGCGATCGATTTGTCGTCGGCCAATACGTGATCGCCGCAACGCTGGATGAGGAAGTCGCCGAACCGAGTGAGACCGCGCCCCCGCGTGCACCGTCCAACGACGAGAACCTATGGGATGGGGGGCCGGATGCAGCCGCTCCCGTCGACCCGCAGCAGCTAAAGGGCCGCCGTGACGCGGCCCCGGTCCGACCGGATTTTCTCGATTGGGCGATCGATGTGCCCACACCGACGATGCCTCCTGCACCGCCCGCCGCAGGTCCTGTTTCGTCCGTCCGGGGCAAGCCCGTCGCCACCGGGCTCGAACACGACAGTTGGGCCGAGGGTCCGCCGCCGCCGCCCGATCCGCAGCCCGAGATCATCCCCGTGCCGACCCCGCGGCGTCCAGACATCGGTGAGGCGAAACGGCCTTGGTCGGTTCCGGAATTGGATCCGCCGGTGGCCTCGCCGCGCACCGCGGACGGCAACGTAATGGCGGAATTTGCTCAGCTTGTCGCGCGCGGCGCCGGTCTGCCGGATGATGCCTTCGCAGGACGCGACCCTGGCGAGCTGGCTGAGCAATTTGGTCGATTGCTGAAACTCGCCACCGACAACATGAAGCAACTGCTTGAGGCCCGTCAGCAAGCCAAACGATTGGCGCGCAGTCCCAACCAGACGACGGTCCAGGCGATCAACAATAACCCGCTCAAGTTCGCGCCAAGCGCGGAAGACGCCCTTCGCATCATGCTTGGCCCCCAGAGCCGGAGTTATCTCGACGCCGAGAGAGCTTTTGCCCAGGGCTTTGACGATCTGAAGAGGCATCAAATCAAAACCTATACGGCGATGCAGCAAGCCGTCACGCTGTTGATGAGGGACGTCGATCCTGCGGCGATCGAAGCCGCCTCCCAATCCGACCGCGGTCTTGCGGGTATGGTGGGTTCGCGCAAGGCGCGGCTGTGGGACATCTACGTGGCTCGCTGGCAGGCCCATGCGCAGCGCCATGACAATGGGATACTTGACACGTTCATGGACTACTTTGCGCGATGCTATGATGGCGAATGAAAATGCGCTGGTATTGTTGCAATCGGCTGTATACCTTCCGTTTTTTTGCGGAAAAGTCTCATAAAACTCATTGAACGAGGTCCAAACGTTGCTGGCTGTTCTTCACGGGGAGAGATCCTGTTCGCTTTTGAACCAAAATCGGACTGAGCTGGACCAAGATCAAAGTCGGCCGCATAAATCCGGAAAACATTGGCGCGCTCGGGGACGATATCCGGGTATTCGAGAGATCCGATAATGTCTTGGTACACCAAGGTAGCCTGGTCGGAAGGTCTTTTCCTTCGACCCCATCATCTGCAGCAGAACGATCGCTATCACGAGCACCTGCTCGAAGCCCGGGTGCGACCTGCGACGCCCTATCCATGGGGCTTCTCCGAGCTTGAGATCGATCGCGATCTGGCCCAGCAAAGCAAATTCGCGCTGCGGCGAGCCGCTGGCATCATGCCTGATGGGACCCCTTTCAGTATCCCGGCCGATAGTCCGCTGCCTCCCGCAATTGTCGTGCCGGAGACGGCGGCCGGCCAGATCGTCTGGCTCTCGATGCCGATCGCCGCCCCCAACACGCGTGAAGCGGATGACCGCGAGGCGGAAAGCGCGGCACGCTANATCGTCGGCGCCGAAACCTTCATCGATTCTTCCTCGCCGCTACGCGTCGAAGAGGAAATCGACCTTGCCTTTCCGCGCCTCGGCTTCGAGCTACGCAAGACCGCGAAGCCCGGCTATGTCGGCCTTGGCATCGCCAGAATTACCGAAGTGCGGGACAAGACGATCGTTTTTGATGAAAAATATGTTCCTCCGGTCCTGCTGTGTCACTCCCATGCTGTCGTCGAGGGCTGGATCGACCGTGCGATCGGCTGGATCGATAACAAGCTTGAAGAGCTGGCGCGCTATGCGGCGGATCCGACTGCAGGGGGTGGACTGCAGAGCGTTGAGTATTTGGTCCTGCAATTGCTCAATCGGCACATTGCGGTACTCCGACATTTCCGAAATTCCAGCTATGTCCATCCCGAGCGCCTGTTCCAGGAATTTCTGAGGCTGGTCGGCGAACTCGCCACTTTCGCAACGGCCGAGCGGCGGGCCCGCTTATATCCCCGGTACGATCAAGACGATCTGGAAAACGTTTTCGGACCGGTGATGCGCGACCTGCAGGATTTTCTGAGTGCGCAGCTCGGCCGCCGCGCAATCCGACTCGAAATCATCCAGCTACGGCCCAACGCATTTTCATCGCCGATTCGCGATCGGTCGTTGTTCCGCAATGCGACGCTGGTTCTCGAAATTGCGGCGCGCCGGCCGCTGGTCGAAATCCAGAACGACTTTCCGCACCTGTTCAAGGTCGGGCCCAACACCAAGATGAACGAGATCGTGCATGCCAACCTGCCGGGCGTGCCGCTGGTGCACCTGCCGACGCCGCCGCCTCATATTCGTGCCATCACCGATCACGTGTATTTCTATATGGACCGTAAATCGCAGCTGTGGTCCGAGTTCAGCACGGCGGCATCGATCGGGATGCACTTCTCGGGCGATTGGCCGGAGCTCGAACTGCACTTGTGGGCGATTCTGGAAGACCGCCAATGAGCGACAAGGATAAGCCAGCGAATCCCTTCGGTCGGGTCGAGCGGACAATCATCCGTCCGAATCCGGGCGGAAGGCTGCCGCAGGCTCCTGATCCTTATCCGCCCCCTGCCGACCCTGGGCGCGCGCCGCCGCGTGCGCCGTATTCGCCGACGCCTCCTTCGGCAAGCCCGTCCTCATCGTATTCGCCGCAACCGCTCGGCTATGCGCCTCCGCCCACGAGCCACCCGCCCGAAGAATGGGTATCGACGCCGACGATACCGCAGCCGCCGCCGTTGGCGGCGC
>JGI12053J15887_10000318_pt1 | contig 18906 bp, 19 predicted proteins | sample MedBloCAOM1_O3_FD_15887 | JGI IMG/M metagenome (IMG submission 15887)
CAGGTGCCTAACATGCCTGCTTCTTTTCCTCTACTTCTGGGTCTCCCATCAAAGACTTCCCCTTCCACAAATCGTCCGAAGTACCCCTTGGCCCGGTTGTGCGATCCGGCTCGTTTTGGTGGGATGCTTCTGCCCGTTTGTTTGAAGGATTTTCCTCGTTTTACTACACTCACACGCCGTCAGTTCGTGAGAGAACTCTAACCTGGTCGTGAGTCCTACGAAGAAATGTTCCAGGTAAATCTAATTATCGTCCGTTTGGCGGTTGTTTTGGTTCGAATGAATATTGGAACCTTTATTTCAGAACGGAGAAGAGAACTGTAACTTTCCAAGCAGCTCATTCATAGACGCCCAGGAGCAATGCTCACATTTGTTTTCGGCTTGCTTTGCCTTCGGTAATATCGCCGATACAAGCTTCTTTTTTAGTCGCGCATTGATCTTCAACCTATCCGGCGAGCGCCTCCTTGGCTGATAAGTGCTTGCCGCACGCTTCGCGATTATACCTTCCAGTCCCTTCTCCTTAGCTAACCTGAATAGCTCGATCCCGTGCCCTATAATGAATCTGCCGACCTTAACTAGATTATCGGACTTTGATGATCTTCTGTAGCTGGCTCCTTCGTTGTAGAACGTTCTTGCTGTCCAGTTCCGACCGTCATACCAGATTCTTTGCCCTGAGCGCCTCCCGGTGATCAGCGAGCGCTCGGTACTTCTGTTCATTCTTCTCCGTTTCAATGCAGCCGTCTTTCGAAGGGGTCCCGAACTAAAGGACATGAACCCAGAAGGAGAAAGTATCAAGCCAGGCGATGAGGATGAGGACGGCAGCAAGGACATCGACACTGAAGACATCGATTCTGACAAGACTGAAGATGACAAAAACGAAGTAGAAGGAAAAGTCGAGGAGCATTAACTCGTCCGGCTCTGCAGATAAAGTCCCGCGGTCTCTGCGCATTTTAGTCGTTGAAGATGACGCGAGCGTGCAATGAGCGTTAAGAAGATTAGTGAACGCATTAGGGCATCGGGCCTACGCCAGCAAAATATGCGGAAACCTCTCGACCTCACCGTTGCCGAAAACAAACCGTTCGATCTAGTGTTTAGCGAGATTTCTCTGCCAGACGGTGACGGGTTGGAACTCTTGCATATCCAAGCGATGCGAGCCTTTATCCCTGGCGGCGATTGCAAATAGGCCATCTGTGCAGTACGGAAGATTGGCGAGAAGCCAGACGGCGGGTTTCAATCAGCACTTGTTCAAACTCGTGGCGATGGCAATCCTCGAAGCGTCTTCCGCAAAGCGACAGAAGAAGCGCCACCAAGGTCGACTGCCCGGTGCCACGCTTACAGCCACCTTCGGAACGAGCCACGAACTGCGGGCGTGAATCCACAGCCGGGCGCAAATTCTTCCTGGTAAACACCTAAGCCTCAAGTGAGCGATAACAACTGCTGTTCCAACAACGAATCCGGAATGAATGCGATACTCACGCGTAATATCCAGACTCTACTCGAGAAACGGAAGAGCGAGGAACGCAGCGCGAGCATCCAACAGAAGATGGCCGACGCGATTACCCGCTTCTCGGGAAGTATTCCGTTCGTCTACATTCACGCGGCTTTCTTCGGGCTTTGGGTAATCGTGAATCTCGGGTGGGCCGGTATACGCCCCTTCGATCCGAGTTTTGTTGTGCTTGCGATGCTCGCATCGGTGGAGGCAATTTTTCTCTCCACATTCATACTTATCTCTCAAAACCGCATGAGCGCCATAGAACAAGCGAGGGCCGACTTAGCCATGCAGATCAGTCTCTTAGCTGAGCACGAGGTTACACGTCTGCTCCAGCTCGTTTCGCGTATCGCAGAAAAAGTCGGGGTCGAGGAAGGCAGCGCCTCGGATTTGGCGGAGCTCAAGCGGGATATAGCACCCGAAAAAGTGCTCGATAAAATCGAAGAAGAGGCGGCAGCGCAAGACCATTTGCCCGGAGACAGCAACGGACCCGCTTAAGAAAGCCGGCTGAGGGCTCAGCGCCGCTCGCGCTTTGCTTCATTTTGCGTGCGCGCCCCCATCCTCCATCGCGGCACTGAAAAACCCATGAGCCACTCGAGACTCCTCCACATGATGGCTCCAGGTGAAGGATTTGCTGCGTTCAGCGCAAGCATCGCCATCGCTGTATCATCAACGTCAGGGTAAAATGGATTTTTGAACTCAAAAACTCCACCCGGATGGTTCTAGAGCCGGGCTGTGAACATCCCAATCTCCTTTGATCGCCACTCTGCGGGCCGAAAGCCACTTCACAGCCTTCTGAAGCCTCGAATCAATCGGCTCGATACCAGACTCTGTTAGCAAGGGCAGTAACCCTTAAAGCAGCGAAAAGAAATCACCCACGTTNCCAGTGTCGCAGGTCCCAGCGCTAACTGCGTTGACGCTTATACTGGCGCCCAGGCGTCCTTTTTCTGTGCGATCGCACCACCCTGCAGACGCGATCTTATCAGAGGCAACCGCTCAAGCTTCCATCGATCCATGCGAATAACTGTCTTTGGACTTACTCTTAGCTCTTCATGGGGAAATGGGCACGCGACCTTATGGCGGGGCCTCTGCCGGGCCCTCGCCAAGCGAGGACATCAAATTCTCTTTTTTGAACGCAACGTGCCATATTACGCTCAGAACCGGGACCTTACGAGGTGGACGGACGGCGAGCTGATCCTATACGAGGACTGGACCCAAATAAAAGAGCGAGCGCGAGCCGCCATGGCGCAAGCGGACGCAGTGATAATCACTTCCTTCTGCCCCGATGCATTACCAGCAAATGATCTATCGATGGAGGCAGCGAAAGGCCTGAAGGTCTTTTACGACCTAGATGCTCCAATCACCTTAACGGAATACCAACAGACGGGAAACGTGGCCTACATTCCGGAGAATGGACTTCGCCAGTTTGATCTCGTATTAAGCTTCACCGGCGGCAGCGCACCACCGCTGTTGAAACGGCTTTTAGGTGCACGAGAGGTAGCAACTTTGTATGGGCATGTCGACCCCGAGGTCCATCGTCCGTCGGAGCGAAGCGAAACCTATGCTGCAAGCCTTTCCTATCTAGGTACATTCGCAAGTGATCGNCAAACCGCTCTGGAGCANCTGTTCGTCGAACCCGCTTGCGCGCTTCCGTTCAAACGATTCCTGATCGGCGGCGCCCTCTACCCTAAGGACTTCCCATGGGCTCCGAACATTCATTTCGTGCGGCATCTACCACCGTCTGAACACCCGCGGTTTTTCTCTTCCTCAGATCTAACGCTAAACATAACCCGCCCCTCCATGGCAGAAATGGGCTTTTGCCCGTCTGGGCGATTATTCGAAGCGGCCGCGTGTCAGACCCCAATACTTTCAGACCACTGGTCTGGAATAGAAGAATTTTTCCAGCCGGATGAGGAGATTTTGCTGGTCAAACAAAGAGTCGACGTCGTTAACGCCTTATTTTTGGATGCAGACGCTTTGAACGGCCTCGGGGCCGCAGGCCGGAGACGTGCCTTAGCTCAGCACACATCAGAACATCGTGCTCATGAATTTGAAGAAATAATCAAGCATTTATAAAGGAAGCGCATTGAAATATGTGGGGTATTATTCCTGCCGCTGGCGAAGGAAAACGGATTCAACCTCTGGCTTTTTCCAAAGAGTTGTTACCAATTGGGTTTGATCAACTAGAGAAACAGAAAAAACCGCGCGCCGTCAGCGACTTCATCGTCGAACGCTTAATGATCGGCGGCGCCACCAAAATCTGTTTTGTTATTGCCCCGAACAAGAGCGATATTATTCGCTATCACGGCTACGGCCGGAACGAAGCGTTCTTCGTCTATTTGATACAGCCTGAGCCGCTTGGTCTATGCGATGCCGTTTTCCGGCCAATCGAGTTGGTTCCCGATACAGAGCAGGTCTTGATTGGGTTGCCTGATACAGTCTGGTTTCCTACCGACGGTTTCCGGCGCCTACCCGACAACGTCCTCTCGTTTCTTCTATTCCGGGTGGCGGCACCCGAACATTTTGACGCCGTTGTGGTTAATAGAAAAGGAAAAGTCGAGGTGATCCAGGTTAAACAGCAGAACGCAATGACTAACTGGATCTGGGGTGCTATCAAAATGAACACAGCAATCTACCGGGAGCTGTACCAGCTTTGGGTCCAGCGCGAAAGGAGAGATGAATTTCTTGGGACGTTGATTAATACGTGGCTGGCGCTGGGTGGCACTGCATATGGCATCCAAGAGGGATCAGACTACCTCGATGTCGGTACCATTGATGGCTTCCACGTCGCATTTTCGAAGCTCATGAGCGGCTATCCTCCAATCGGTACAGTGAAGCCAACAGAATGAAATTGCCCTAATTATGAACCGGGCACAGTTCACTGTCTCACAAGAGAGCAGTAATTTCGCGCCACCCCACGGCCGAGTTATAGTCTTTGCGCCTCATCCCGACGACGAAGTCATTGGGGCGTTTTCCCTTTTGACCCGATTCCGAGCTGCTTGCTTCATGGTCTTCGTAACCGATGGGGCACCCGTCAAGCTGGGCAAAAATTGCGCGCCACTCCGGCGCAGACGACGAAGGGAGTCGAACCAGGTCGCCGCGCTTCTTCGGATCCCGGCAGGCCACGTCATTCGACTGGGAATGCCGGACCAGGGTACAACCTTTCAGCTGCCTCGACTGATTATGGTTGCCGCCAACCTTTTACGGGAGTTGCGTCCCGACATTGTGATCATTCCAGCGTACGAAGGGGGCCATCCGGACCATGATTCCACTGCGTTCTCTGTTCATCAAGCTGCTTACCTGATAGGNAAAGANGCACCGCTGCTGATTGAGATGTGCCTCTACCATGGCAATAATGGTCAGTTTGCTACCAGTCAATTCNTACACTGTTGCGGGGCACTGGACNGCTTGACCGTTAAGCTCTCGACAAGCGAACGATATTTGAAACAAGTCGCCTTCACCGTCTATCGGTCACAGGCTAAGGTCCTGGAATCCTTTCCAACTGACATTGAGCGCTTTCGANTTGCGCCNAAGTATGATTTTCATTCTCCACCCCATCGGGGNCCGCTATTTTACGAACGATTTGACTGGGGTGTTAGCGGAGCAGAATGGCGGGAGCTCGCGGTACGCGCATCGAGTGAAAACCATTTCGGATGACGCATGAACTTGCGCGTATTAAACATTGCTTATCCTTTTGCTGAGGTTGGCAGCGATTCCGTGGGTGGTGCTGAGCAGATCTTACGGCGTTTGGACGAGTCCCTTGTTCAGCACCGTCATGAATCGATCGTTGTAGCACCCCCGGAATCCCGAATCGCCGGCGTGCTAATCAGTTCTCCCCCCATTCCGAGCGAGATTACCTCCAAGCTTCGAAACGAAACCTATCATCAGCTCCGCCGGATCATAGCAGAGGCGGTCGATCGATATGACCCAAGTCTCATCCATATGCACGGAGCTGATTTTTATGAATACCTACCACAGGATGATCGGCCGCTTTTGGTGACTTTGCACCTACCAGTAAGCTTTTATCCATCTTGGATTTTCACGTTACCCCGCAAGTATACGAGTCTACTTTGCGTCTCGCCTTCACAAAGACGGAGCTGCCCGAACTCGACGCTGCTGCTGGCACCAATTGAGAACGGTGTCCCCTCGCTAATCCGACGTCCGGCGCAGAAAGCTAACTACACCGTATGCCTAAGCAGAATCGCACCCGAAAAGAATGTTCACACTGCTTTAACGGCTGCTCGCAAAGCGAGCATGCCGTGTCTGTTGGCCGGAAAGGTGTTCCCGTATCGCGAGCATCAGGAATATTTTACCTCCGAAGTAGAGCCGCTCTTGGACGAACAATGCCGCTTCATCGGTCCCGTCGACGAANTTGCCAAATGGTCGCTTTTATCCCGTGCGCGCTGCCTGCTCCAAGCAAGCCTTGCGCCCGAGACTAGTTCATTAGTCGCCATGGAAGCACTCGCCTGCGGTACGCCTGTCATCGCATTCCCATCCGGTGCTTTACCCGAAATTGTCGAGGACGGCAGAACCGGATTCATTGTTCACTCCGCTGTGGAAATGGCCGACGCTATTTTTGCCGCCGAGCACCTGAATCCTTTCCATTGTTTGGAAGCAGCTTCTTCCCGATTCTCTCTCGAACGAATGACGCAAAGCTATTTTAAATTGTATCGTAAATTAATCGATGCGCAGATTAGCGCGACCAATCCACGCGCCATTCCGAGCGAATAATGTTTCGCCTGGGCTTTTGCAGCCTTCTCACTTAACCATGCAGTGGGCTCTTTCTATTCGGTGAACCTGAGACAGACAGTTAAATCCGTAACGCTCACTGTTGCCACTGATCTAGAAGACGTAGGCAAACTTGAAGCAGAATGGAATGTGCTGTGGCAGACTTGCGCGAATACGACTCCATTCCAATCGCCTGCGTGGCTGTTGCCCTACCTGCACATCTTCAAGCCAGGACCATTCAAAGTTCTCTCGATTAGACGTCGCGAGCGTCTTATTGCGGTAATTCCCATCACCATAGTTCGCTCCGGAGGTCAGGCGGTCTTGCGCCTGCTCGGTCAAGACGTTTCGGATTACATGGACGGTTTATGCGCGGAAGAAGACCGAGTTGATGTCTACAGCCTGATTCAAGAATGGCTGGTTAACGAGCTCACCTACTGTGAATTCGCAGAGTTTGTCCAACTGCAATCGCATGCTTTGCTACGTTCGATGCCGACTCCCGCTTCTGTTCATGAGGAGATTCGCCCCGGGACGCCTTGTCCAGCCGTTCACCTCCAAAAAATGGATACGGGCACAGTGCTGTCTTTGACGGAATCGATGAAAAAGAGGATCAAAGTGGGTTCTCGACAGCTTCGAAGAATTGGCAACATCGATCTAAGCCTAGCCGACCGTCAGACCCTGGACACCGCAATTTCTCACCTGTTCATGTTGCATGCAAAGCGCTGGCAACGGCGGGGACTGCCCGGAATCTTCGCGAACTCGGACACGCAGATGTTCTATCGGAAAGCATTTCATAAGTTAGAGCAAGCATCGGCTCTTCGTCTGTTCACACTCTATTTAGATAAAGCTGCAATTGCTTCGTTAGCAGCGTTCTGCAAAGACCGCATACTTTACTACTACATCGGAGCCTTCGATCCGGATTACGCCCGGTTCGGTCCGGGGAATCTCATTGTTTTACACGTCATGGAATTCGCAATTCGAGAAGGCTACGAGACTTTTGATTTCCTTCGAGGTTGCGAACCGTACAAATATGAATGGGGAGCTCAGAATCAGAGTACCTACATCCGGAAGTTTTGGTGGCCACGCAAACAAGAAGGCATACCAGCAAGATCTAACTGCCGTGTCGAAGTGGGAGAACCGTAATAGCTGAACTAACTTCTGCCGCTCACAGTTGAGGAGGAGGGGCCGGCACGGAGGATGATGCGCGAGACAAGCCCATTTCTCCAAACTCGGGGATCCGAATCCGGCGGCCATTTAGCCGACTCGGCAAGTTGTCCAAAATCTCGAACAGCGCGTCGACGCGATGAGCACAGGTGTGGAGTTGCTCAATTCGTTGTCTGCCACTGCGCGATATATCATTCGCGAGATCCGGGTGATCAAGCAGCGCTGCCAATTTTGCGGTCATATCCGGACCGTTCTTTGCGAATAGCAAATCTTCATCTTTCCTAAAGAGTTCTTCCACATCGCGCCACGGAGCTGATACAAGTGGAATTCCGCAAGCCAACGCCTCAAAGGGACGAATGGTCGGAATACCTGGAAGTCTTTCGACGTAAGGACGTCGGGGCACATGAACAGTGACGGAGGCTCGTGCAAAGATCTCTGGTACTCGGAAATTCGGCAGCCAACCGCCATATTTGATTCCAGCTTCGGCGAGCGCACGTCGAGCACTCGAAGGATACCTAACGCCATATACCACCGCATTCAAACACAACTCGCGAATCGGCTGGATCAGGAATTCTTCTAATTCCTCCGTCCGCTCATCATCTCCCCAATTTCCTATCCAAACTACGTCGTATAGCTTTTTGAGTGAGGTCAGCGGCCGGAAGACTCGCGTATCAGCCGCTTCGTGCCAGCTCCAAGCATTTCGGTGCCACCCGTTTTCCAGATATAGGTCCCGCAATGACGCCCCGTAAGCTAGCACCGCATCATATCCGCTCAGGTCGATTCGGCTTTGGGAATTCGCGCTAGTAACTGCACGATGGTGAGTGTCGTGGAAAAGAAGGCGAAATATAGGTCTTTGTTTACGGAAGGACCCAATCTCAGCAATAATTTCGGGAGCATTCCACTCGTGCACAACGACTAAATCTGCCTTTTTTAGTGCTCGACCGACTTGTAGGTCTCGATAACGCCGACTCTCTAGCATCGGATAAGCCGATTTGAATTCGGAAAGAAATGTGGTTCCGGCATCAGCTACCATGTTTTGGTAACTCCAGGAATCTTCCGGCTCATAAACGTGGACGACATGGCCTCGTGAAATCAGCTCGGAACAAATGCCACGGAGAAAGTGGGCATTTCCATGATTCCAGTCGGAAACCAGAGAATGACAGAAGATGACAATATTCACGTTGACGATCGTGAGTTGAAGTCATCTCTTTGGGATAGCAGGACCGCTAACCGAATACGACCACCCCTTTCAAAAACCCCTCTGGCCTCTCCTCCGCCAGACGAAATCCTTCCGCAATCTGTTCTATCGGAAACCTGTGAGAAACGAGGTCTTCCAGCTGAATATTGCCTCGAGACACGATGTCGGCCGCTTCTCGCATACCTTGAACATAGATGAGCTCATCTCTTTCGTGCGCGTTAATAACGTCCAGTCCGTGCCAATTCCACCGCTGCATATTAATTGTTCTGGAGCCGTCTTGATGATAACCGGCAATTATCAGTCTGCCGCGCGTCCGACAGAGATCGCTCGCTAAATCTAAGGTTTCCTGAACTCCTCCTGCTTCGATCACCGCGTCGCATAGAGCGCCTCCTGTAATCGCACGAACATCCTCGACCACCTGAGAGCGTTCTTTCATTTCCAAGCAATGCTGCACCCTGAATTCTTCTGCAATTCGCAACGCCAACTGGCGACGCGAAATTGCGATGACTTTAGCGCCTCCATCGAGACAAAGCTGCAGCAGAATTGCCCCGAAAAATCCAACGCCAACGATTGCCACCCAATCCCCCTTTCGAATCTGGGCCCGCTTGAACACATTGACAGCACAACCCAGAGGTTCTCCCAGAAATAGCGACTCCCGGGAGAGGTGGGAAATCGAAACGACATTATCAGCCTTAGCTATGACGTGTTCCGCAAAGGCTTGGTAGGATAACGTGGCCACACGTTCCCAGATTCTTAGATTGGAAACTTTGTCACCGATTTCTTCTATGATGCCGGTGGCTTCATGTCCCGGAGCGCCGGGCGGAAAGGGATAAGAGAACCAGGGCGCCCCTTTCCATGGACCGAGATTCGAAGAACAGATGCCACAGTATTCAACTCGCACTCTCACCTCCCTTTCCGCCGGTCTTGGAATGGAAAATTTTCTGATGTCAAACCGGCGCGGATTCATCAAGACGGCTACACGCATCTCGTCTGCTTCACTTTTAAGGGACGGCTGGTTTTCGAGCCGATGGCCGATCTGCATATCTCAAGGCATTCGCAGAGGCGAACGCCGATGGACGTACTTACGTTTCTGATCCTCAACATAAATTCATCGTTCTCGCCGGTTGCGATTATTCCCTGTGACAATCGTTATGATATCTCGAAAGAAGCGTTTTTCTTATCTATTTCTAGCCGGCGAAATAAATTGATCCTGACGCGAGTACGGGATGGCTTTCCCGATATTGTCGACGGGGTTTTGCCTGACGTACATACCTCAAAAAAGCTGCGAACCGAGGTCCAGAGACAAGCCCGCTCTCGTTATTTTTCTCGATTTATGAGTTTGAAAGTTTTAATTACCGGCGGAGCCGGATTCATCGGTTCGCATTTGGCCGATCACTTGATCAGTCAAGGATATCAGGTGCGTGTGTTGGATACCTTGATTCCTCAAGTCCATGGGACCGACGCGGATCGCCCGCGCCATCTCTCGCCAGAAATCGAATTTATTCGCGGCGACATTCGCAATCCGGATGCAGTGAAAAAGGCGGTGAAGGGCGTGAACGCGATCTTTCACTTTGCTGCTGCGGTGGGTGTCGGGCAGAGCATGTACCAGATCCACCACTATTCCGACGTAAACGCTCTCGGAACTGCAGTGCTATTGGAAATATTGGCTCATCACCCAGTGAGCAGATTGATTGTTGCTTCCAGCATGAGCATCTACGGGGAAGGCCTCTATCGGAACACCAATGGAGAAACTGTTGAAAATGCCGGGCGTACTCTTGCGCAGCTGCGTGTTCGTCAGTGGGATCCCGTTGATTTAAACAACGAAGTTTTGCAGCCAATAGCGACGCCAGAAAGAAAATTTCCGTCGGTCCCGTCAGTCTACGCCCTCCTCAAATATCATCAGGAGCGGATCTGTATGTCAGTCGCACCAGCTTACGGGATCTCCTCGGTTGCGCTACGGTTCTTTAATGTATTTGGCCCTCGGCAATCTCTTTCCAATCCGTACACCGGTGTACTCGCCATTTTCGCCTCGCGCTTACTCAACAATCGCCCTCCCATCATTAACGAGGATGGGCAGCAGCGGCGCGACTTTGTCTACATCAAAGATTTAGTCCGATCCTGCGGGTTAGCCCTGTCAATACCTGAAGCAGATGGGCAAGTGCTGAATATCGGCAGCGGAAAGAGTTCAACTATTCTGGAAATCGCAAACAAATTGATAAAAGTAATGGGCAAGGCAAGTATTCAACCGCAGATCGGCGGAAGGTATCGGATCGGGGACATTCGGAACTGCTTCGCGGATATTTCGTTAGCTCGGGAAGTTCTTGGGTACGAACCCGCGTACACCCTGGAAAGCGGCCTTTTGGAAATGCTCGATTGGCTCTCCAGCCAAACCGCGGAAGATCGGTTTGCGATTGCAGCTAGCGAACTCGAAGGGCGTGGATTGACTGTTTGACGACGAAGGAGCTCCTTCGCGCCGAATTTTAGCAATGTCGACTAAGAGACCGCGACGGATCCTGATGACCGCCGATGCTATCGGCGGAGTCTGGAATTACTGCTTAGATCTGACCGCTAGCCTCGCTTCCTTTGAAGTCGACGTAGTATTGGCAGCGATGGGTTCTCGACCTTCGGCCAAGCAGAAGGCGGCCACCGCTGATATTTCCAATCTGACACTGCTGGAAAGCGACTATAAGCTGGAATGGATGGATTCGCCTTGGGCGGACGTAAATGCAGCCGGAGATTGGTTGCTCTCCTTGGCCCGCACCTTCGAGCCCGACCTCATTCATCTCAATGGCTTCGCCCATGCCAGTCTTTCCTGGAATGTTCCGACGATGGTGGTCGCTCATTCCTGCGTCAGGTCCTGGTGGGCCGCGGTCAAGGGAAGATCTGCTCCATCCTCTTTCAATGAATATACTGAGCGAGTGTCGAGAGGTCTCCACCAAGCGAGCCTGGTAGTTGCGCCGTCCCACGCCATGTTGGCAGCAATCGACAAAGAATATAGCCTGATCGGACCAACCAAAGTAATTCCGAACGGCTGCGTCCGCCTCTACCGCCGTCCGAGTAAAAAGAAGGAATTCATTCTCACCGCCGGTAGACTGTGGGACGAAGCGAAGAATGTGCGACTCATAGAAGGAATCGCTTCGAATCTGAGCTGGCTAGTTTATGCAGCCGGTGAATCTCGCGGTCCATCGGGAGGCCTCCAGCAATTAAAACACATCCACTATCTGGGGTCTCTATCAGATGAACAATTGGCTGCAATTTTAGCAACGGCTCCAATTTACGCGTCTCCGGCACTTTATGAGCCATTCGGTTTGACGGTTTTAGAAGCTGCGCTTTCCGGTTGTGCGTTGGTCCTCAGCGACATTCCCAGTTTTCGAGAAAATTGGACTGACGCCGCCATACTAATACCCCCTGGGGATGCACCAGCGTGGCAAGATGTCCTGCAAGAGTTCATCGATAATGAAAAGTTCAGAGGCGAATTGGCTCAGCGAGCCCTTGAGAGAGCGGAGAAGCTACAGCCGGAGAAGGTTGGTGAGCGTTACTTCAAAGCCTACTGCGAATTGCTCAATGCTTATGAACAATCCAAACCGGAGCTGACGAGATTATGAAGATCGCCTTCTTCGGTTCCAGCATTCTCTCGGCTTATTGGAACGGTGCCGCCACCTACTATCGCGGTTTGATCCGCTCCCTTCATGCCAGAGGACACAGAGTCACTTTTTATGAACCGGATGCCTTTGAACGACAAAAGCATCGGGACTTGGAAGATCCTTCTTGGGTAACCGCTATTGTCTATCCAGATTCTAGCGAGGCGGCTCTGCGCCAGGTCGAATTGGCGAGCGACTCAGATTTGGTGATCAAAACGAGCGGCGTAGGCGTTTTTGATGAGCTTTTGGAGCAAGCGGTTCTGGACTTTCGGCGAGGCTCACAAATTGTTGCTTTTTGGGATGTGGACGCGCCGGCGACGTTGGAACGCGTCCTAAATCGTCCGAGTGATCCATTTAGAAAATTGATTCCGCAATATGATGCTATCTTTACTTATGGCGGCGGACAGCCAGTAATCGAAACATACGAACTGCTCGGAGCGCGCGTTTGCCATCCGATTTACAATGGTTTGGATCCAACGACTCACCATCCGGTAGCAGCCTCGAGAGACTATTGGGCGCACCTGAGCTTCCTAGGAAATCGACTACCAGATCGTGAAGCGCGCGCGGACGAGTATTTTTTCCAACCGGCTGCAACCTGCCCGGATAAGCGCTTCTTGCTAGCTGGCAACGGTTGGGCAGACAAACAAATGTCCGCCAATGTGAATTATCTTGGTCATCTCTATACCTCCGATCACAACGTTTTTAATTGCAGTCCCTCGATTGTCCTGAACATCAGTCGCGATAGCATGGCACGAAACGGCTACTCACCTGCGACACGAATCTTTGAAGCAGCTGGTGCCGGAGCCTGTATTCTCACCGATACTTGGGATGGAATCGAGGATTTCTTTGAGCCAGAAACAGAGATTCTCGTGGCCCACAATGGCGCAGAGGTTGCGGAGATCCTGCATTCCGTCACTTCGCGGCGCGCCCGAGCCATTGGCCAAGCCGGCTACCGCCGCGCGATCTGCAGTCACACCTATCATCAAAGGGCCGGACAATTCGATTCTGCTCTTAATTTACGCTCAATATCATGAATATCGTCATTCTCGGGCTTTCTATCACATCGACTTGGGGCAACGGCCACGCGACTTCCTATCGTTCATTGTTGCGTGCGGTATCGAGTCGAGGGCACGAGATCTTATTTCTGGAACGCGATGTCGAATGGTACGCAAGTCATCGAGACATGGCTAAACCGGATTTCTGTGAGTTAGGTCTTTATAAGGACTTACCGGACCTGAAAAGCCGATTTCGTCGCAAAATTCACTCCGCCGACGTTGTGATTCTTGGATCCTACGTTCCTGAAGGAGTTGCCGTCGCAAAATTTGTTCTTCAGAACGCTCACGGTCCAGTTACTTTTTATGATCTTGATACACCAGTCACAGTAGCAAAATTGCGCATCGGCGATTTAGAATATCTATCGGCGGAACTGGTATCTCGCTTCCACCTCTATCTTTCCTTCACTGGCGGGCCGCTGCTCGACCAATTGAGAACGGAGTTTGGGGTCCAACTCGCTCGTCCGCTTTATTGCACTGCCGACCTTGGCGTGTACTACCCACAGCCAATGCCCAAACAGTGGGATCTGGGCTATCTCGGAACTTATAGCCCGGATCGCCACCGACCATTCGAGAAGTTGTTATTGACTCCGGCGGCAATGTACCCAAAGGGGCAGTTCGTTGTGGCTGGTTCTCTCTATCCGTCAGACATCTGTTGGCCGCCGAACCTCGTACGGATTCAGCACCTTGCCTCGGCGCAACATCGAGCCTTCTACAACAGTCAACGATTTACCTTAAATCTGACGCGAGGGCCGATGGCGGCCGCTGGCTTCGCTCCAAGCGTTCGACTATTCGAAGCGGCTGCTTGCGGATCGGCAATCATCACAGACAAATGGAGAGGTTTAGAAACTTTTTTTGAACCGGGAAGAGAGATCCTCATCGCGACGTCGGCGGCCGAAGTGTCGAGAATCATTGCCACCATGCCGGATTGTCAGCGTACGGAAATCGGAGAAGCCGCACGTCAGCGGTTTTTGCGGGAGCACACTCCGCAACAGCGAAGTGAACAGCTCGAAGCGCACGTGGCAGATCTTCTTACCGGCTCTGAGCTGGCCGCTTAAAAGATGAAACTCGTTACGATCGGAAACCCTTGGCCAAAGTCCGATGAGCTCGTTAGTCGTACCCCCTCATAATCAGGGTCCGGAGCTCGAGCGCAGGATTCGGGAGTTGGGTGATTGGTTTCACAACTTGAATCTCGGCGGTATCCAGACAGCTCCCNATCATTATCTNGGAGACTATCCAAGAGTTAAATGGGAAAAGTTCGCTCACGCCGTTCCGAGCGACTTGAGTGGGAAATCGGTCCTTGATATTGGCTGTAACGCGGGATTCTACTCGTTCGAAATGAAACGACGCGGCGCCGACCGGGTTGTTGCAATCGATGACGCGGAGAATTATTTGGCTCAAGGTCAACTTGCAGCCGAAGTCTTGGGGTTGAAGATCGAATTCGTCCAATTATCGGTTTACGATCTCGCCCAACTTCGCGAGAAGTTTGATGTAGTGCTGTTTTTAGGTGTCTTCTATCACCTACGACATCCACTACTGGCGCTCGATATCATTCACGAGCACGTCGCCAAAGATCTTCTTATATTTCAATCAATGACGAGAGGATCACGAGATATTTTATCTTTGCAGTCTGACTACGATTTTTGGGAAAGCGCCATATTTGAGCAACCAGGATTTCCCGCGCTGTATTTCATNGAAAANAACTATGCTGCAGACGGGACTAATTGGTGGATACCAAATTTNGCTTGCGCAANGGCCATGCTCCGCAGCGCTGGGTTTACAATCATACAACATCCGGAAGATGAAATCTTGATATGCGGCCGTTCAGAATGCTTCGGGTACTCCTCCGCTCTCCGGCAATCAGTGGAGGAAAGCTAAAATGGTTGAAGCGGTAATGATCTGGAACGAGCCGAACAACCGATCACATTGGGACTTCGAGCTTGATCCTGAGTGGCGACTGTTTGGTAATCTCGTGAAGCTTTCCTCCGAAGCTATTAAGTCGGAAAGTCCGGGACTGGTCAAAGTCCTCGGTGGAATTTCGCCAATCGACCCGGATTTCATGCTGAACTTACAGCACCAGGGTGTTTTGCGCTACGTCGATGCCGTCGCGGTACACGGATTTCCGCTCGATTGGAACCATTGGACAATCCATGAATGGCCAAACAAGCTTCGAGAAATCCACTCCGTAACGGATCTGCCGGTCTGGATCAGCGAAGTTGGCGTATCTACGTTCGGTGCGGAAGAAGTTCAAGTGTTCGGACTCGAACGAACTGGCGAACTGCTTCTCGGTCGATCTCCACGCATTCATTGGTATAGCCTTTACGATCTCCCGAAGAGCTGGCCCGCAACCACTCGGCATCGGGAAAGCGACGGCTCGTCTTACTATCGGCATTTTTATATGGGGTTACTTCGGGAGGATGGAACAGCCAAACCGTCGTTCGACATTTTTCCGAGATTCACGCCGGAGATAGGTATTTGCCAATGGTTTCATTTTGAAGATCATCGGCTATTGGATGCGGTTCGCCATCTGCGACAATTAGGGGTGCGATATATCCGGACTGGTCTGAGTTGGGCGGATTCCTTTCGGCCGAACGCCTTGGCTTGGTTCGACCAGCAAATGCAAGCCCTGGATGACCTTCAGGTAACGCTCACATTCTGCTTTACCCCTGAGCATCGTGGTATGCGCCCCCATTACACCAGTCCGCCGCAAAATAATGAAGAATTCGCGGAATTCTGTGCAGCTATGACCCGACGCTATGTCGGCCACTCGAACCCTTCATCGAAGAGCATCCCGTCAACGCCCGAAGCCATCTTAATGGGACAGTAACGCGGCCTTCTCGCTGCCGGTCTCCTGGATTCCAGCTCGACCTTACCGCGGCTCAGTGCCCTTAATGAAGGCTTCCGTTTTCCGCCGTGCTTCATCATCCGAGAATTGCTGGGGCGGGGTCTTCATGAAATAACTGGAGGGACTGAGGAGTGCTCCGCCAATTTTTCTGTCCAAACCAATTTTTGCACACCTGATCGCATCGATGACAACACCGGCCGAATTTGGGGAGTCCCATACTTCCAACTTCAGCTCACAATTGAGGGGCTGATCACCGAAGGTCGTGCCTTCCATTCGGATATAGCAGAACTTGCGATCTTCTAGCCAGGGGACGAAATCACTCGGTCCCACATGGACGTTGCTATCCTGCGGGCGTTCCTCATCCAGTTCACTCAACACGGCCTGGGTTTTAGAGATCTTCTTCGACTCGAGTCGCTCCCGCTCCAACATATTCAAGAAATCCGTATTACCGCCAAAATTTAGTTGGTAAGTCCGATCCAGGCGAACACCTCGATCTCGAAACAGCTTGGTTAAGACGCGATGCACAATAGTTGCGCCGACCTGGCTTTTAATGTCATCGCCAATGATGGGAGCACCTCTTTTCTCGAAGCGCTTTCGCCAATCCTTATCGGAAGCGATAAAGATCGGCACACAGTTAACAAATGCGCAGCCCGCCTCCAGGACCTGCTCGGCGTACCAGCGACCGGCTAGATCGGACCCGACTGGAAGGTAACAAACCACTACGTCAGTCTCCGTTGCTTGCAAGATCTGCGCCACATCTACCGGCTCTAGTGATGCCTCCTTGACCGATTTAGCTAAATACTTTCCTAATCCATCGTAGGTGGGACCCCGAAACACCCTGGCAGGCGATTCGGGAACATCAGCGAATCGTTTTGTATTATTTGGTGCGGCAAATATTGCCTGGGCTAACGGCCGGCCCACCTTCGTTTCATTGACATCAAAAGCAGCCGTAAATTCGATGTCGCTGACGTGGTATTGGCCAAGCATCGGATGCATTAATCCTGGCACACGTTCCTTCTTCGCATTCCGATAGTAATGCACCCCCTGAACCAGGGACGAAGCGCAATTACCAACTCCAACGATAGCGACTCGTACTCTTTCCTTACTCATACATTTTTTCGTTCAAGCTTCTGGTAAGATGCGTTCGCAATCGCAGAAACAAACGGACCTATGAAATCGCTCTATCAAAGCTCAGGTAAGCGAGTTTCAAATAGCAAAGACGCAAAACGAGTCGAGATTAAGAGAGCAGGTAGGTACCTTATTCTGCCATGAATGTTAGCGCGGGGAATACAAATCCGTCTTCAGGCTCAGAATTTGAGCGCACTAATGCCGAACGATGGACCGCGGCGATGCGCAACGGCGAATTTGAAAGGGCTTGGCAGGAAGGCGATCGTGCCTTGGCTGCCCGGATCGATTATAGCGGGCGAATACTCGGCTTGCGTGCCGTATGGCGAGGAACACCGCTCACCGGCCGGCATATCCTGATTCGTTGCTGGCGTGGTCTTGGCGACACAATTCAATTTATTCGTTACGTTCCACTGCTTCGCCCCCAAGTTCGATCAATCACAATTGAGGCAACTGAAGTCCTCTTTCCGATTCTTACTCCGGCTATCTGTATTGATCGCTTCCTACCTTTACGCGACGAAAAACCATCAATTGCAGGGCAGCTCGATGTGGTAGAGATCGAGGCAACTGAGTTGCCTTTCGCGTTTCGCACCACATTGGAGACAATTCCAAATCAAGTACCTTATCTTCAGGTAGATCCGGCTGAAATTCCGTCAAACCCAGAAACTTTGAACGTCGGTTTATGTTGGAAGGGCGGGAATTGGGATTTGCTCCGCGCGATCCCGCTTGCCGCATTCCGCCAACTTAGCAGTACTCCGCATGTTGCATTCTGGCAGCTCCAGCGCGGTCCGGGTCAGAGCGAAATTGGTCCCTCCGGTTTTTCATTTTGCAACCCGAAGGACAATTCGCTTGACCTTTGGCCTACCGCCCGCTTGGTCGCCGCGCTTGATTTGATAATATCGGTGGACACAATGGTCGCTCATCTGGCCGGAGCACTGGCCAAACCGGTCTGGACGTTGTTGCATACAAATGCGGATTGGAGATGGTTGCAGGGGCGCGATGATTCCCCCTGGTATCCGACCATGCGACTTTTCCGGCAAACAAAATCCGGCGATTGGACATCGGTGATCAACTACGTCGCCGAGTCACTTCGCACTGCAGCTAGCCAGTCACCGGAATCGCGGCTCCCGAAATAAAACTGGATTCAATTGAGGGCCTTCGCGAAGTCCCGATATCTCCCATTTCACAACAGCAATGATCGTCGAAAATTTACAACGGTACCTCGACCGCCACGGTTTGCCTAGATCTAATCGCTCCTCCCGCGCGGCCCAAAATATTCGGAGCGATCAAGCCGTCCCATAGGTAACGCGTTTTCGTTCCAGCGTCGCATAGAAAATCTCTTCAAAGATCGCTCTTAAAGCCTTGGTGACCTCCCATTTTGGAAAGTGCATTTTTATCTTCGTCAGATCGGAAATGTAGCAGATGTGGTCTCCTTTCCGGTTCTGCGGCAAGTACTCGCAATGCATCACCTTTTCTGAAATCGCGGAGATCAGAGAAATCGCTTCCAAAATAGAAACTGAATTTTCGCGACCCCCACCTAAGTTATAAACCTCACCAATGTGCGGCGCTTTTACGAACTGGTCGATGAATGAAACCACATCGAATGAATGAATATTGTCGCGTACCTGTTTCCCTTTATAGCCATACATCCGGTATGTCTTTCCTTCCAG
>JGI12053J15887_10000319_pt1 | contig 18897 bp, 16 predicted proteins | sample MedBloCAOM1_O3_FD_15887 | JGI IMG/M metagenome (IMG submission 15887)
GACTACTGCCGCGATGTGTTGGGATTGCCCGCGCCGCTCGGCAGCATCGACCTCAGCAAGCTGAACGTAAAGGGCGGCAGCGTGGCCATCGGGCATCCGTTCGCCGCCACCGGCACGCGCATTCTGGGCACGCTCGCCAAGATCCTCGCGGGGGATACGAGCGCCAAGCGCGGACTGATCTCGGTGTGCGCCGCCGGCGGGATGGGAGTGACGGCCATCGTCGAGCGCTGAAGGGGGACAGGAATATGCGTGTCAGGAGCGTCTGCGCCACGCTGGCCGTGAGCGCACTGTCGAGCGCCACGCCGGCGCACGCCGATTTCCAGACGGCGCTCAGGGAATACAACGCCGGTCACTACGAGCTCGCGCACACGGAGTTCCTGGCGCTCGCGGAACTCGGCGATTGCTCGTCGCAGTTCAAACTCGGGGCGATGGCTCTGGAGGGCCAGGGGGGCCCTAAGGATGCCGGCCGCGGAGTCGGCTGGCTGCAGGCGGCCGCCGGCAACGGCTGCGAGCAGCTGGTGGGCAAGAGGCTGGCGGGTCTTACGGAGAAGCTGAGCGCCGAGGAGTCGCGCGCCGCTGCCGGCATCGTGGCCCGCTACGGTCATGATACGTTGCNCACGCAGGGCGTGGTCAGCCCCGACTTCGGCTGCCGGGAACAGGCCGTCGCGAGTGTTCTGCAGGCTCCGGTGCCGGAGTACCCGCACCTCNCCCGTGACACGCACCCGAGCGCGTTCGTGATCACCGAGCTGACGATCGGGGTCGACGGCCTGGCCCGCGACCCGGAGATTCTGCTGGCCGTCCCGGAGAGGGGTTTCACGGCCGCGGCCGTCGAGTCGTGGCTGAACTCGCGGTTCGCGCCGGCGTCCCGTGGCGGTATGTCCATCGAATCAAGGATCCAGGCCCGGTCGCTGTTTGACAAATGGGGCGGCGGAGTGTCGCGGATGGACGTCTACCGGTCGGCCCGGCAGCGCGCCGACGCGGGTGACCCGGGTGCCGGGTTCCTGGTAGGGCTCACGGCACTGGTCGATGCCTCGCTCGGGATCTCCTATGCGAGGGCCGGAGAGCTGTTGCTCGGCGCAGCGCGCGACGGCGATGCCCGCGCCCAGTACTGGGTGGGGAGTCAGCTGCGCGCCGCGAGCATGTGCCGCAGCCNCATGAACGGCGCNGTCTGGCTGCGGCACGCCGCCGACGGCGGCAGCGCCTCGGCACAGCTGATGCTGGCCACGGATCTGCTGAATGGCGAGCCCTCGGCCGCGCAGGCCGCGGAGGCGCGCCGCCTGCTCGAGCGGGCGGCGACCTCCGACAGCTTCTACGTCAGCAAGCATGTGGTCGCCCTGCTCGCCGCCTCACCGCTCGACTCGGTGCGCGATCCGGGCGCGGCGCTCGCCGTGGCGATGAAACTCGCCGCCGGGGAGATTCAATCCGATCCGCAGATGTTTGAAGCCGTCGGTGCCGCGTACGCGGCCAACGGGGATTTCAGCCAGGCGAGCGCGCAGCAGCAGATTGCGATCCGCAAGGCCCAGAGCCTCGCGTGGAATACGCGCGTGATGACGCAGAGGCTGAACGCGTACCGCGACGGCAAGCCATGGCGCGGCGATCTGTTGGCACTGCCGCCGCACGCCAATTAGCGCCCGCGCGCCGCCGGCGCCATCATGCGCACATGGATGCCCTGTCGGGCTCGGCGCTGGTCGTTTTCTGTCGCCGCCCGCGACTGGGAGAGGGCAAGCACCGGCTGGCGCGCGCGCTGGGCGCGACGGATGCGCTGGCGATCGCGCAGGCGCTGCTGGAGTGCGCGCTGGAGGATGCGCTCGCGTGGCCGGGCGGGCTCGTCATTGCACCGGAGAATCCGGCCGAGGCGCGCTGGGCACAAGGTCTGCTCGAGCGTGCGGCGAGCGTGCAACCCCAGCCGCCCGGCAACCTGGGTGAGCGTCTGGACGCAGTCGATCGCGCGGTGCGCGCCGCGGGCCACGAGCGCGTCCTGTTCATCGGCAGCGACGCCCCGTCGCTGACCCTGTCTGATCTGCTCGCGGCGCAAGCAGCGCTCGATGGGTCGGATGTGGTGCTGATTCCGGCCCGGGACGGGGGTGTGACGCTCATGGGATCGCGGCGTGCGTGGCCGGATCTGGCGCCTCTGCCGTGGAGCGAGCCGACTCTCGGACAGAGGTTGGAGGAGTGTTGCCGCAGCCACGGTCGTTCCGTGACGCGGCTGCCGGAATCGTACGACGTCGATGAAGTGTCCGATCTCACGACGGCACGGCACGCGCTCGCCGCCGACGATCGTCCCGCGCGCCGCCGGCTGCATGAGCTGTTGGTGAAGATCGCGTGAACACATGAAGGGGCGTGTGGTGTGGGCGGTCGCGGCTCTCCTGCTGCTCGGCGCGGCGGGGTGGTTGCTGCCGCTGAAGCAGTGGCTGGGCGCGGCGCTCACCTGGGCCGCGGTGCAGCGCGAGCCGTCCGCGCTCATGTTCATCGCCCTGTACGTGCTGGCGACGGTATGTCTGGTTCCCGGCCTCATTCTCACCCTCGCGGCCGGCGCGATCTTCGGACTGGCGCGGGGCGTAGCGCTGGTATCCGCAGGCAGCGTCCTCGGGGCAAGCGCGGCGTTCTTCATCGGCCGCACGTTTGCCCGTGAGTGGACGCAGCAGCGCATCGCGGCGTGGCCCCGGTTCCGGGCGCTGGATGGCGCCCTCGGTGAACGCGGCTTCTGGATCGTGCTGCTCACACGGCTGTCGCCGCTGTTCCCCTTCAACCTGCTGAACTACGCGTACGGGGTCACGGCGGTAAGAGCCCGCGACTATGTTGCCGCCTCCTGGCTCGGCATGCTGCCCGCCACGGTGCTGTACGTGTACGCCGGATCCGCGGCCGCGAACCTCGCGCCGGTCCTCTCGGGCCGGGTGCGTACTGGCAGAACCGGTACCGTCCTGTTGGTCGTTGGTTTGGCAGCCACCGTCGCAGTTACCGCGCTGGTGACGCGTGTCGCACGCCGCCGGCTCGAACACGAGCTCGCCCCATGAACGAGGATGACGCGCTATGGCGCCGGCTGGTCTTTCCGTCGGACTATCGCAATCCCACGCCCGCGGCGCGCTACCACCTCACCGTGATCGGCGCCGGTCCGGCGGGCCTGGTCACGGCGATCGCCGCGGCGGGTCTGGGCGCGCGCGTGGCGCTGGTAGAGCGGCACGCCATGGGCGGTGACTGCCTGAACGTCGGTTGTGTGCCCTCGAAGACACTGCTGGCGGGCGCCAGCGGCGGCCTGACGTTTGCACTCGCCATGCAGCGGGTGCGCACGGTGCGTGCGGCCATTGCGCGACACGACTCGGTCGAGCGCTACACACAAGCGGGAGTGGACGTGTTTCTCGGGCAGGGGAGTTTCAGCACGGCGCATGAGATTCGCGTCGGTGAGGCGACGCTGCGCACGCGCCGCACCGTGATCGCCACGGGGGCGCGCGCACGCATGCCGGCGCTCCCCGGACTTGAAGAGATCACACCCTTGAGCAACGAGAGCGTGTTCGATCTCACCGAGCAGCCGCGGCGTCTGGCGGTGCTGGGTGCAGGTCCGGTCGGCTGCGAGCTCGCGCAGGCCTTCGCACGCCTCGGGACGCAGGTCGAGCTGCTCGAGCTCGGGCCACAGATCCTGCCGCAGGACGAACCCGAGGCGGCGCAGCGGGTGGCTGACGCCCTGGTGCGGGACGGCGTCAGGCTGCGCCTCGGCGCGCGGGTGACGGGCGCGTCGCGCACGCTCGCGGGCAAGGCGCTGATGCTCGCGGACGGCACCGCGGTTGCCGCGGATGAGGTGCTGGTTGCCGCCGGCCGCACACGCAACGTCGAGGGCCTGGAGCTGCAGCGCGCCGGCGTGCGCTTCGACAGGGAAGCCGGCATCGCCGTCAATGCCCGCCTGCAGACCTCCCACCCGCACATCTACGCGGCCGGGGATGTGTGCGCCGCGCTGCAGTTCACGCATGCGGCCGATGCGCAGGCGCGCATCGCGGTGCGTAACGCGTTGTTCCCGGGGCAGGCACGCGCCGATGCGCTGGTCATCCCGTGGTGCACCTACACCCGGCCCGAGCTCGCGCACGTGGGAGCCACCAGCCGGCAGCTTCAAGGGGCCGGCGGTACGTTCGATCGCTATCGGGTGGAGTTCGGCGAGCTCGATCGCGGTCAGACCGACGACGCCGCCGATGGTTTTGCGGAAGTGCTGACCGCGCGCGGGTCGGACAGGATCCTGGGGGCCACCATCGTCGGCAGGGACGCCGGCGAGCAGCTGGCGCCGCTGGTGCTGGCGCTGACCCGGGGGCTGGGCCTGAAGAGCCTCGGCTCACTGGTGCTCCCGTACCCGACGCGCTCGGAGTACCTGCGCCGTATCCTCGACAGTTACAGCCGCACGCGACTGACGCCGTTCACGGCGGGTACACTCAGGTGGTGGCTGAGACGCACCCTTTAGATTCGCCCGCGACGGGTTCGGCCGCAACACGCCTCGTGGTCGTGGTTCCGACGCTGAACGACGACGCCGAGCTGACGCGCCTGCTGCCGCTGCTGCGCCGGCTCGCCCTGCCTCCCGAGGAAGTGATCGTGGTCGATGGCGCCGCGAGCGAGGCCACGGCTGCCGTGTGCCGCGGCGCCAGCTGCACCTGGATGGCGTCCCGGGCGGGACGGGGGGTGCAGCTCAATGCCGGCATTGCCGCAGCGCTGGCGGCGGGGGCGGGTGTGCTGTGGATGGTGCATGCCGACTGCGAGCCCCACGCCGCGAGCGCGCGCGCCGTCCGTGAGGCTATGGCTGCGGGCGCGGCGGGCGGTTACTTCAGGTTCCGTTTCGGCGGCGCGCGCAGCCCCCTGAAGCGCTTCCTGGAAGCGTGCATCGCGTGGCGCTGCCGGCTGTCGATGGTGTACGGCGATCAGGGGATCTTCGTGGCCCGTGCGGCGTACGACGCGAGTCCCGGCATCGGCCCGCAGCCCCTGTTCGAAGAAGTGGCGCTGGTACGCGCCCTCAGGCGCACCCGGCGTTTCGTCGCTGTGCCTTTGCCGATGACGGTCTCGGAGCGCCGCTGGCAGCGCGAGGGGCTGCTGCGGCGGACCGTGCGCAACCGCGCGCTGGCGCTGGCTTTCCTGCTGGGCATCGATCCGATGACGCTCGCGCGCTGGTATCGCGCATCGCGGGCGCGGGCGTTGCGGCCGTGAAGGCTGCCGATGCGGCCCGCGAGAGTCTCTGCCGCGACGAGTGGCTGTTCACCCCGCTGGGGGANGCACGCGGCTACATCCAGNCTCACACCCTGTCGGAGCTGTGGTTTCACACCGGCACGGCGTGCAATCTCGCCTGCCCGTTCTGTCTGGAAGGCTCGAAGCCCGGTGATCGGCGCCTGGGGCGCGTGACGTTCGCGGACCTGCAACCCTTCATCGACGAGGCGGTCACGCTCGGCGTGCGGCAGTTCTCCTTCACCGGCGGCGAGCCGTTCCTAATCAAGGATCTCATGCGCATCCTTTGGTATGCGCTGGAGCGCGCGCCGTGCCTGGTGCTGACCAACGGCGTCGACGCGGTGCCGAAGCGCCTGGCGCAGCTCGCGGAATTGCGGGCACGGCCGCACCCCCTGGCACTGCGCGTGAGCATCGATTACCCGGAGCGCGCGCGGCACGACGCCGGGCGCGGCGCGGGAAATTTCCTCAAGGCCTGGCAGGCGCTCGCGCTGTTGCACGGCGCGGGCTTTCGCGTGTCGATCGCGCGGCAGATGGAGCCGGGCGAGAACCGTACCGCGGTCGAGGACGCCTACCGGTCTCTGATGCCCGCGCACGCGCTGCCGCAGGATCTGAACATCGTGGCGTTCCCGGATTTCGGCGCTCCGGGCACGCAGCCACCCGTGCCGCACGTGACGCAGAACTGCATGACGCAATACCACACTGAAGCCACGCGGCGCGAGTTCATGTGCGCGTACAGCAAGATGGTGGTGAAGCAGAACGGGCGCATGCGGGTCTATGCCTGCACGCTGGTGGACGATGATCCGGCTTACGATCAGGGCGGCACNCTCNGCGAGAGTCTCGGCCGGCGCGTCATGCTGCGACATCATCGTTGCTTCAGCTGCTTCAAATACGGCGCGTCGTGCAGCGAGACCCGGGGGCACTGACTGCAGGAAACGCGCGACCGGCGGATCACGCGGATCGCGGAGGTGCTGCGAACTTCGCTGCATCTCGGGCTGACTTCCTTTGGTGGTCCGCTCGCGCATCTGGGTCATTTCGAGCGCACCTATGTGCGGCGACTCAGGTGGCTGAGCGGCGAGGATTACAGCGCCCTGGTGGCTCTCTGCCAGGTTCTTCCCGGGCCCTCGAGCAGTCAGGTCGGCTTTCTGATCGGCCTGTATCGGGCCGGATGGTCCGGCGCGCTGGCGGCATGGCTCGGCTTCACGCTGCCCTCCGCACTGTTGCTCTACGGGTGCGCAGTGCTGTCGGCGCACGCGCAGGGGCCCATCGCACTCGCCGTGGTGCACGGTCTGAAACTCGTTGCCGTCGCGGTGGTGGCACAAGCGCTGTGGAGCATGGCGCGCAGGCTGTGCCCGGACCGCTCGACCGCCGCGGTGGCGCTCGCCGCAGCGGCTCTCTTGCTGCTCTTTGGGGGCGAGCGTACGCAACTGGCGGCGCTGGCGGCAGGTGCCCTGGGGGGAATTCTGCTCTGCCGCCACACGAGTGCCGTCAGCGCCGGTCCGCCGCTGCCGGTGCGGCGCCCGGTTGCGTGGCTGGCGGCGGCGCTGTTCGCGCTGCTGCTGCTCGCTCTGCCGCTGCTGTCGGCGCTGTGCCCGCACGGCTATGTGGCGCTCGCCGAGGTGTTCTACCGCGCCGGAGCCCTGGTGTTCGGCGGCGGTCATGTCGTGCTTCCACTGCTGCGCGATGCGCTGGTGCCCGGCGGGTGGATTTCGGATGACGGCTTCCTCACCGGATATGGCCTGGCCCAGGCGATGCCCGGACCGCTGTTCACGGTGGCCGCTTATCTGGGCGCAGCCAACGCCTGGACGCACTCACCCGCGCTGGCGGCGGCGGTAGCCGTGGTGTTCATCTTCCTGCCGGGCCTGCTGATTGCGGTGGCGGGGGTGGCCCTGTGGGGGAGCCTGGCACGCCACGCCCCCGTGCGCGCAGCCATGGCCGGGGTCAACGCCGCGGTGGTCGGGATCCTGGGGGCGGCGCTTTACGATCCGGTGTGGATCACGGCGGTTCGCGGCGCGGCAGACGCGGGCGTTGTCGGCGCCGCGCTGCTGCTGCTCGCCAGCGGCAAGGCGCCGCTGGTTGTCGTGCTGCTGTGCGCCGGCTGCAGCGTCATCCGGGTGCTGAGCGCCTGATTGCGCGCGCTTCAGGTCTGCAGGAACTCAAGCAGCGCGCGCTGTGCGGTGTTCAGCTGCTCGTGCGGCGTGAGCAGCGCGCCACGCAGCGCCTGGCGGCAGGGGCGTGACTCGTCCTCCTGGTGCTCGGCCACGGTCGCGGCGAGAAGCTGCTGCACGCGGCCGAGATTGCTGCTGAACAGCTTCAGTATCTGCTCCGCCGACGCATGTTGTGTTGGATCCTCGAGCCAGGAGTCGTAATCGGTCGCCACCGCGATGGTGCAGTAGCCGAGTTGCGCCTCCAGGGCGAGGAATGCTTCCGGCACGTTGGTCATGCCGACGACATCCGCACCCGCGGCACGCAGGAACAGGCTCTCCGCGCGGGTGCCGAGGCGCGGACCCTCGACGCAGGCGTAGGTTCGGTCCTCGTGCAGCGCCACACCGCCGGCGCGCGCCACGCGCGCGATCAGCGCGGCGGTGGCGCGGCAGGTGGGCTGCGCGCTCGAGATATGCGCCACCAGACCGCCGCCGAAGAAGCTCGCGGCACGCGTTCCGCGGGTGAAGTCGAGGTACTGCGACGGCAGCGCGAGATCGCCGGGGCGGATCTCTTCGCGCAGGCTCCCGACCGCGGACACGCCGATCACCGTGCGCACGCCGAGGCTCTTCAGCGCCCAGATGTTGGCACGGAAGTTGATCTCGCCGGGCAGCAGCTGGTGCTGCAGGCCGTGGCGCGCGAGAAATGCGACTTCGCGACCGTGCAGGGTCCCGGTCATGAGCGGCGCGGAGGGCGCCCCGAACGGTGTCGTCACCGTGTGCGCGCGCGGCGTCCCCAACTCCCGCATGGCGTACAAACCGCTACCGCCGATGATGCCGATCATGGCTCGCCGCGCTCCTAGGCGCGTATTTGCGCGGATGGCCCGCAGCGCGGCAAGATGCCTGAAGCACCGCGCAACAACAACTCAAACGGGGCATCCTCATGAGCAGCACACCGTTTCCATCGCTCGGACCACCGGCCTGGCCGGCGCGCCTGCTCGATGTGGGTCTGTGGCTGATCGGCGCGGGGCTGCTGCTGTGTCTGATCTGCGGCCCGTTGCACCGTTTCGGGCTCGCGAACTTCAGGGTCGCGCTGCTGCTGCTGGCGGGCGGTTTGCTGCTGCTGCTGGCGGGCACGCTGCTCGCCCTCGTCGGCATGCTGGTGGCGAGCGCACGGCGCATGCGCTTTGCGCGCGGCCCCGCCATGGTGGGGGTCGTGCTCGGCCTGCTCGTCAGCGGCTATCTGCTCAGCTGGATCGCGCGTGCACGCGCTGCACCGCCGCTACACGAAATCAGCACCGATCTTGCCGAGCCACCGGCGTTCGTGGCGGTTGCGGCGCTGCGGCGCGACGCTCATGCGGTCAACCCCTCCGAATACGTGTCCCGGGTGAACGCGCCGGGCGGCAGGATCATTGACGTGCCGGAATTGCAGCGCCAGCGGTACCCCGACATCCAGCCGCTGCGCCTCGGGCTCGCGCCGGCGGCGGCGCTTGAGGCTGCGCAGCGCGCCGCGCAGCGCCTCGGCTGGCAGATCGATGCCTACGTGCCGGCGGACGGACGCCTCGAGGCGACCGACACCAGTGTCTTCTTCGGCTTCAAGGACGACGTGGTGGTGCGAGTGCGGATGAGCGATGCGGGTTCGCGCATCGACGTGAGATCGAAGTCCCGGGTGGGCTTGAGCGATGTCGGGGCCAACGCCCGTCGCGTGCGCGCTTTCCTGAAACTGATGGGCAACAGCTGAGACGCGCGCCTCATTTCTCGCGCTGGTAGGTAAAGTCGTACTCGACCGTCCAGGTCTTGCCATCGTCCGTGGATCCCTCGCTGAACTGGCGAACGCGATCCGGTCCAAGATTATAGAACCGCAGTCGGCGCTTGAGCGCTTTGCCGTCCGCTTGCGGAATGACGTCGGCATAGAAATCCATGACGCCTGCGGTGAGGGTTCCGCAGAAATGGATCATTCCGCCCTGGTTGTCGACCCAGAACTGCTCCCAGCGTTTCTGGTCGGGGTTGTAGACGTTGTAACTCTTGCCGGAGTAACCGGATTCGCCGAGCGAAGTCCAGTTCTCCCAGATGACACAATTGGCCAATTCGCGCTCGATGTGGCTGCGGCCCACCGGGGTAAATTCCCGGGTGGTGACCACGTTCCAGTCGCCAACCCAAAAATCGAATTGACGGCTCTCGGCGCGGGACGCGCACGGCGCCTGATTCTGCTGCGCCTCCTTTACCAGGACGGCAAATCGCTGGTCCATACGCAGGGTGCCCAAGTCCGGGTCAGAGAGCATCAGGTCCGGCCGGCCGTGCCCCTGCTTCACGGCCTCACTGAGGGCCGCGAAGGCCCTGTCGGTGTCACCCATCGATGCGAGAGTGACTGCAACCCCATATTCAACCGCGCTCGGCGGGGCGCCGTGCGTCCTGGCTCTTTCATACGCTTCGAGAGCCTTGGCATTCTGACCGATTCCGTGCAGGCAGGCGCCCAGGCGGAGCCAGTTTGTAGAGCCATCGGGTTGCTCCTGCACGAGGCGCTCATACAGGGGTGTTGCCCTGGCCCAGTCCCTGGCCTGATATGCAGCGTCGGCCGCCGCGGCCGCGGTCTGCGCGTCGGCCCCGCTCTTGCCAGCCGCAGCCAGCGCAATCGCTACGCATGCAGCGTATGCAAACCAGCGCCCCATAGTGTTGATGATAGAGCCGCGGGCGCACGCGGCTGTATCACATGTTGCGAGAAGCGCGCAGGTGACGAAACAAAGTAGTGCGGCTGCCGAAGCCGACCAGTTCGGCGATCTCCGTCAAGGTCCACTTCGCTTCGCTTATCAGGCGTACCGCGGCGCCGGTTCGCTTGCGGCTCAGATAGGTCGAGGGCGTCACGCCGTGGAGTGCCTTGAAGGTCCGCAGGAAGTGAAACGGCGACAGGTGCGACGCGCGCGCCATGTCTTTCAGGCTGATCGGCTCGCTGAAGTGCGTGTGGATAAACGTCACGCCCAGGCCGATGCGCCGGTAGAGCTCGCGACGAGTCGCGGGCTTGGTGGAGGGGATAAGCTCGCGAGCGCGGCGCTGCCGGTTCTCGAGCCTCAACATGCGACCGAGCAGGAAGTGCAGTTGCTCCTCGATCCAGCCGGCATCGCCCACGCCCACGTCGACGGCCTGCTGGATATGGCGCAGGACCGGTGTGACCGTCGTGTCATGTTCCCGCAGCCGCTCGTCGAACTCGATCGAGTGGCGACCATCGCCCGCGGGGTCCGCCAGCAAAGCCTCCGTTGATCGCGCCAGAGAGTCCTGGACCTCCTCCGCGAGTCCCGGCGGGAAAAAGACCGAGAATGAATGAGCCGGGTGCATCGCATCGATGCGACTGGCGTAGCGCCGCCCGGCGTTGAGGATCAGGTAGGTGTCGTCGTCGACGCACACTCGACGCCCGTCCACAAAGTAGTCCTCGCGTCCGCCGGTCATCATCTTGATCGACAGAAGCTGGGTGTAATCCGGGTATTCCACACGTCGGGTCGTTGCGGAAATTACCGCGCTCTCGCGGCCCCAGCGGGTGTAGAAGCGCTCGCGGAACGCCCGGTCCCACAGCGGCGGCATTTCCCGATAAATCACTTAAGTCGCACTCCAGAGGCGTCGCGCGCGATCCCGTCACTGGGCGTGAGCGTAAAGAGCCGTCGCGCCGTCCATGTTGCAGATATTGCTTCGGGCTGTCGCGAGCGTACCACGGGAACGCATGTTCACCATGAGTTCGCGCGCTGCAGTTGCGCGACGCTTAGCGCCGGCAGCCATTGCCTCTGAACAACGACAAATGGCAACGGTTGCAACCACGGGTGCGCGGCAGTTCCACACACTGCCGCCCCTGTGTGAGGTCGGCTCGGGAAAATTCATATGCGTCTCAGCAATGGTCTGCACCTGCTCCTGGTGGCCTTGACACTCAGCGCGTTGGCTGCAGTTACGCAGGCGCAAACGCCGGCGACTGCGCCGGACGCCGGCAAGACCGAGGTCGAGGAGATAGTGGTCACTGGCTCGCGCATCATGTTGCCCAACATGGTCAGCACCAGCCCGATCCAGGTCGTCACGGAAAAGGACATCCAGGTATCGGGCAAAGCCGACATCAGCGACATCATTCTGCAGCTGCCGCAGAACTTGAACAACTCCTTCAGCGACTTCAACAACCGAACCAGTGGCCTGACCACCGCGGGCGGACTTGCGACCGCGGATCTGCGCGGCCTCGGGCCGCAGCGCACACTGGTGCTCGTCAACGGGCGGCGCCTGGGCGTTGCGGATGCCAACACCGCCAACCCGAACCCGGCGGCGGATCTGGACCAGATTCCGACCGACCTGATCGAGCGCGTGGACGTGGTCACCGGCGGGGCATCCGCGACCTATGGGTCGGATGCCATTGCCGGGGTGATCAACTTCGTCATGAAACGCAACTTCGAGGGCATCCAGTTCGACGGCCAGCTGGGGCAGAACTGGCATTCACAGCACAGCTCCTTCACGCAGGGTCTGGCAGCGTCGAATGGCATCACGCCGCCGACCGGCACCATCCATGACGGCAACAACCGCTCCTTCAACGTCATCCTCGGATCGAGCATCGCCGATGGCCGGGGCAACGTGACCGGCTATGCCGGCTACCTGCAGGCCAATCCGATCCCGAGCGGCAACCGCGACTTCGGCGCNTGCCAACTCAACGCCAGCCCGAACGCCGCCGGAGATGCGTTTACGGGAGCGTTCTGCTCGGGCTCGGGCAATTCGAACTACTTNAAGGTCGGCACCGGCCCGACGCTCTCGGTGCTCGGCAATCAGTTCGTGCCGCGCGGGTCCGCCGCAACGACCCCGCCGGCGGTATTCAACTCCCAGACCTACATCTACAACGGGCGCGATGACCTGCGCTACTCCGCCGGCTTCCTGGCGCACGTGGATGTCAATGATCACATCAGGCCGTACGCCGAATTCGGCTTTGTGAACGACCGCACCGACCAGAAGATCGCCCCATCGGCCCTGTTCCGCTCGGCCAATCCGCTCGATCCGACCCAGAACGGCAACTACAACGTCAACTGCGATAACCCGCTGCTCAGCGCGCAGCAGGCCTCGCTCCTGTGCACGCCCGCGCAGCTCGCCTACGTCGCGGCCAACCCGGGGGTGGCGTGCATATTTCCGGCCGGCGGGGGGCCGTCCCCCAACTGCGCCAACGTGCTCATTGGCCGTCGCAACACCGAAGGTGGCGGGCGCGAGTCCTACTACGAGCACACCAACTACCGGGCGGTGATCGGCCTCAAGGGCGAGCTGGCCTCGGCGTGGAACTATGACGCCTACGGTCAGTACTACTACACCAGCTTTTTCAATGTGAACAAGCAGTACCTGAACTTCGCCTCGATCGACAACGCGCTGCAGGTGAGAGGCACTGCTGCAAATCCGGTGTGCATCAGCGGACCCCCCTGCGTGCCGTACAACATCTTCAGGGACGGTGGGGTGACGCCCGACGCGCTGCAGTACCTGTACCTGAATGGCTCGGCCTACGGCACCAACTCGCAGCGCATTGCGCACGCGGACATCGCGGGTGATCTGGGCAAGTACGGCGTCCGGTCCCCGTGGGCGAACGATGGCTTCTCGGTGGACGTGGGCTACGAGCATCGTGCGGAAAGGATGGCGTTTGATCCGGACTCCGGCGAGCAGAGCGGTCTGCTGTCGGGATTCGGCGGGGCCACGGCCTCGATTCACCGGGGGCTGAGTGTCGATGAGGAATTCATCGAACTCGGCGGCGCGCTGGTGCAGGACAAGCGGGGTATTCACAGCCTGATCGTCGACCTGGGCTTTCGGCTCTCGGACTACACCACCAGCGGCAGGGCCGATACCGGCAAGTTCGAGGTGCAATATCAACCCACGGCCGATATGCGCTTGCGCGGCTCGTTCCAGCGCGCCATCCGCGCCCCGAACCTCATCGAACTGTTCAATCCGGCTGGAATTTCGCTCATCACCTCCGGCGATGACCCATGCGCGCCGAGTCAATTCAACGGTCGCATCGCCGCAACGCTGCAGCAATGCATGCGCACCGGGGTGACGGCCGCGCAATACAACTCCGGCTCCATCCCCCAAGGTACCGGGAGCCAGCTGTCACAGGAGGTGGGAGGCAATCCCAACTTAAAGCCCGAACGGGCGAACACGTTCAATATCGGTGTCACGCTGAGCCCGCGGAGCCTGCCGGACTTCAGCGGCAGCATCGACTACTACCAGATCAAGCTGACCAATGAGATCGGTGCCATTCCGCCGGGGCTGATACTGCAGGGGTGCATGAACTCGGGTGATCCGCTGTTCTGTACCAAGATAGTACGCAACCCGGTCAGCGGCGGGCTGACCGGAGCCAGTATCCCCGGCGGCGGCTACCTCGTTCAGACGGCTATCAATATTGGAGCGGCGAATCTGCGCGGCATTGATCTGCAGGGGACGTATCGGCGGACGCTGCCCTCGGGGTGGGGGTCGCTCGGGTTCGCGCTCAACGGGGCCTATCTTCTGAAGAACGAGAGCCAGCCGTTCACGGGCGGACCGACCTACGACTGCGCGGGTCTGTTCGGTGCGCTGTGTGGCACCGTGAATCCCCGTTGGCGTCACATTTTCAGAAGCACCTGGTACCTGCCGGGGAACCTCAATGTCGCGGCAACCTGGCGGTTCCTCAAGAGTGTGTCACTCGATAACAACAGCTCCAACCCGCTGCTGTTCGGTCACTCTTTCATCAACCAGAATACCGGTGGCCCGGCGTTAAACCTGTTCAACGCGCGGCTGCCGAGCTTCAACTATCTCGACCTGCAGGTCGGCTGGAATATGACGAGTGGCTCGGAGCTGCGCGTCGGCATCAACAACATCCTCGACAAGGATCCGCCGCTCGTCACCTCTGAAATCACCGCGAGCGGCGCCAACAATACCTACGAGATCTACGATACGCTCGGCCGGCAGCTGTTCGTCGCCTTCACGGCGAAGTTCTGATCGTCACACCGCGGGGTAGTCCGCAGGCGCTGCCCGCCCGCATCGACAGCGGCGGGTAAGGCCTCGCCGGGCGCGGCTCACGGGCCGGGCCGCGCAACCCCGGTTGCACGTTGTGCAGGCTTGGATAAGATCGGTAAGGTTAGCGGCCGCAAACCCTCCGGCTCGCAGCTGAAAGCCGCGCCCCTGCGCACCATGACCGCCATGACAGGTTCCGCCCGGCCGACGGGACCGCCGCCGAGCTTCGCGAGCTTTCGCGAGTTCTATCCCTATTATCTCGGCGAACACAGCAACCGCACCTCGCGCCGGCTGCACGTGACCGGTACGCTGCTCGCGGTCGCGATCGCCGCCGGCGCGCTGGTTACGGGGCGCTGGGCGTGGTTGCTGGCGGCGCCGGTCGCCGGCTACCTGCCCGCGTGGCTGGGGCACTTTTTTTTCGAGGGCAACTCGCCGGCCACTTTCCGCCATCCGCTCTACAGCCTGCGTGGGGACTTCTGCATGCTGGCCGAGGTGCTCACGGGCCGCATGCGCTGGTAGCGCGGACCGAAAGGAAGCACCCATGAGCAGCACCGGCATCGACCGTGTCTTCGAGCGACGCCTCTCCGCACTGGTCAACGCCGGGGAGCCGCAGATCCTGCAGGGCGGGCGCAAGGGCGTGGAGAAGGAATCGCTGCGGGTGTTGCCGCACGGGCGCCTGGCGCTTACGCCGCACCCGCCGGCGTTCGGATCCGCGCTCACCAACGAGCACATCACCACCGACTATTCCGAGGCGCTGATCGAGCTGGTGACGCCCGCGTTCACGCACAGCTGGGAGTTGCTGCAGTATCTGCTCGACCTGCATCAGTTCGTCTACCGNCACCTGGGCGATGAGCTGCTGTGGGCCACNAGCATGCCGTGCGCCATCGAGCGCGACGAGGACATNCCNCTGGCGCAGTACGGCAGCTCGCACGTCGGGCGCATGAAGACNGTGTATCGCAACGGGCTCGGCCTGCGCTACGGCCGCATGATGCAGGCGATCTCCGGNGTGCATTTCAACTACTCGTTCCCGNNGCCGTTCTGGGAGGCCTACGGCGCGGCGCGCGGCGCGCGCGNNNNCGGNGCGCAGTTCATNTCCGCGTGCTACTTCGANCTGCTGCGCAACTANCGCCGTCACGGCTGGCTGGTGTTGTACCTGTTCGGCGTGTCGCCGGTGGTCTGCAAGTCGTTCCTGCGCGGCCGGGAGCTGCAGCTGGCGGACTTCGGCAGCGGCACGGCGTTCGAGCCGCACGCCACCAGTCTGCGCATGAGCGATGTCGGTTATCGCAACCGCAACCAGGCGGGGCTGGCGGTGTCGGTGAACAGCCTGGACGAGTACGTGCGCGACCTGCAGCGGGCGATCAGCACGCCGTATCCACCCTATGAGGCGCTCGGCGTCAAGGTGAACGGCGAGTACGTCCAACTCAATGCCAACATCCTGCAGATCGAGAACGAGTACTACAGCTTCATTCGTCCCAAGCGCGTGGCGCGCTCCGGCGAGCGGCCCACCAAGGCGCTGCGCCGCGCGGGCGTGGAGTACGTGGAGGTGCGCGCGCTGGACGTGAGCGCCTTCGACCCCGTGGGCGTGAACCAGAACAAGCTGCGCTTCCTCGAGGCGTTTCTCGCTCTGTGCCTGATGAAGGACAGCGCCCCGATCGGGGACTCCGAGCAGGCTGCGCTCGATGAGAATCATCTCACCGTGGCGCGACGTGGCCGCGAGCCGGGGCTCGTCCTGTGGCGCGAGGGACACAGCGTGCCGCTGCGCGAGTGGGCGCGCGAGCTGCTCGATTCGATGACCGGCATCTGCGAAATCCTCGATCGCGGAGATGCAGCGCGGCCTTATTCCCAGGCGCTCGCCGCCCAGATGGCGAAGGTTGGGGATGTCGCGCTCACGCCCGCCGCGCGCCTCATGGCGGAGCTCGCGGGCGGAGAATCGTTCTTCGATCTCGGGCTGCGCATGTCCGCAGCGCACAAGGCCTATTTCCTCGACCTGTATCCGCCCAATGACGAGCGCTTGCGCGAATTCGCGCAGGAGGCCCGGGAGTCTGTCGCAGCGCAGCGGGCGATCGAGGCCGGCGACCGGGGGACGTTCGAGGAGTATCTAACCCGTTATTTTGCGGACTAAAAAGCACCCGGCCGGTGCGTTCCAGCTGCCGCTCAACGTTAAATAAGTAATCGCTTGTCAGGCAATATCTGACACCATTGTCATGAAATATCGGACACGTTGTCATTAGCTTTTGGCTGCGGGAGGACATAAAATTTATCCCGCAGGTCGCGCCATGGAAGGGGCGACGGGGCATGGATGGTCACTCACGTGCCAAGACCCCAAGAATGCAAGCAGGAGCGCGGGAAGATGAAACGAAGAACAGCGGATGGACTTGCCGCCGCCCACGAGATGTCACCGGCGGCCAACGAGGAATTCACCGCGGTGGCGAATGGTCTGGACGGGGTGGCGGGCCCGCGGGGCTGGGATCCGTACGAGGTGTGGCGCACGCGCGTCAAAGAATCCGCCAGTGTGATGCCGGAGCCCGAACGCGACCCGTTGCATTAGAGGCGCGCAATTGCGTTCCGGGGGCGGCGGCGCTTGCGCACCCTTGAACGCACGCCCCTGAGGCGCCTGCAGCTGCGGTTCGNTGAACCGGAGCTGGAGCATCAATTTCTCCTGAGCTATCGGGCGGCCGCCCGGCCGTGGATCCGCATGAGCCTCTGCGGGTGGGCCCACGTCTGGCGCGACCGGACATCCGGCGCTTCGGCCTGCAGCTGCCGCTGGTGCTGATCAGTCGTTTCACGAGCGCTCGCCGGCCGACGCCGGCGACCTGTCCNGTGACGGCGGTCTGCTGAAGACCGCCAGCTGACCGGCGGCGCAGGTTGCGCGCCGCTGCGCGTCAATACCCCGCCTGAGGCATTGCCGGCCGAGCGCGCACCGCGCTCACTTGCGCTCGCGCGCGAGAGCCCCGATCCTTTCCTTATGAACGCACTTTCAGTACGCGGACTGACCAAGACCTACAGAAACGGTGTGCAGGCGCTCAAGGGCGTCGACCTCGAGGTCGAACGCGGCGACTTTTTCGCGCTGCTCGGACCCAACGGCGCCGGCAAGACCACCCTGATCGGGATCATCACCTCGCTCGTCAACAAGACCGCCGGCGAGGCGCGCGTCTTCGGTTACGACATCGACCGCGAGCTGGAAGCGGCCAAGGCCTGCATCGGCATCGTGCCGCAGGAACTCAACTTCAACATGTTCGAGACGCCGTTCACCATCGTGGTCAACCAGGCGGGCTTCTACGGCATCCCGCGCGCGGTGGCGCGCGAGCGCGCCGAGAAGTACCTGAGGCAGCTGCAGCTGTGGGACAGGCGCAAGAGCATCTCACGCGGGTTGTCCGGCGGCATGAAGCGCCGCCTGATGATCGCGCGCGCGCTGATGCACGAGCCGCGGCTGCTGATTCTGGATGAGCCCACCGCCGGGGTCGATATCGAGATCCGCCGTTCGATGTGGGAGTTCCTGCGCGAGATCAATGACCGCGGCACCACCATCATTCTCACCACGCACTATCTCGAGGAAGCCGAGACCCTGTGCCGCAACATCGCCATCATCAACGGCGGACGCATCGTCGAACGTGATCGCATGAGCAGCCTGCTGCGCCGGCTCCACGTCCAGACCTTCGTGCTCAACCTGCGCGACTCGCTCAGCGCAGCGCCGCAGCTGGAGGGTTACCTCGCGACTCTGGTCGACGATCACACGCTCGAAATCGAGGTGTCGAAGGAGGAGAACCTCAATGACATCTTCGCGCGCCTGTCCGCGCTCGGCATCGAGGTGCTCAGCATGCGTAACAAGGTGAACCGCCTGGAAGAGATCTTCATGCGCCTCGTCGAGGGGCGCGGGACCCCAGGCGAGGGCGCCCACGGCGAAGCCGCCGCGATGCAGCCCGGCGCCGGCGGCGCAGCACCCCTGCGGGCGGGTGCGCCGCGATGAGCAGCGTGGCACTTCCCGGCGCGCCGCCCGTCAATCTCAACGTGGTGCGCTGGATCGGCTTCCAGACCATCGTCATTCGCGAGTACGGGCGCATCATCCGTATCTGGGGGCAGACCATCGTGCCGTCGGTGGTGACCGCGACACTGTATTTCGTGATCTTCGGCAGCCTCATCGGGCGCCGGGTCGGCGTCATGGGCGGCTTCGACTACAAGCAGTACATCGCGCCCGGCCTCATCATGATGTCGGTGATCACCAACTCCTACGGCAACGTGGTGGCATCGTTCTTTGGAGCGAAGTTCGGCAAGCACGTGGAGGAGCTGCTGGTCTCGCCGCTCCCTAACTGGGTGATCGTCGCCGGTTATGCGACCGGCGGGGTGGTGCGGGGGCTGCTGGTGGGGGTCGCGGTGACCGTCGTGTCGCTGCTGTTCACGCACCTGCAGGTGCAGCACCCGCTGGTGATCCTCGCGGCGGGGCTCCTGACCTCGGTCATCTTCGCACTCGGCGGGTTCCTCAATGCGCTGTTCGCCAAGAACTTCGATCAGGTCAACTGGATCCCGACCTTCATACTGACACCGCTCACCTATTTCGGCGGCGTGTTTTACTCCATCACGCTGCTGCCGCCGTGGG
>JGI12053J15887_10000320_pt1 | contig 18881 bp, 14 predicted proteins | sample MedBloCAOM1_O3_FD_15887 | JGI IMG/M metagenome (IMG submission 15887)
CGGTTCCGGCGGACACCCCGCGCTTGGTCGGCCGACGCGTGCCGGCCAAGCGAACAATCAGTTCGCGCCGGCGGCGGCCTCGGTCGTCGTCGCCGCCGAGCCGAGCTCCACCGGTGCCGATTGCCGGCGCCCGCTCATGCCGGCCACGCTGACGCGGTGGGTGAAGTCGCAATAGGCAAAGCCGAAGCCGGACACCGAGCCGCGAAAGCTGCGGTTGTCCATCTTGTCCAGATTGAAGCATGGCTCGAACGGGATGCCCTGGAGCGACGCGCACACGGACTCGCCGCGGACCCGCAGCGTTCCCGCAGGGAGCCATACCTGTTTCATCGGCCCCGCGCCGCGGAACTGGACGTTACCGATGACCGAGCCGTCGCCGTAGATCCGGCCGGCGCCGCGCGAGCCATCGAAGCAATTGAACGCAAACAGCTTGCCCGACACGAAGCGGCGCGCCGCATCGGCGGTGAGTGTTTCGGCGAAGGCCGAACCGGTCGTGAGCAAGGTCACAACCACAATCGCGAACCGCGCAATCATCTCGATCCCCTCCCCTTACCGCCGCCGCGGCAGTCATAACCGAGCATTAACCATAAGAATCTGGCGCGATCTTGCCGGATCATGGTCAACAAATTCTGAACGCGCTTACCCTACCCTGACCGCGAGCCGTCCCCGAACGCGACCGGCGACGATGTTCCGGGCCGCCTCGATCGCCTCGGCAAGCCCGATGTCGCTCGTCATGGCCGCAAGCTTTCCCCGATCGAGCTCGCCGTCCAAACGGGTCCACGCCGTTCGCCGATCGGCCATCGGACGCATGACGGAATCAATGCCGAGCAGCGAAACACCACGCAGGATAAATGGCGCAACGGAAGTCGGCAAATCCATGCCGCCCGCCAGTCCACAGGCCGCCACGGTTCCGCCATAGCGCGTCATCGACAGAACATTGGCGAGCGTGGTCGAGCCGACGGTATCGATACCGCCGGCCCAGCGCTCTTTTGCCAATGGTTTCGGGGGTCCGGCGAGTTCCTTGCGTTCGATGATCTCGCTCGCGCCCAATTTCTTCAGGTAGTCGGCCTCCTCCGCGCGGCCGGTCGAGGCTGTGACCTGAAAGCCACGCTGGGAAAGAATTGCAATTGCAACCGAGCCAACGCCGCCGGCGGCCCCGGTAACGAGCACCGGCCCGCTCATGGGCGTGAGGCCGCGCCCCTCGAGCGCCATCACCGCCAGCATGGCGGTGTAGCCCGCGGTTCCGATCGCCATGGCCTCGCGCGCGCTCATGCTCGGCGGAAGCCGCACCAGCCAATTTCCGTTCACCCGCGCCTTCTCGCCGTAGCCGCCCAGGTGGGTCTCCCCGCAGCCCCAGCCGTTGAGGATCACCTTGTCTCCGGCTTTCCATTCGGCGTGGGTCGAGGTCTCGACCGTGCCGGCGAAATCGATTCCCGGGATCATCGGAAAGCGGCGCACCACCGGAGCCTTGCCGGTCATCGCCAGGCCATCCTTGTAATTGAGCGTCGACCATTCGACCCGGACGGTGACGTCACCCTCCATCAGATCGCGCTCGTCGAAATCGGCGAGGCCGGCCTTCGGCCCGGCCTCGGTCTTCTCGATCACGATCGCCTTGAACGTCGTCATATGGTTCTCCCGAGCTGAGATGGAATTGTTTGGGTCAAGACGACGAAGCGCGCACGACGGATCGTTCTTTTCGTCCGTCGTCTGACTCCGTTCAGGCCGTCGCGAGCCGCACCACCGGCTTCTCGACGATCGGCAGATTGATCACCGCGGACACCACGCCGAACAGCACGCCGAGCCACCAGATGATGTCGTAGGAGCCGGTGCGCTCATACAGCAGGCCGCCGAGATAGACACCGAGGAAGCCGCCGACCTGATGGCTGAAGAACGCGATGCCGAACAGCATGGCCATCCAGCGCGTGCCGAACATCACGGCGACGAGGCCGGCGGTCGGCGGCACCGACGACAGCCATAGCAGGCCGGTCACCGCGCCGTAGATCAAGGCCACGGTCGGGCTCGCCGGCATGGTGATGAGAAACACCACCGCCAGCGCACGGGAGAAATAGATCACGGCCAGGATGTAGCGCTTGGGCATGCGGCCGCCGAGCCAGCCCGACAGCATCGCGCCCACGATATTGAAGAGCCCGATCACGCCCAGCGTCCAGCCGCCGACCTGGGCGGAGAGGCCGCGATCGATCAGATACGACGGCAGGTGCAGGGTGACGAAACCGAGCTGGAAGCCGCAGGTGAAGAAGCCCAGCACCAGCAGGATGTAGGAGCGGTGCCCCAGCGCCTCGGCCAAGGCCTGCTTGTAGGTCTGGATCTGCTGCGCGCTCGGCGCGGTTTCGCTTGTGCGTACATTTGTCGGCGAGGAGTCCCGCTGGCGCAGACTACGTACACTTGTCTGGTCGGATTCATGCGGGCGCAGACTGCGTATACTTGTCTGCGCAGTGTCATTCTCGCGCAGACTGCGTACACTTGTCTGCGGTGCATCGGAGCGCGGGGTGGCGATTGCAAAGGCGAGCGGGACGATCAGCAGCAGGAGACCGGCGAAGACCTCGAGCGTGGTCCGCCAGCCCAGCGTGTCGATCAGCCCCACGGCGAGCGGAGAGAACAGGAACTGGCCGAACGATCCCGACGCCGTGCCGGCGCCGAAGGCGAGCGAACGCCAGCTTTCCGGCAACAGCTTGCCGAACGACGAGATCACCAGATTGAACGAGCAGCCGGACAGGCCGAAGCCGATCAGCACGCCGCTGGAGAGAAACAGCGTTTCGGGCGTCGCGGCATGCGCCATCATGAAGATGCCGGCGGCATACAGCAGCGTCCCGGCAATGATAACGCGCACGGTCCCGAAGCGGTCGGCGATGGCGCCGGAAAACGGCTGGGCCGCGCCGTAGAGCAGCGTCTGGATCGCGACCGAGAGCGCGAACACCTCGCGTCCCCAGCCCTGGTCGCTGGACATCGGTGTGAGAAAGAAGCCGAGCGTCGAGCGTGGCCCGAAGCCGACCATGGAGATGAGGCAGCCGCAGATCAGGACGACCGCGGGCGTACGCCACGAGTCCGGACGCCAATCGGCGGAGGATAGCGGACGGACACTCCCGCTCGCGGGTCTGTTTTCTTGCTGCACCGCTGCCCCTTGTGTCGTCGTCCGCTTTTCAAGCCGGCGCGGCCACCGGGCGGACGACGGGCTTCTCCACAATCGGCAGATTGATTGCCGCTGACAAGAGGCCGAGCAGGATCGAGAGCCACCAGACCGCGTCGTAGGAGCCGGTGCGCTCGAACAGCAGGCCGCCGAGCCATACCCCGAGGAATCCGCCGACCTGGTGGCTGAAGAAGGCGAAGCCGAACAGCATGGCGAGCCAGCGCGTACCGAACATCAAGGCGACGAGCCCGGACGTGGGCGGCACCGTCGACAGCCACAGCAAGCCCAGCACCGCGGAGAAGACCAGCGTGGTGAGGGAGCTCGGCGGCAGCAAGATGTAGACGAGGATCGCCACCGAACGCCCGAAATAGATCAGCGACAGGAGATAACGCTTGGGCATCAGGTTGGAAATCCAGCCGGCGCTGATGGCGCCGACGATATTGAACAGGCCGATGGTGGCGATCGCCCAGCCGCCGATCTCGGCGGGGAGACCGCGGTCGACCAGATAGGCCGGCAGATGCACGGCGATGAAGAAGATCTGGAAGCCGCAGGTGAAGAAACCGAGCACGAGCAGCACGTAGCTCGTGTGCCCGAACGCTTCGGTGAGTGCCTGCGTCACCGATTGCCGCGGCGAGGCGGTTTGCGCCGCGACCGCGCCCGTTCCCCGCGGCGCAGCGAGCGCGAGCGACAGCGGCAGGATGAGAAGGACGACGGCAGCGAAAATGAGCAGCGTGTCCTGCCAGCCGAAACGATCGATGAGCGCCACCGCAAGGGGAGAGAACAGAAACTGCCCGAACGAACCGGCCGCCGTTCCGACCCCGAACGCGACCGACCGCCACTCCGGCGGCATCAGCTTGCCGAACGCGCCGATGACGATGGTGAAGGACGCACCGGCAAGCCCGAAGCCGATGATCAGGCCGGCGGTCAGGTGGAGCATCGGCGGCGTGTCGGCGTAGGCCATCGACGCCAATCCGAGAGAGTAGAGGATGGCGCCCACGCTCAGCACCGGCACGGCGCCGAAACGATCGGCCATCGCACCCGCGAACGGCTGGGCGGCGCCCCACAGCAGCATCTGGATTGCGAGCGCGAGCGCGAATACGTCGCGACCCCAGCCGTACGCGCTCGACATCGGCGTGAGGAAAAATGCCAGCCCCGATCGCGGCCCGAAGCCGAGCACGCCGATCAGGCAACCACATACCAGGATCACCGCGGGCGTGCGCCAGGACACCGGGCGACGCGCGACGGACGACGAAGCCTTGTTGTCTTCCTGCACGGTGCTCTTGCGTCCTTCGTCCCTGTGCTCGGTGTTCAAGCCGGAGCAGCAGCGAGGCGCTGCACCGGCTTCTCCACGATCGGCAGGTTGATCACCGCCGAGAGCAAGCCGAACAGAACCGACAGCCACCAGACCGCATCGTANGAGCCGGTGTTCACGAACACGACGCCGCCGAGCCACACGCCGAGAAAGCCGCCGACCTGGTGGCTGAAGAACGCCAGGCCGGCGAGCGTGGCGAGCCAGCGTGTGCCGAACATCAAGGCGATGATCCCGTTGGTTGGAGCGACGGTGGACAGCCAGAGGAGGCCCATCACGGCGCCGAACAGGATCGCTGACACCGGCGTAACGGGAAACGAAATGAAGGCGAGCACGGCGGCGGCGCGTCCGAAATAGATGAACGAAAGGATGTAGCGCTTCGGCATGAGATCGCCGAGCCAGCCGGCGGTGAGCGAGCCGACGATGTTGAACAGTCCGATCACGGCGATGGTCCAGCCGCCAACCTGGACGGACAGACCTTTGTCCACCAGATAGGCCGGCATGTGCACGGTGATGAATGCGAGCTGGAAACCGCAGGTGAAGAAGCCGAGCACGAGCAGCATATAGGATCGGTGACCGAGCGCTTCCGACAGTGCCTGCCGCAGCGATTGGGTCGGCACCCCATGGACTGCTCCCGTTCCGGCGGGCGCCGTCGCAATCGCAAGCGACAGCGGCAGCACCATCAGCATGCCTACACCGAAGACCACGAGCGCGGTCTGCCAGCCGAACACATCCATCAGCGACACCGCGAGCGGAGAATAGAGAAACTGACCGAAGGAGCCCGCCGCCGTGCCGGCGCCGAAGGCAAGCGAACGCCAGCGCGCCGGCAGGAGCTTGCCGAACGCGCCGAGCACGACGGAGAACGAACAGCCGGCGAGGCCGAAGCCGACGAAGACGCCGGCCCCGAGGTCGAGCATCCCGGGCGTCGTCGAATACGCCATCAGGATAAGACCGATGGCGTAGAACACGCCGCCGGCGCACAGCACGCGCATCGTGCCGTAGCGATCGGCAATCGCGCCGGCAAACGGCTGACCTACCCCCCACAGGATGTTCTGTATTGCCAGCGCCAACCCGAACACGTCGCGATCCCAGCCGTTGGCCTGGGACATCGGCGTGAGAAAGAAACCGAGCGACGCGCGCGGACCGAAGCTCAACAGCGAAATCATACAGCCGCACGCCACGATCACGGCAGGCGTGCGCCAACCGATGCTGGCGGCGCGGGGAAGGTAAGGCAACAAAATCGCCATGGCAGAACCTGTGTGAGCCGGAGCCAGCCCGGCAGCTCAAGTCAGGGATCGCACTCGTGCGGTGGATTTGAACCGACGCTAAACGTTGCCGCTCGAATCGGGCGACGGACCGCGCGGCGATTAGCGTGTGCCGATTGTTGTTGTCGAGCCGATTTCTTTCCTCGGCGTGCTTTTACGGCCTCCCGTCATCGCTCCCAAATGAATCTTGTTCAAGCCTGCATCCATCCGGCGCATGGCAGCCGGTCGGGGCGGGGCTGGAAATTTCCCCATCCGGCTGCTATATCTGATTTGCTCGATTTGAGGATAATACCGGGCAGATCAGGCCGGCTCCGCCGGATGTTTTTCGCCCGCCGTTATGCTCAATATGAGTATAATAGCGATCGGGAGGTTGCCATGCCGATCCTGCAAGCCTTCGGTCCGCCTGCCGGGCGTGCGCCTGTGCCTCCACCCATTGCGGGCGCCTCCGCCGCGGCCCGTCGCTACGGCCTGCTGCCGGTGCCTTCGCTCGAATGGAATACCCGGATCGAGCGCGAGACCGCTTACCTCTACGACCGGGTAAAGAGCGTCATCCCCGCGGTCGAATGGCCGTTTTTCGCGCCCTACGTCAAAGCGATCAACGCGCTCAAGAAGCAGCGCAACGCGGTCATCCTGGCGCACAATTACCAGACGCCGGAGATCTACAACTGCGTCGCCGATTTCGTCGGCGACTCGCTCCAGCTCGCGCGCGAGGCGACAAAGGTCGATGCCGACATCATCGTCCAGTGCGGCGTGCATTTCATGGCCGAGACCTCGAAGATCCTCAACCCGGACAAGACCGTGCTGATCCCCGACCTCAAGGCCGGCTGCTCGCTCGCGGCTTCGATCACCGGCGAGGACGTGCGGCTGTTGCGGGCGAAATTCCCGGGCGTGCCGGTCGTCGCCTATGTCAACACCTCGGCCGAGGTGAAGGCCGAGGTCGACATCTGCTGCACCTCCTCGAATGCCATCGAAGTGGTAGAGAGCCTCGGCAGCGATACCGTCATCTTCCTGCCCGACCAGTATCTGGCGAAATACGTCGCCGGGCACACCAAGGTGAAGATCATTTCCTGGCAGGGCGCCTGCGAGGTGCACGAGCGCTTCACCGCCGAAGAGCTTCGAAACTATCGCGCGGGTGATCCCTCCCTGCAGATCATCGCGCATCCGGAATGCCCACCCGACGTGATCGAAGAGGCGGACTATACCGGCTCGACCGCCGGCATGATCGAATGGGTGCGCAAGAACCGCCCGCGCCGGGTGGTCATGGTCACGGAGTGCTCGATGGCCGACAACGTGCAGGCCGAATTGCCTGACGTCGAGTTCGTGCGTCCATGCAATCTGTGCCCCCACATGAAGCGGATCACGCTGCCGAAGATCCTCGACAGCCTGGTCTACCTCAAGGAAGAGGTGGTGATCGATCCCGCCATTACAGCGAAAGCGCGGCGCTCGGTCGAGGCGATGGTGAATCTGAAAAGATAGACCACCGCGGTGTGCGCCCCTCCCCCGCTGCGTCTCCCGCGAGCGGGGAAGGACCTGATCCAGTCAGTCGCACCAATCTCCATCGCAATTTGGTAGTGTCGTTTTGATCCAGTCCAACGGACGGCGCCTTGTCATGACCACGTCCCTCCTCTGTCCCGATGCCTTTCTCTCGCCCCTCGAGATCGATGCCGTGGTCACGCGCGCATTGGCCGAGGATCTCGGCCGTGCCGGCGACGTCACCTCGATCGCGACCATTCCCGAGGACACGCCCGCACGCGCGATCGTGATCGCGCGCAAGCCTGGCGTGATCTCCGGATTGCCGCTGGTCGCCGCGACATTTGAAAAGCTCGCGCCCGGTATCAAGATCGCGGCGAATGGCCGTGACGGCATGGGCGCAGCGGCCAAGACCGCGCTGATGACGGTCGAAGGACCCGCACGCGCCGTGCTGGCGGCCGAGCGCGTGGCGCTCAATCTGCTCGGCCGTCTTTCGGGCGTGGCGACCGCCACGCATGAATTCGTCCGCCGCGTCGCCGGCACGCGCACGCGCATCTGCTGCACGCGCAAGACCACGCCGGGGCTGCGCGCGCTCGAAAAATACGCGGTGCGCTGCGGCGGCGGTTTCAATCACCGCTTCGGCCTCGACGATGCGATTCTGATCAAGGACAACCATATCGCCGTCGCCGGCGGCATCCGCGCCGTGCTGGAGCGCGCCAAAGCCGCCGCCGGACATCTGGTCAAGGTCGAGATCGAGGTCGATACCCTCGACCAACTGCGCGAAGTGCTCGCGGTCGGGCTCGCCGACGCGGTGCTGCTCGACAACATGGATGTGGCGACCATGCGCAAGGCGGTGGAGATGGTCGCCGGCCGCTTCCCGCTCGAGGCTTCGGGCGGCATTACCTTGGACAGTATTGCCGAGATCGCGAAGACCGGCGTCGACTACGCCTCATCGGGCTGGATCACGCACTCTGCGCCCAATCTCGATGTGGCGCTGGATATCGAGATGTGAGACTGAGGCGGCGCTGAAGTAGGGTGGGCAAAGGCGCGCGCCCCACTAATCTGTTCCCCCGAACAGGTAGCAGCGCCGTGCCCACGCGTCGAAGAAAGCGCGGACGCGAACCTGAGCCGCGTGGGCATGGCGCTGCTCTGTCGTCTTGGCAGGCAATGGGTCGTGTCCCGCGCCTTTGCCCACCCTACACAGGCGGTTAAAGCTTCTTCGCGGCTTCCACGAGCTTCTTGGCGGATTCCTGGGTCGCTTCCGGGTCGCCCCATTCCGGCGCGTCCTCGCCGTCGCCCCACTTGCGCGGGCGGTAGAAGGTGTGGACGCCGAGCTTGTGCATCTTGGTCATCTCGCGCACCCAGCCCGGCCGCACCCAGTAAGCGTGATAGTGAGTGGCCTTGCCGACTTCGGGTAGCCACAGCTTGCCGTCGAGCATTTCGGCCGCGATGGTCTTGGCGCGTTCCCACATATCCGGCTCGCGTACGACGTCGGGAATGCCGTCGCAGGCGAAGGTGAACTGGCAGGCGAGATGGCGGTGGGCGTTCTGGTAGACGACGCCGCACACCGTGCTCGGATACTTGCCGGAGAATGCGCGGTTGAGCACGACCTGGGCGACCGCCATCTGGCCGCGCACGTGTTCGCCGCGCGCTTCGAAATAGATCGCGTCGGCAAGACATTTCTCCGACTTCGGCCGGCTCGTTTCGTCTAGGCCGAGCCGCTCGGACGGGCTCATCGGCCGCTGGTCGACGCCGGTGACCTCGCCCTTGCGCGCGACCGTCTGTCCGCCATTGGCGCCGTCCTTGAACACGATGCCCGGATCGGAGGGCAACGGCGGCAGGTCGGCGCGCTCGACCGGCGTGTCGATGATGCCGTCGGGCGACCAGGCGTCCGGCGGCAGCGCGGCGAGCCGCATGCCGGCGTCGTTGGTGGCGGTCACGTCCTTGGTTTGGAACTTCGGTTCCTCGCCGGGCGCCCACGGCTCGATCGCCCCGAGCCGTTGTCCCATGGGATCGCTGCCGAAATAAAGCCGCGCCGCGCGCAGCGTCGGATCGACGTCGGTCGCGGTCAGGCCCAAGCCGGTCATCGATCGCACGCCCGATTCGCTCGTGCCTCCGACGTCCGCGCTCTGGTCGGCGTCCCTGTCGCCGTCGCGCGGCGGCGCAAGCATGGGATACGCGGATTTCACGTCCGCCGGCTTCGACGCGAGATCGGCGGCGCGATAGTCGCCCGCGCTCGCGACTGAATAGCCGCCCGCATCCGGGGACGGCTGCGGTTGCGCCAATTGGGGCGGGGCCGCCGGTTCGGCGGGCGCCGCGGCGGCGACGTCGGCCGACGGCCGCTGCGCCAGCAGAGATTCGGACTGTTGCTGTTGCGCGAGCGCCGGACCTTGCGCCGGCAACTGATCATCGGGGACGACCTCACCCTGCGGCCGGGCCTTGAGCCGATCGCCTTTGAGCGCGACGCGACGATCGTCCTTGGACGCGACGCCGTAATCGCCCTTGCGGCTGCGGTCGATCACCGGACCCACATACGGGGTTGCGTAAAAGGCACCGTCGCCGCCGCGCAGGCGTTCGCGCAGGGAGCCGGTCACATCAGCGTGGCCGGGATCGAGGCCCGCCAACGTATAGCCGGGAGGTACCGGGATCGAAGACCCGACGGGCTCCGGGAAATTGTAGGGGGCTTCATGGATGGTGCCGAAGGTCGAGGCGAACGCGGTTTTCTGCGCGCGGTTGACGACGGGCTGGCGCGTCAGCAGCGTGGCGAGGTCCTGGTATCCGACCTCGCTCGGCAGCGCCAACAACATCATTACGCCGAGCCCGAGGGAGGTCCGTAGACCAACCTCCGGCCTGTTGCGCGATGCAACCATCAGTAGGCTTGCCCCCGCCCCTACAAAACGCAGCCAAATCTCCCGCCGGCAAAAGGCAACGTGATGGCGCAAATGCGTCAGATTTTCCTTCTTGCGAGATTAACCTTGCAAAGCTGTTAATCCGCCGGCGCATTGCCACAATGTCGCCGCACGCCGCGGCGGCGAAACGCTCATTTGCACGGACGCGGAACACGGGCAGATAAATGGAAATGATGAGACCAGCGGTGGCGTTGATCAGAACGGCCGCGCCGACGAGCCCGCCACGATCGGTATCACCACCATCAGGACGATCGCCATCAGGAATCCGCTGACCCTGACATCCATGGTGACGGCCGTTCCGGGAGCGCCGCGTCCACGCGCGAACGCGAGCAGCTCGAACAGCGCCATGGCGAGGAGCACCCAGAAATATGGTGATACCCGGTAGTCACGGGTCTCCGGCTTGAAGACCAGGATGAGCCCGACCGCCGCGCCGACGACGCCCATGAAGGCGAGAAAAAGGTGATTGATGGTCATGGCATACCGAAGGTTTGGTCCCCAACCGCGCGTGATCCGTCTGCGACTCTGCGATCCGTCTCCGCGCCAGATTTTTACTCTTCGTCAACTATGCTGAGGGATGAAAGAGCCTCCAATCATCCCCCACAGGAAGCCTCACATGGATCACAGCCTGAAAAAACGTATCAGCGAACGTGCCTACGAGATCTGGGCCGCACGCGGCCGCGTGGACGGGCAAGCCGATCAGCATTGGCTTGCGGCCGAGCGCGAAATCCTGGTGACGTCGACGGCGGCGCTCGCCCGAAAACCCGCCACGCAACCGAAAAAGTCCGCACCTCAACGCAAGAAGCGCCGGGCCCCGGCACGTGCGAAGACCGCCAACACCCTGGCAGCGGCGAGCTGATCCCGCGCGGCCGGACGTTGCTTAAAGTCCGGCGAACGTGGCCCCTTGAACAATCGAGTGATGCTCGCCCTCGCTGGAAGGATTCTTCCACGAGGGCGACGCCATTAGAGCGTAACCCGTTCGGCTCGACGCAAGACAGTTGCTGCGCGCTCGGTGTGTTCCCCTCCCCCTTGTGACAAGGGGAGGGGAGCACACCGAGTTTGCCGCTTGAGCTGATTCCATCCCAACAGGACGCGCCCTCGGTCGTGCTGCGGGCGGTGTCGCGGATTCACCGCGTCACATTTTGAGACCTTTTTCCGAAAAATATTTCACCGCGCCTGGATGCCACGGGATCGGTGAGTTCTTCGGGGATTGATTCTCGAGCGTGATGCTTTCCGCCTCGGCATGCACGGCGACGAGCTCGTCGCGTCTTTCGATGAAGGTCTTGACGATGTCGTAGGCGACCTTGTCGGCCATCTTGGCGTTGGCGACCAGGATGTTCTGGACCACCGCGATCGCATTGTCCTTGTCCTGGCCCGGATACATCTTCGCGGGAATCACGCCTGTCGTGTAGAGGTTGCTGTACTTGGCATTCATCTTGTCGACCGCATCTGCATGGTCGATCAGCTTGATCTTCACGTTGGGGGTGGCGCCGAGATCGGTGACGGCGGCGGTCGGCAGCCCGCCGACCCAGAAGAAGGCGTCGATCTTGCGGTCCTTGAGCGCGTTGACGGATTCGGCGACACCGAGCCGTTCGCGCCGCATGTCCTTGTCCTTGTCGAGGCCGGCCGCCTCGATCAGGCGAAACGCCATCACCTCGGTGGCGCTGCCGGGCGAGCCGGTGGAGACGCGCTTGCCCTTGAGATCGGACATCTTCTCGACGCCGGTGCCTTCGATGCTGACCACGTGCATGCGGTTGGGATAGAGCACCATCAGGGTGCGCAGGTCGACCGGGCTGCCCTTGAACTTGTCCTCGCCCTTGAGCGCATCAAGCGCGGCATCGACCATCACCAGCGCGACCTCGCTCTGCTGCGAGCCGATCAATTTGAGATTGTCCACCGACCCGCCGGTGACGCGCGCCGTCGCCTGCATGCCGGGCACGTGCTTGGACAGCACGTTCGCCATGCCGCCGCCGAGCGGGTAATAGACGCCACCGGTACCGCCGGTGGCGATGGCGATGTTGAGGCCTTGTTGGGCGAAGGCGGCGCCGGCGATCACCGCCGCGCTCACCGCGAGTGCGGAGATCACAAGTCCTTTGCGCTTCATGATGGCATCGTCTCCCTATTGCGGCCCGGTCGCCTGTGCCTGCGTCGTGGCCGGTTGCATGCGCTGTTTTAGCAGGACCGCGATGGCGATCGCCAAGCCAAATGTCGCGGTGTAGCTGATGTCGCGGCCGATCATGATTTCCATCAACGCTTCGAGCAGGCTCGGAAACACCAGGAACAGGCCGGCCAGCACCAGCAGCAGGCGCTCGGTCATGGTCGTCCTGCGCAGCGCCCAGCCCTGCGCCGCCGCGGCCAGCGCCGCCAGGCCGAGCGCGGTCTTGCCCGTGATCAGAACGATGTCGATCCACGAGCCGTCTTTCGGCAGCTTGAGCAGCAAGCCGATGCCTTGCGGGTCGAGCACGAACACGAACGGGACCAGGAAGGCGGGCAGCGTGTACTTCCAGGCCTGCAGCGTGGTCCGGTAAGGATCGCCGCCGGTGATCGCGGCGGCAGCGAACGGCGAGAGCGCGGTGGGCGGCGACACTTCCGACAGCACCGAATAGTAGAAGATGAACATGTGCGCGGCGAAGTCCGGCACGCCGAGCTTGATCATGGCGGGCGCCGCGATGACGGCGCAGATGATGTAGGAGGCGGTCACGGGGACCGCCAGGCCGACGATCCACACGATCAGCGCGGTGTAGATCGCGGTCAGCAGCAGGTTGCCGCCGGCGTAGTCGATCACGATCGAGGAGAACTTGAGTCCAAGCCCGGTCAGGGTGACGACGCCGACGATGATGCCGGCGGTCGCGCATGTGGTCGCCGCGGTGAGCACGCTGGTGGAGCCGTCGGACAATGCGCGCACCAGCTTCTTCGGGGTGATCGCGGTCTCGCGGGTGAGAAAGCTCAGCCCATAGGTGAGCACGGTCGACCAGAACACCGACAGGGTCGGAGAGTAGCCCCACAACATGAAGATGACGATCGACACCAGCGAGATGAAGTGAAAGCCGTAGCGCCGCGTCATCTGCGGCAGCGTGAGCTGCTGCTCGAAGTTCACGGTTTGCGCGTGGAACCGCTTGGCGTCGAGCTCGACCATGAACAGCAGCGACAGATAGTAGAGGCAGGTCGGGATGATCGCCATCCAGATCACGTCGAGGTAGCTGATCTTGAGAAACTCGGCGATCAGGAAGGCGGCGGCACCCAGCACCGGCGGCGAGATGATTGCGCCGAGCCCGCCGGCGGCGAGCAGGCCGCCGGCCGCATTCTTCTCGAATCCCGCCCGCTGCATCAGCGGATAGGCCACGGCGCCGATCGTCACGGTGGTGGCGACGCCGGAGCCGGACGGACCGCCGAGCAGAAAGGACGACAGCACCACGGTACGGCCGGCGCTGTTGGCCTTGTGACCCATCAGCGCCATGGAAAAATCGATGAAGAACTTGCCGGCGCCGGAATGCTGCAGGAACGCGCCGTAGATCGTGAACAGGATGATAAGCGAGGATGACACATCGACCGGAATGCCGAAAATGCCCTCCAGCGTGATGAAGAGATGGCCGACGAGCTGCGAAACGTCATAGCCGCGGTGCGTCCACGGCGGCGGCAGATATGGCCCGAAATAAGCATAGGCCATGAACGCCATCGCCACGCACGGGACGATCCAGCCGGTCGTTCGCCGCGTCGCCTCGAGCAGCAGCACGATGAAGACGACGCCGAGCACGACGTCGAGATGGGTCGGCATGGTGGCGCGGTCGGTGAATTCCTCGCCGCCTTCTATGGCGTAGATCAGGATCGCCGCGCCGGTGATACCGGCGGCGACGTCCCACCAGCGGATGTGGTTGCGAAACCGTGCCGACATCGGAAACAACAGGAAGCACAGCATCAGCACGAAGGCGACGTGGGCGTAGCGCAGCGGCTGGGTAGTGATGATGGGAAAATCGGTGAACGGCCAAGCGCCGGCAATCGCGGCGTAGAGGTGAAACAGCGACATCGTCACCGCGATCGTGGTGACCAGCGTGCCGGCCCAGCCGATGAGGCGATTGACCACGCCGTCCTCGGCCTCGACATAGGCCTCGGCTTTGCGCAATCGGTCTTCCGAAACGGCCGCGACGGCTGGCTCAGCCTTGGTCACGTCCTCGGACATGTCGCTCCCTGCCCGCGCTTATGGGTGCGCTTACGCCGAAGCGATAAGGCCCGCTCTTGGCGCGAAAAGCCAGAGCTTTTCAAGGCCGGTTGCCCGCAGCCGCAGGTCAATTGATCGAAAGTATAATGCGTTGGCCGGCGGTGCGCCGCGTCCGCGGGGCGTTCCGCGGTCCCAATTCAGGCCTGGCTTGCCGGGTCCTTGCCGAGCGCGGCCTGCGCCGCCGCGAGGCGGGCGATCGGAACGCGGAACGGCGAGCATGAGACGTAGTCGAGGGCGAGCTCGTGGCAGAAAGCGACCGAGGCGGGATCGCCGCCGTGCTCGCCGCAAATGCCGACCTTGAGCTTGGCGCGCGTCTTGCGACCGCGTTCGACCCCGATGCGCATCAGTTCGCCCACGCCCTCGCGGTCGATGGAGACGAAGGGATCGCCCGGGAGAACCCCGCGCGACACGTAAAAGCCGAGGAAGCTCGCCGCGTCGTCACGGCTGATGCCATAGGTGGTCTGGGTCAGATCGTTGGTGCCGAAGGAAAAGAACTCGGCGCTCTCGGCGATGTCGCCGGCGCGCAGCGACGCCCGCGGCAGCTCGATCATGGTGCCGACCTGGTATTTGACTCTGGTCTCGGTCTCGAGCGCGACCGCCTCGGCCATGGCGTCGATGCGCGCCTTGACGATATCGAGCTCGGCCTTGGTGGCGATGAGCGGAACCATCACCTCCGGCACGACCGGCTTGCCCGTGCGCTTGCCGGCTTCGACCGCCGCCTCGAAGATGGCGCGCGCCTGCATCTCGGCGATCTCAGGATAGGCGAGCGCCAGGCGGCAGCCGCGGAAGCCGAGCATCGGATTGAACTCGTGCAGCCCGCGGGCGCGCTCCGCCAGCTTCTTCGGGTCGGCCTTCATGGCGGCAGCGACCTCGGCGATCTCTTCGTCGCTGTGCGGCAGGAACTCGTGCAGCGGAGGATCGAGCAGCCTGATCGTGACCGGCAGCCCCTGCATGATCTCGAACAGCTCGACGAAATCCGCGCGCTGCATGGGGAGCAGCTTGGCGAGCGCGGACCGGCGTGATTTCTCGTCGTCGGCGAGGATCATCTCGCGCACGGCGCGGATGCGCTTCTCGTCGAAGAACATGTGCTCGGTGCGACAAAGCCCGATGCCTTCGGCGCCGAACTTCAACGCCACGCGCGCATCGTTCGGCGTGTCGGCATTAGCGCGCACGCCGAGCCTGCGCACCTTGTCCGCCCAACCCATGAGGGTCGAGAACTCGCCCGAGAGCGCCGGCTCAGTCATCGGCACGCGGCCCTTCAGGACCTGTCCGGTCGAGCCGTCGACGGTGATGACGTCGCCCGCCTTGAACGTGTGCCCGCCGACGCTCATGGTGCCCGCGGCGTAATCGACCCGCAGTGTGCCGGCGCCGGAAACGCAGGGCTTGCCCATGCCGCGCGCCACCACGGCGGCGTGCGAGGTCATGCCGCCGCGAGTGGTGAGAATGCCCTCGGCCGCGTGCATGCCGTGGATGTCCTCCGGCGATGTCTCGATGCGCACCAGGATGACGTGCTTGTCCCTCGCCTTGAGCGTCTCGGCTTCGTCGGCGGAGAACACGATCTCCCCCGATGCCGCTCCCGGCGAGGCCGGAAGCCCGGTCGCGATGATGTTGCGCTCGGCATTGGGATCGATGGTCGGATGCAGGAGCTGGTCGAGCGCGGCGGGGTCGATGCGGGTGATCGCCTCCTCGCGGGTGATGAGCCCCTCGCCCGCAAGCTCGACCGCGACCTTGAGCGCCGCCTTGGCGGTGCGCTTGCCCGAGCGGGTCTGCAGCATCCACAGCTTGTCCTGCTCGACCGTGAACTCGAGGTCCTGCATGTCGCGGTAATGGCGCTCGAGCGCGCCGGCGATGCGCGTGAGCTCCTTGAACGCCTGCGGCATCGCGGTTTCCATCGACGGCTTGTCGGAGCCGGCCTCCTCGCGCGCGGCTTCGGTGATCTCCTGCGGCGTGCGGATGCCGGCGACCACGTCCTCGCCCTGGGCATTGATCAGAAACTCGCCGTAGAGCCGCTTGTCGCCGGTCGAAGGATTGCGCGTGAAGGCAACGCCGGTGGCCGAGGTCGCGCCCATATTGCCGAACACCATGGCCTGGACATTGACCGCGGTGCCCCAGCTTTCCGGGATGTTGTGGAGACGCCGATAAGTGATCGCGCGCTGATTCATCCAGGAGCCGAACACGGCGCCTATCGCTCCCCACAACTGCTCATGCGGATCCTGCGGGAACGGCGCGTCGTGCTCCTCTTCGAGCCGCTCCTTGTAGCGCTGAACGAGCGCGATCCAGTCTTCCGCCGACAGATCGGTATCGAGCGTGTAGCCGTTCTTGTCCTTGTGGTCGTCGAGGATTTCCTCGAAGTGATGATGTCCGAGGCCGAGCACCACGTCGGAATACATCGTGATGAAGCGGCGATAGGAATCGTAGGCAAAGCGCGGGTCCCCCGATTTGCGCGCCAGCGCCTCGACCGTCTCGTCGTTGAGGCCGAGATTGAGCACCGTGTCCATCATGCCGGGCATGGACGCGCGCGCGCCTGAGCGCACCGAGACCAGGAGCGGATTGCTGCCGTCGCCGAATCCCTTGCCGGTGATGCGGCCGACCTCGATCAGCGCGGCGTCGACCTGCGAACGAAGGTCATCGGGATAACGTTTGTTGTTGGCGTAGAACTGCGTGCAGACCGCGGTCGTGATGGTGAAGCCGGGCGGCACCGGCAGGCCGAGATTGGCCATCTCGGCGAGGCCCGCGCCCTTGCCGCCGAGGAGGTCGCGCATACCGGCGCGGCCCTCGGCCTTGCCGTTACCGAAGCGGTAGACCCATCGCGCTTTGACCGATGCTTTCGGGGGTTTGCCCGATGCGGCGGCCTTGCGGCGCGACCCCGCCTTGGGGGCGGGCTTAGCGCGAGCGGGTTTCTTTTTCGATCCGGTACGGTGCGAAGTCGATTTGGCCATGGAACCACGATTTGAAGTGCGGCCGGCCCCCAATGATCACGGCGGCGGATGCAGATGCAAGCGCGCAGATGGCACGACGCCTGCCATCGACGTCATTTCATGAAGTGATAAATACCGTTGAGCCCCACCAGACCAACCACGATCAGGTAGATCGCGACGATGAAGTTGAGCAGCCGCGGCATGATGAGGATCAAGATGCCGGCAATGAGGGCAACGATCGGCGTGATATGGGCGATAGTCAGCGTCATGGAGGCTCTCCTGGCTCCGGGTGAGTAAACTACAAATCGCGGCGGTGGTTCCAAGCTGGGCGGCGGGCAATCGGCATTTTACACGATGTCTTGCGGCGCACGATCCATCACATTCTCGGTGTCATCATCCGCGCAGGCGGATGATCCAGTAATCACCAGAATAGAGGGGTAGCACGGTCCTGGATCGATCGCTTGCACAGTGATTACTGGATGCCCGTTTGCGCGGGCATGACAGCGCGCCTGCCTACCCCTCGATGCGCGAGAAATCCGCGACCGTGCGAGTGGCCTCGCGGATCTCGTTGAGCAGCTTGAGGCGGTTCTCCCGCAGCTTCTCTTTGTCCGCGCCCTCGGCGACATTGACCGTCACCTTGTCGAAGAAGGCATCGACGTGTGGGCGCAGCTTGGCCATGGCCCGCATGGCCGCTTCGAAGTCCTCGCGCGCGACCGCGACGGATGCCTCTTCCTTCGCGGTATTGATGGCCTGGGAGAGCGCCCGCTCTTCATCCTGACGATAGAGCGACGGATACGGGCGCTCGACATATTCGCGTCCGTCCTTCTTCTCCTCGATGCGGATGATGTTTGTCGCGCGTTTGTAGCCGGCGAGCAGATTCTTTCCGTCCTCGGTGTCGAGAAACTTTCCCAGCGCCTCGACACGGCGGACGATCAGAAGAAGGTCGTCTTCATTTCCCACCTCAAATACGGCGCTGGCAAGATCATGGCGGGCACCCTGCTCGCGCAACTGACCTTCTAGGCGGTCATCGAAAAACAATCGAAGGGCAAAAATCTGCTCATATGCAGCAGCGATTTGCTGCTCTGAGTATACGGCAGGAAACTCCTTTTTCTCGGCTTCTCGCAAAATGCGATTCGCTCGTCGGCCAGAAAAATCCTCGTTCTTTAGATTCTTGAGCGCATCCGCTAGCTGATCCAACTTCTGGTGCTTTATCTCGTCACTAATTCCCACATGCGCAGGAATGAATATTTTCATCAACGGAAGCCGTACTTTATTTTCAAGGATTATTCGGATGACGCCCAGCGCGGCACGCCTTAGGGCATATGGGTCTTTGCTTCCCGTCGGCCTTTCATTGATCACCCAAAAGCCCAATAGCGTGTCGATCTTGTCCGCAATAGCAACGGCGATTGAAATCGGATCTGTTGGAATGCGGTCGTTTGGTCCCTTCGGCTTATCGTAATCCTCACAGGCACGGGCAACTGCCTCATCTTCGCCTTGTGCCTCGGCGTAATAGCGGCCCATGACACCTTGAAGCTCAGGAAACTCACCGACAACCTCAGTAAGCAGATCAGCCTTGGAAAGAATGGCGGCACGCTTGACTTTGCGCACGTCCGCGCCAATCAGCGGCGCAATCACATCGCCAGCTAATAGCTTAA
>JGI12053J15887_10000321_pt1 | contig 18855 bp, 17 predicted proteins | sample MedBloCAOM1_O3_FD_15887 | JGI IMG/M metagenome (IMG submission 15887)
GGTCGAGGACGAGTCACCAGGGAGGTATGCTTAACGCGAGGTTAAAACATGAGGAAGAAGACATTCCGAGCGAAATTACAGAAAAGCTCGAATAAGGGCGGCTGGACCTACGTGGTATGGCCCGATTCGGTTAGAGTTTTCGGCACTGGCGGCGCAGTAAAGGTCAGCGGCAAAATCAACGGTCATCCGTTTCGTAGCTCATTTATGGCCATGGGTGACGGTAAGCACATGCTGCCGGTGAAGGCCGAGATTCGTGAAGCAATCGGCAAAGACGTGGGCGACGCGGTGACGGTGACATTGGACGAACGAATCGAGCCGGCTAAACCTCGCTCCCAGCGGGGCGCCTCCAGAGCATAAATTTTTCGATCACCAAACTATGAAGCTTACACAGGTCGATCCATCTCTCTACAATCCTGACTTGCGCCCGATCCCTCCAGAGGAGCGCACCTGGGGCACTTATAACTACGCGTCGTTATGGGTGGCGATGAGTGTTTGCATTCCGACGTACATGCTTGCATCGGGGTTGATTGCGGGTGGCATGAGCTGGCTTCAGGCGATTCTGACCATACTTCTGGGTAATTTGATTGTCTTAGTTCCCATGCTTCTGAATGCGCATGCGGGTACGCGTTACGGCATTCCGTTCCCGGTATTCGTGCGCGCGTCGTTTGGGGTCCGTGGAGCGAATGTGCCGGCGCTGTTGCGCGCGCTGGTGGCTTGCGGTTGGTTTGGCATCCAAACCTGGATTGGCGGGGAGGCCATCTACGCGATGTCGCTGGTGATATGGCCCGGAGCAGCAAACTTTCCCGGCACCAATTGGATCTGCTTTTTTCTGTTCTGGGCGATCAACATGATGGTCATCTGGTACGGAATCGAAATAATCAAAGTGCTTCAGGGGATTGGCGCACCGTTCATGCTCGCGGTGGGATTGCTTTTGCTTTTCTGGATCACACGCAAGGCAGGCGGACTCGGACCAGTGTTGCAAACACCAAGCAAATTTCACAGCACTAGCGAATTCATGCGGTTTTTCATTCCGTCATTAACCGGCATGGTGGGTTTTTGGGCCACCGTGGCGCTTAATATTCCCGACTTCACGCGTTATGCCAAATCGCAGCGCGCTCAAATGGTGGGACAAGCACTGGGCTTGCCCACAGCGATGACGCTGTACTCCTTCATCGGAGTTGCGGTTACGTCGGCATCGGCGGTGATTTTTGGTCAGGCAATCTGGGATCCGGTTGTTTTGCTTGGACGATTCAATCAGCCGGTAGTCGCGCTAATCGCGCTGGTGGCTCTGCTCCTGGCAACGCTTAACACCAACGTGGCCGCAAATGTGGTCTCTCCTTCCAATGATTTTTCCAATTTGCGGCCTAGCCTTATTTCGTTCCGTACGGGCGGCCTGATCACCGGCGTGGTGGGTATTCTGATGATGCCGTGGAAGCTGCTGCGTGATTTCAGTTCCTACATTTTTGGTTGGCTTGTAGGTTGTTCGGCTCTGCTTGGTCCCATTGCCGGAATCATGATTTGCGATTATTACCTGGTGCGGCACCGTCAGTTGGTCGTAGAGGATTTGTATCGGAGAGGCGGCGCGTACGAGTATCGGCACGGGTTCAACCCAAAAGCCCTTGTGGCCTTAGTCGCGGGCGTCACGATCGCGTTGATCGGGCTGATGGTGTCGACATTGCGCTGGCTTTACGACTACGCGTGGTTTATCGGCTTCCTGATTTCCGGAGGACTGTATTTTGTATTAATGCGGCGTGAGTCTACGTAATGAACTAGTCCGCGGAATGTCTATGGATTGGGCGATGCAGGAGTTTCAGGAAGCCCGCGTCAGTTTCGTAGAACGGCGGAGTTCTTTAAACTCGGGCTTGGTCGCAAAGCGTTCGGGAAAGTGCTCCTCATATTCAGACAGACGCGGGCAGATCAGCCGTCTGTGTACCAGCGAAAAGCCATGCTTCTTCATCTCCTCCATGGCTTGCTGCGCACTCCACCCCTCAAAGGCCATGCGATAGGCGGCGATCATCATTCCGGTGCGGTCATCACCAACACGACAGTGAACGAAGATTTTCTTGCCGGGGTTCTTTTGAATCAAGGTGAGAAATTCCGCAAAAACTTTGTCCTTAGGGAATGAGCACTGCCAATGCAATGGAACGTATTGCATGCCTAGACGGGTCACTTCCTTGCGTTCGCCGTCACGATCTCCGCGAAGATCGACGACGATTTGGACCCCCATCTTGGCCAATGCCTTGAAACCACCCTTGCGCGGCTGGGCACCCCGGTAGAGCGTGGGAGTTACCTCGAAGAAGTCCGGGATTAGTTTTTTGCTGATGGTGCTCGAAGGTCTGTCCGCAGAGGGTTGCGGCGGTGCAGCGTCAGTATCTTGTGCATTCGTGGGTGCACACCTGCTGGCTAGAAGAAAAGGTGTAGCGCCAAACGCTGCTGCATTCGTGGAGGCCACCGCGAGTAGCAAATACAGTGGAAGACGCAGAATTGTCATATTGATGATTATAGAGATGCGAGGAAAGCTCCGGCAAGATGTGTTCGCCAGCCAGTGAGTCAGAAAACGCCACTTAGAATTCCTAGTGCGGCCACTGCCACGAAAAGGCCGTTAGGCATCCAAATACTTTCGATCGCATGAAAATGTGCCCGTGGCGCTACAATCTGCGGTCGGAGGAACGACCATCGTGCACGCGCGAGTCTTCGGCACCTGGATTCTGATCATGGTGGCGGGCAGCAGCATTGCGCAGCAGCACCAGCATGCCGCAGTGGGCGAAAAGCTCGGTCAGGTGCATCTTACGACCTCGTGCAACGCCGCGGCGCAACAGCAGTTCGATCGCGCTGTGGCACTGCTGCATTCCTTCCAGTTCAGTCACGCAATCGAGGGGTTCAATGCAACGTTGAAAGCTGATTCGTCGTGCGCCATGGCGTATTGGGGGATCGCACTAAGCCACTGGAGTAATCCTTTTGCCACAGGGTTGAAGGCCACATCGCAACTGGAGGACGGACGGCAGGCCGCCGAACACGGGTTGGCGATCGGCGCTAAAACGGAGCGGGAGGGGGCGTACGTCGCCGCCGTTTCAAAGCTATACACAGATTTCGAGAAAACGTCGCAGCAAGTCCGTTTGTTGGCGTACCGCGATGCGATGGCCGAGACGGCCGCTCATTATCCGCAGGATTATGAAGCCTCGATCTTCTATGCCCTGGCGCTGGCGGCATCGGAGGAGCCGACGGACAAGACTTATGCCAGCCGGCTGAAGGCGGGTGCGATCCTGGAAGCGTTGTTCGCCCAGCAACCTGAGCATCCAGGCCTTGCACACTACATCATTCACGCTTACGACGTGCCACCCTTGGCGCCGAGGGCACTGCTGGCGGCACAGCGCTATTCCAGGATTGCCCCCGATGCCCCGCACGCGCTGCACATGCCTTCACACACCTTCACCCGCGTTGGTTACTGGCAGGATTCCATCGATAGCAACCTGGCCGCTTCTGCAGCAGCGCGGCGTGAAGGTCAGACCGCGGAAGAATTGCACGCGCTTGATTACCAGGCTTACGCCTATCTGCAGACGGCGCAGGATGAAGCAGCGCGGCGGCTGGTGGAATCGCTGCCTGAGATTCTGTCGCGTTTCGACTCCAGGATTGTCAGCAGCGGCGCCGCGCCACCTCTCGCCGGGTATTTTGCACTCGCGGCCATTCCGGCGCGGTATGCGCTTGAGCGGCGGGACTGGAAAGCGGCGGCACAACTCGAGGTGCGAGAGACCCCGTTTCCTTACACCGAGGCAATGACCTACTTCGCTCGCGGTCTGGCTGCGGCGCATCTCGGAGATATTGCGAGTGCGCGAACTTCGCGCGAGGCGCTTACCAGGATCCACGGTCGGCTTGCTAAATCGCATGAAGGCTACTGGGCGGAACAGGTCGAGATCCAGCGGCGCGGTGTCTCAGCGTGGACGGCGCTAGCGGAAGGACGCAAAGACGAGGCGCTGCGGGAGATGAAATCGGCGGCGGAGCTGGAAGACAGTACAGAAAAGAGCGCGGTGACCCCTGGGCCACTGGCCCCGTCGCGGGAATTACTGGGCGAGATGCTGCTGCAGATGAATCGACCCAAAGAGGCGTTGGAGGAGTTCGAAGCCACACTCAAACGCGAGCCGAACCGGTTTCGGGCGCTCTATGGGGAGGCGCACGCCGCGCAGCTCAAGGGCGATCGTGAGGCCATGCAGAGATATTTCCGTGAGGTTCTGAAGCTGTGCGAGCACGCAGACAGGCCGGGCCGCAAGGAGTTAGCGGAAGCATTGGAGATAGTCGGTAGTTAGGTCAGCAGGCAAGTGTCTGTCAGGTTCCAGGCTTCGCGAGCCAGAAATACCTCAGACCGAGTCTGAGTCGCGTCGTTCATGTGTATGTCGGAGTTTTCGTTAGCCGTTTACATCAACGCAATTCTCAAACCTCGCCGGGGTCGGCGTTTGGCCTAAGGCATCAGTGACAACCTGTGCTTGATGTTGTATAAGACATGCGAATTCTTGCCAAACCGAAAAGAGGATAATCGTAATGAGGCGATTCTTTGTTTTTCTTGTTCTAGTGCTGGGCTACTCGGCGGTGTCCGCCGCTCAAGAAGCGGAAGCGCTTCGTCTGGTGAAGAGTGTTTCCGTCCCTGGCGTTCAGCGAAAGTGGGATCATTTCGGCGTGGATCTCCCTGGGAATCGGCTGTTTGTAAGTTCGGAAGAAGAGCCTGCCATCGAGGTGTTTGACTTACAGAGCGGCAAACATCTTCATTCCTTGACCGATTTTAAGGAGCCCCACAATGCGCTGCCTTTAGCGGAACTGAAAAAAATCTTCGTAGTGGATGGTGGCGCATCAGAAATCCAAGTTCTCGACTACACTTCGTATAAAGTAACGGGTCACATTCCGTTAAGCATCGACGCCGATCCTATTGCGTATGATCCCTCCAAGAAATTGCTCTACGTCGTAAATGGGGGCCGCGCCGCCAAAACTCCGTATTGCCTCATCAGTATTGTCGACCTAACCGCGGAAAAGAAGCTTGCTGATCTCAAGCTTGACACTAATCGGCTGGAGTCCATGGCCCTCGAGAAATCGAGCAATCGTTTGTTCGTCAATAGGACCGGCGCAAACGAAATTGGTGTGGTCGATCGCGATAAGCGCGCGGTCACTCAGACTTGGCCCATCACTGCAGCCAAGGAGAACGTGCCTATGCAGTACGATGAAACAAACCATCGCCTGTTCGTCGTCACGCGCAAGCCCTCCAAGCTTATTGTCGTAAACACAGATACTGGTAAGGAAGTCGCCAGTCTCAGCGTGCATGACTATGTCGACGATCTTGCATTCGATCCTGGCCAGCACCGTCTGTACGCAATCGCTGGAGGCGGAGAAGGAGCGGTGAGCGTGATTGGTCAGCGGGATGCGGACACCTACGAGGTCATTGCCAACGTTCCCACGAAGCCGGGTACGAAGACCGGTAGACTCGTTCCGGAGCTGCACCGTCTATACGTAGGAGTTCCGACGAAGGAAAAACAGGAAGCGCAAATTCTAATATTTGAATTGCCTTCCAAGTAGGAAATAAGGCCTTCGAGACCGTCGGGCCGGCCACATCAACAATAAGCTGATGGGCGTTTTCGCGCGCGGTGGCGTAAGCGCTTTCTTCCATTTCGCATGGACGATGCGCCACCTAGGTAAATCTCCCAACGATTGAAATCCGGATCGCGAAGAATACTGGTGTGCGACAGAGTCTCAAAAACGTTTTGCGCACAAAGACGCTGTCAGCACGCCGGTATTGCTGTCCACAAGGTTGCTACTGGTCGCCTTCTGCTAGTTAACTTCCGTGTTCGTCAGGTTAAACGAGCACTGAAGGCGTTTTAATGACAGCGCGCCAAGCGCGATCATTCCGACGGCCAGCAAAGCGAGGCAGGACGGCTCGGGTGTGGCTATCGCTTCCGCACCACTTACCTGAAGCGATGCAGAACCAAATTCATTGTCCCAAGTATCCACATAGAAGCCGAAATAGTCCCCACTGTTCAAATTAACCGTGGACACGCCACTCGCGCCAACTCCAGGCCAAGAAAAATCGGGCGAAAGTTGAAATTGTGTTCCGTTAATGATGTAGCCAGCAGGATCGAACTGCGCGCCGTCATCGTTGGTTTTATACGTCCAGTTAAAAAACAAGCTAGTAGATGTTGGCGCAACAATCGAAAACAGGGTTTCGCCAAAGTCTTCACTTTGATTATTGCCGCCCGTTAATGTTACAGACGTCGGGGCCATCGAAGTGTCAACGCTTCCATCGGAATTCAGGAAAGTTGCCGTCCAATTGGAAACTCCATAGGCGCCGTTAAACAACGTGTCGGCTTTGGAGATCGATGAGACGGTGAGGGAAAGTATGGCGGTTGCAAGAATGAGCACAAGATGGAGCTTATTAATTCGCGAAATCAATTGGACCTCCTAAAAGTGAGCAGCGCCATATGAAGTGCACGGCACCTTCCGAATGACAAAAAAGTGACGGTCAACAAAATCAACGAGATACTGCGATGTGGGCGGCATTTTAGGAATGATCGTGTGCTAGCTGGTGCGCAGAAATAGCGATTGTTTTCCGCTAATGGTTAGAAATTTATTTGGCGGTTTCTGGAAATGTCCGAAGTAATAGGACTCTTGCTCCAGTACTAAAACGATTTCTGTAAGAAGATAATTTTGCCGAGGCGCGCGGATCAGCAATGAAGATGTGGCCAAGCAGTAGGTAGAAGACCAAGGAGCGTGCCATTGGAAAGTCGAGATTGGCGCTGCCCGCCTTCTGTTATCGAGAAGAGATATCTGGCACGTTGTCACCTGGCGTGATACAAAGTCGCCTTCACGGGGGAGGCTCCTGGTATGGGTCTGCGTAAGAAAAATTCAGTCAATCGCCGTGATTTCCTGAGAAATGTTGCCGCCGGCGCAGCTGTAATGGCCACTCCTGCCGCGGCGTCTCCTTCGCCTGTACCCATAACTGGCACGCCCGGCGCGATTCCGATATCCACGGAAGGAGAACTCCGCGGGTTATCTCCGGCTGAAATCCTTACAGCGGAACGTACCGGCTCTGATTTCATGGTCGACGTGATCAAGTCTCTGGACATCGACTACGTTTGCGCGAATCCCGGATCGAGCTTTCGCGGCTTGCACGAATCCATCATCAACTACGGTGGCAATCGCAGCCCGGAGTTCATCACCTGCTGCCACGAAGAATCTTCAGTGGGTATGGGACATGGCTACGCAAAGATTGCGGGCAAGCCGCTACTGGTCATGGCTCACGGTACGGTCGGTTTGCAACACGCGGCGATGGCTGTGTACAACGCCTACTGCGATCGCGTCCCGATTGTAATCATCGCCGGAAATATTCTCGACGCCACACGCCGAATTTCTCAGGTCGAATGGTCACACAGTGTGCAAGACGCTGCTTCTATTCTTCGCGACTACGTGAAGTGGGACGATCTGCCCATTTCCTTACCACACTTTGCCGAGTCCGCTGTGCGCGCATACAAGATAGCGATGACGCCTCCCATGATGCCCGTCCTACTCATCGTAGACGGCGAGCTCCAGGAAAATCCCGTCGCCAGTGACGCCCCTCTGCGCGTTCCTAAACTAACGCCAACGGCTCCGCCTCAGGGGGATTCCGGCGCTGTCGACGAAGCTGCGCGACTGCTGGTCGCCGCAGAAAATCCTGTTCTGATTGCTGGACGCGCCGCACGTACTCCTGCCGGAATGACTTACTTGCTCGAACTGGCGGAAACTCTGCAGGTCCCGGTGATCGATCAAATGGATCGTATGAATTTTCCAACGCGCCATCCGCTCAATCAGAACGAGCGAAGCCGCGAGCTCATCTCCGGCGCAGACGTGATCCTGGGCCTGGAAGTGAATGACTTCTGGGGAGCCGTGCATTCGTTCCGCGATCAGATGGAGCGCACCTCACGCCCGATCGGGCGGCCTGATGCGAAAACCATCAGCATCAATTCCGCGAACCTCTCGGTAAAAAGCAATTATCAGAATTTCCAGCGTTATGCCGAAGTGGATGTCGACATCCCTGCAGACGCCGAAGCTACCTTGCCGGCCCTCACGGAAGCCGTCAAACGCCATATGGACGCCAGCCGTAAAAATACTTTTGCAAAGAGGCACGCCAGACTTGCGGAAGCTCACGACCAATCGCTACAACGCGCGCGCGATGCCGCTACATACGCCTGGGACGCCAACCCCATCAGTACCGCGCGCCTCTCGACGGAAATTTGGGCGCAGATCAAAAATGAAGATTGGTCGCTCGTCTCCACGGTGACATTTGTAAACCGCTGGCCACACCGGCTCTGGGCTTTTGACAAACATCATCAGTACATCGGCAATGCCGGTGGCTACGGCATCGGATACAATGCGCCCGCGTCCGTCGGCGCGGCGTTGGCCAATCGCAAACACGGACGCCTGAGCGTCAACATACAATGCGATGGGGACCTGATGTATGCTCCCGGAGTTTTGTGGACGGCCGCGCACCATCGCATTCCACTGCTCACCGTGATGCATAACAATCGCGCTTATCACCAGGAGGTGATGCAGGTGCAAATCATGGCCAATCGCCACAGCCGCGGTATCGATCGAGCCAACATCGGAACAACGCTTTCCGATCCCCCCATCGACTATGCCAAGTTGGCACAAAGTATGGGCGTTTACGCCGAAGGACCCATCTCCGATCCGAAGGATCTCGGGCCAGCTATCACGCGTGCCATCGAGGTGGTCAAGCGAGGCGAACCGGCACTCCTTGATGTGCTCACACAACCGCGCTAACGAGACCAACATGACCGGGGTTACTCTGACTAGATTGAAAACATTCTTGATCGCTGCGGTTGCTAGTGCGTCAATACTTGTGCGTTCGCAAACTTCGGCCGCACCCCGTGACGGCAATTCACAAAACGGCAAGAAAGTTTTCGAGAAGCTAGGCTGTTTCCGCTGCCACGGAAGCGCCGGCGAAGGCATGCCGCAAACGGGAAAGGAACCCGCCCCGCCGAAAATTGCCTCGACCCATCTTTCACCGCAAGAGTTCGTGCGATTCGTCCGTGCGCCGAAAGGGCAGATGCCACCGTTCAGCCCAGCGCAGGTCACTGATGACGAGTTGTCCAACGTCTACGCATTTCTGCAAACTGTCGCCTCGCAGCCGAAAGTCGAACTGCCTTCATCTGCAAATTCTCAGAACGGCCAACGTTTTTACAGTGCATTTGGTTGTTACGAATGCCACGGCTTACAGGGGCAGGGCTCCACGCAAACTGGGGGCCCACGCATCGGGCCGCCGCAGATCCCCTTTTCCGGTTTCGTAGCCTACGTTCGCGAACCTGCCAATCAGATGCCGCCCTATACTTCGAAAGCAGTGTCAGAAGCTCAGCTCGCAGACATCTACGTTTTTCTGCAGACCCGTCCGCAAGCCCTGCCATCAAAAAGCATTCCGCTACTAAATCAATAGCTTCTGCAATCGAATGAAGCTGACCATATGTCCGGTGACGCGACTTAGCAGGAGTTAGCACTCGACATGGTATAAAACGTGAACGGCCAAGCTGGTGCATTGCATACAGCTAGAGTCAGGAGTAAATTCTCGGTTGACCATGAAGTTCCAAAAAAATCCTGGTCGAAGAGGTGGCGCTATGAAACGTCGCGATTTTCTGCGCTCTGCAGGCGTGGTATCAGCAGCAATGGCGTTCCCGAAGGCGGGGCGACTATTTGCACAGGAAACATCGCCGGAGGCTTGGCGCACGTTCGACGTGACCACGAACGTGCAAGTCCTGAAACCTTCCGGGACAACGCGGATATGGATACCGGCAGCGCTCGTTGATCCGACACCCTTCCAGAAGACGCTTGCGAATGACTTTAAGGCCGAAGGCGGTACCGCAAAACTCATCGAGAGCAGCGCGGACTCCCTGGGAATCATCGCAGCGGAATTTCCTGGAGGCGTGATGCCGGTGCTGACAGTGACAAGCCGCATCACGACCAAGAATTTTGCGGTTGATCTTTCGAGACCGGGCAATGCTCAAAAAAACGATCCCGCAGAATTGAAACATTTTCTGCGGCCGACGAAGCTTATGCCCACCGGCGGCATTGTGAAAGCGACGGCGACGGAAATCACAAAAGATTCAAAGACGGACATCGAGAAGGCGCGCGCGATCTACGAATGGATTGTGGAGAACACGTTCCGGAATCCGAAGACGCGGGGTTGCGGGCTCGGAGATATCCGCTTCATGCTTGAGTCCAAGGACTTGAGCGGCAAATGTGCCGACCTCAACGCGCTATACGTTGGCCTCGCGCGGGCGGCCGGCCTCCCGGCGCGCGACGTCTATGGCATCCGCGTCGCTAAGTCGGAGATGGGATACAAGAGTCTTGGCGCTTCGTCGGAGATTGTGACCAAAGCACAGCATTGCCGTGCAGAGGTGTACTTGAGCAGTTACGGCTGGATTCCTGTCGATCCGGCAGACGTACGAAAGGTAGTGCTCGAAGAGCCGCCGGGGAATCGCCCGCTAGACGACGAGATGGTGAGGAAGGCCCGCGCGCGGCTGTTCGGCTCATGGGAAATGAATTGGATGGCTTACAACTTTGCGCACGACGTGGCGTTGCCGGGTTCGAGTGGCGCGCCGCTCGGATTCTTGATGTATCCGCAGGCGGAAACGGCCGAGGGGCGGCTCGACTGCCTGAACCCGGACAACTTCAAGTATGAAATCACGTCGAGACCTGCAAACGGGTAAGTGAAACGGAACGACCAACCCGCTTGAGTCTAGGGAAATCGGACACTTAAAGATTAGTAGCCAAGGAAATGTCGCACTTCGCCTTCTGCTTGTAATTCAGCGCGGCACAGAACTCGAAGAAACGAAGATGACGCTACCGATCATACAGTCGATTGCACAGCCTATATCGCGACCCGCATTGGTGCGGCCCGCAGGGTCTGCGAGTTTCGCGATCGGACTCGGCCTGACCAACGAATGCAACCTCAGCTGCTCGTTTTGCTACCGCGATCCGGCCCGCGTCGACCGGCTGAACCTCGAACAAGTACAAGCCGCGATGGCCAGCCTTCCGGTGCGATCTGTAAATCTGGGCACCGGCGAAAATGGAATGCACCCGGAGTTTCGCGAAATCCTAGCCTTCCTGCGCACTCTGCCGGTGAAACTCGCCATCACCTCGAATGGACATAGCGCTGCAGTCCTAGACGATGACGAACTCCGGGCATTTCACGACATCGAGTTCTCCTTGGATTATCCAACCGAACGTGAACAGGATGCTCAACGCGGTGCCGGTAATTGGGCATTGATCCACGAGCAGGTGGCGCGCTGCGTCCGGTTGGGAATCCCCGTCACGTTCATTAGCGTAATGATGAAAGCCAACTATCTGCGCCTGGCCGAGGTAGCACGCGTTGCCAAGCGTTACCAGTCACCGCTACGGCTCAACGTGTACCAATCGGTGCGCTCTGACATCTACGCATTAAGCTACGAGCAATATTGGCAAGGCTTTCGCGCATTATTTGCTGAAACCGACGTGATTGCGATCGGAGAGCCTTTGGTGCGCGCCATGGCGAGATTCCCTCCCAGGGTCGGTGGATGTGGTGTGAGCACCGTGCGCGTAACTCCCCGGGCCACAACTCAACCCTGCGTATATTGGCCGGGAGTGGGAGAACCTCTCTCGATTCTGTTCTCCATCGGTTCGGAAGTGATAGAAACTCCGCCATTTGTGGAGGCGCGCACAGTACCAGAGGCCTGCCATTCCTGCGTGTACCTGAAGTCTTGCTATGGCGGATGTGCTGGACGGCGCCGCATCCAAAACGCTTTGCATGAGCCGGACTTCTACTGCCCAATCATCCGAGGAGAGCTGCAAGAGCTGGAGATCCGCATGGCTCCCGCTCGCGAACTTCCCAAGAGCGAAAGCGCATGTACCACCATCGTGATCGCGCGCGATTAGGACGGCCGTGTACCTTAACGGCGCGGAGTATGCACTGAAACGGCTATTAAGAAGTTTAATCTAGATCGAAGACTGCGAGGTTCATGATGGTAACAACCACGAGCGAGCCACGAGGAAATACATCTCAGGTCGTCGAGCAACCGCAGGTGGGAATTGGGCTGGCGATTGTGCGGCTGACCATTGGCGCGATGTTCGTGTGGGTCTTCTTCGAGAATCTGGGGAAACACTTATACACGGCGGCCGGGTACGCGGGACTTATCAACTATTACATCGCGCACGATCACGCGCCGGCCGCATGGAAGGCCGTCATGGGGCAGGCAGCGGCCCATGCTTCCATCGCGGCACCACTTCAGGGACTGACAGAAATCTCTGTTGGGGTGCTCCTGCTGCTCGGGCTATTTACGCGTCCGGTTGCGCTCGTCGCTTTTGTGTTCCTCGGCAGCTTATGGATTTCCGAGTGGGGCACGTCATGGATCTGGGAACTGCTGGTCCCTGTCCTGGCGTCGCTTGGGCTTGCCATAGGAGGCGCGGGCCGCACGTGGGGAGTTGATGCATTTTTGGCGCACAGGCGACCATCCTCTCTATGGTGGTAACCGAACGGAGGTCGCATGCGGGTCTCAGTTATCATCCCTACTCACAATGAGGCGCAAGCGATTGGATGCGTCATTGCTGATCTGCCATTCGAGGTCGTCAATGAAATTATCGTGGTCGATAGTAACTCGACAGATGGGACACCTGATATCGCCGCCCGCATGGGTGCTCGGGTCATTTCCGAAGGTCGTCGTGGATACGGGCAAGCGTGCCTTACCGGGCTTGCGTGCGCGAACTCGCCCGATGTCGTCGTTTTTCTGGATGGGGACTACAGCGACCGACCTGGTGAGCTTCCGCTTCTCCTCGCTCCGATCGCCGAAGGCTGGGCGGACATCACAATCGGTTCGCGACTCGCGGGCCCACGCACGCCTGGAGCGCTTCCGTGGCACGCCCTGTTCGGCAACTGGCTCGCGGCAAGGTTGATCAGAAACCTTTACGGATTAAAGATCAGCGACCTTGGTCCGTTCCGCGCCGCACGCGCGGACGTCCTCCGCGCGATTGAACTTGAAGAAACCACATACGGCTGGGCCGTGGAATTAATTCTTAAGGCAGCCCTCCAAGGTTTACGCATCGTCGAGGTCCCGGTAAGCTATCATCCGCGCATCGGGCAATCTAAAATCAGCGGCACGCTCAGGGGTACTATTGGAGCGACGTGGTTTATTCTCAGTCGGATTGCACACTATTATTTCCGCCAGCGAAAAACCACGGCGCCGCGGTCGGCCTAAAATGCCGCCCAGCAAAGCCTATTGGATGCACGACACGGGACTTTTCCCATGACACTAAGCAATCGCACGTTAGTCATCATGGCCAAAGCCCCCAGGCTGGGGTCAGTGAAGACTCGGTTGGCGAAGAGTCTTTCTCTGCAAGCCGCCGGCGAGCTGTACCGCTGTTTTCTTGCCGACACGATAGCACTGGCGCAAGCGCTAGACGGCGTGGAAGTCGCCATCATGTGCCCAGAGACCGACGTCGAAGATCTGGCTCGCGCAGCGGGTGGCGCAGTAGGCGTCGTGCCGCAGATTGGTAACGGCCTTGCGGCGGGCCTGACCTCGGTGTTCGCGCACTTCGCTGGTACCGGTCACAGCCACATTGTTGCCTTCAACAGCGACAGTCCGCACCTGCCGGTCGCCGTGCTTGAGAGCGCGTTCAATGCGCTTGCCAAATACGACGTTGTAATCGGTCCTACCGAGGACGGCGGCTATTATCTCGTTGGGGCCACGGCTTCCCATCCGGGGCTTTTCACCGGAGACGTGATGGGAACGACTAGCGCGTTTGAGACACTGCTTGCTAGGGCCCGTGAAAAGCGTCTCTCAGTACATCTCACCGAACCGTTCTATGACATCGATGAGGCGGCCGACCTTGGTCGGCTTGCCGCGGAACTCGAGCGCACTCCCGGTAAGGCGCCAAAAACAGCGGAGTGGCTGCTGGCTTGGAAGAGCGCAGTGCCTCAGACGGTGCAGAACGGCAGAGTCGAGTGAGGTTAACGCCGTCTCGCAGGCTGTACGGGCTCGGGGCCATCATGTTTGTCGCGCTAGTCGTTTGTTCCCGCAGCCCGGGGGGTAAAGCAGGTTCATCTTTTCTTATTCCGCTAGCCGTTGCCGGGCTTACCTACCTTGTCGTTATCCGCGAGGTTTTTCAAACTCCAGCGTATGCGCGACACGTCATCTTCGTGTGCCTCGCGCTGGCCGCCTTGTGGCGAATTGCGTTCGTGATGATGCCGCCAGGTTCAGATGACGACATCCACCGATACCTATGGGATGGACGTGTGCAGCGCTTCGGTTATAACCCTTACACTGTGATTCCCGCGGATCCCGCACTAGCTCGGCTACACACTGCTGAGACGCGTGGGCTGAACAACCCAGAGGTGCCGAGTCCCTATCCAGCCGGTGCGCAGCTTTTTTTTCGGGGTGTCACGGCCATCAGCGAGTCCATCTTTGCATTCAAAGTTGCCTTCGTGACGTGCGATCTAGCGATAGTTCTTGTGCTGCTGGACATCCTGCGTCGAACCGGCCAAAAGGAACAGTGGATTTTGGCATATGCCTGGCATCCATTGCTCGCTACTGACGTAGCAGGGAGTGGCCACATTGATATTGTAGGCGCTCTTCTCCTTCTCGTCTCCGTTGCGGCGCTGGCGCGCCGCTGGCGGATATCTGCCGCGATTGCCTTCGGCTTGGCTGTCGCTGTCAAATTTCTTCCCGTTGTATTGGCACCGCTCTATTGGCGGCGGGTGCGCATCCGTGACGCGCTGATCGCAGCGCTGGTCGTGGTGATGTTGTATGTGCCGTTTCTCGAGCACTTTCGCATTTCGATTGGATCGATCGGTGTCTACCTGGAACGGTTTCGGTTCAACGATCCCGTCTTCGCCACGCTAGAGCGAGTAGTGAGTCCCCAGATCGGAGCGGGTCTGGCGGTGCTTGTCGGGCTACTTACCGCCGCGTGGCTTCGACGCAAGCCGCCGGCGCGCTGTGCGGACAGGTGGGCATGGCCTATGGCCGCGTCTCTTGCGTGTGCGCCGGTCGTGTATCCGTGGTATCTCCTCTGGCTGCTGCCGTTCCTTCGCTCGACATCGACGCTGCCGCTCATGGTTTGGACTATCAGTATTTTGCCAACTTACTTTGTTTGGCACTTGCGGTCGCTCGGACAAGCGTGGAAGGTCCCCGGCTGGGTTCTACTGCTGGAGTATGGATCCGTTGCTATAGCCGCCGCGATCGTGTCGCTTCGCCGTTTGGCACAACCCGTCGTGCAGGCTTCGCCCGAGGAGCACGTGCTTCCGGCGAATTATGGTCAGGGTGGCGGATCAGGTTAGGTGCTAAGCCGCATCGTTCTTTATTGCGCGTTCACCCAGTCGTTTGACCCCGCCATCTTAACGGCCACATCCGAAAAGAAGATCCGCGCCGGCTTGCCGTCTGCCGTCCCGCGGTGGTCCGTTGAGACAAGGAGAGGGCCTGCTTTCTTGTAGCCCGCCCACGTCGTGGTGACAACCGTCGGTTTTATGCTTCCGCCCCGGTGGTAGACAAATTCCTTAACGATTTTGTCGGGGCCGACGAAGAGTGTCCAGGTGTCGCCGGGCGTGTAACCGCCGACCTCAGATGGATAACTCACTACGACCTGCTCGGCGGAACCCTTCCCCAGCGGCAGTTTGTGCATGCCCGTGTTTTCCACTTTGGCGCCCGAGTCCCAGTAAACATGGAAGGGGAAGACCAGCCAATACTGATCGTTGTTAAAAGCCGGATCGACTTCTTCCTTCACCACAGCGTCCTGACTGCTTAGTTGAGAGCGCAAGTACGAAACTTGAATCGGTTTGCCCGTCTTGTCTTTCCCGTCGTAAGAGACTCGGCCGGTCTTGGGCTCCCAGACCCAACTTCGAGAATTTTTGATCCCGGGCAAATCTACGTTGAAGGTGTAACGGATCTGCTCGATTTGGCCAAACGAATCAAGACCATAGGCCTTTGCAATTTCTTGGACGATTGGCGGCTTATTCTGCGCCCTGCAAGTTGCAGCGAAAACCAGCATCCCGAGAGCTAGAAGACGGATCGCCGGAACACGGCTCACATTTGTCATGGAGTTCCCTCCTCGGTGAATTGAACGGACGGTGTGTTGCATGACCGCCAAGGCCGAGAGCCTAACGGCGAATCACGCACCGTGTCAAGTCAGCATTCCGCGTTTACGCAACGCTGGATAGAATGTCATTCATTAAAATCATAGCGTTATTCGGCTTCGGCGTTTCAAGTGATGCCTGATTAGTTCTGATATACTCCGCCGAAGTCTTTTCGAGGAGGTCAATATGTCTTCCGCTTCCCAACCCCTTACCGCCACGGAACAGAACAAACTGCTGGTGATTCGCTGGTTTGACGAAGTTTGGAACCACGGCCGTCGTGAAACGATCTTCGAACTCATGCTCGAATCCGCCATTCTTCACGACGGCGCTGAGCAGTACCGCGGCCCTGAGGAATTCGCGCGCTTCCACGATTCCCTACGTTCGCAATTCTCGAACTTCAAAATTACGCCGATCATTTCTCTTGCAGAAGGTGATCACGCCTGCGTTCACTGGTCCTGCTCAATGATCCACGACGCCACGCAAAAAGCATTGCAGTTAACCGGCACCTCAGTCGTGCGGATCGAAAACGGGCGGTTCGCCGAAGCCTGGCAAAACTGGGACGCCGCCCACCTGAACGCGCAGCTGGCCGGAACGATCGATTAGCTCGTCCTAGCACTGGAAAAGTTTGACTGAACTAATGCTAGTGTGGAAAGCATGTCTCCTTGGCCGGACTGGCATATGAAGTGAGAGGTGTTACTTACGACTAGCTAGAATTGTTACAGTCGCGCTGATGTTCTGGTGCAACGGCTTGACACTCGCAGCCCCGCCCTATCTCGTTGAGTTTTTGACTGAGGTCGTTCCTGACGAAAAAAAAACTCCCGCTGCGTCACTTGGGCAATTCACAGATTGGGAAACGAGCGTTACGCGCCCACCGTCTCCGCACTTGTGAGACTCTTAGATTTCCACCGGCCGCCAACCAAAGAGGAAAAAATGGGATTTTTCCTACGGCCATCACTAGTGGGCGAGATGTTTCCTGCCGCAGAATCGCTCGAACAAATCGGCGAAGGTGCAAAAGAAACAGCGGCAAAGACGGGCCGCTTCTGAGGATAGCGGTATCAATCGCCCGTTGAGCCAAGACGTTTCTTATGAACCATTTGAACTAATGCCCGACGCAATCAGGCATTGAAAGCACTGCTCGGTCTCCCGGGTATAGTTATGACTGACTGTTCTTGCATCGTCGAACACGTTTATAGCATCAAAGCAAATTCGCGACGGGTTGACAAAGCCGCATGCCAGTTCAGGCGGCTACGGCCTATCAGTAGCGTAGATACGATACTGCCGGTCCTAGAAGCCGATCCCGTGTTTCTCATTCATTTGAGGGAGGAAATCGGATGGAAAGCTCAGCTGCAGGACAGCAACCTATGGCCGGAGGTGCTATGGCTACTCCAGAACAAACCTATTTGCGGACCGAGTTGGAACAACGCCGCGAACGCCTGCACGAGGCGTTGCATTCGCCGGCCGCCGATGCTTCTCTTTCTGAATTGTTAAAGGCTGTGGACACTGCTCTGAGGCGTCTCGACCAGGGAACATTCGGGCTCTGCGAGGAGTGCCACAGCAGTATTGAAGCGGAGCGCTTGCTGGCCAATCCGTTGGTGCGCTTCTGCCTGGACCATCTTACGAGCGCCGAACAGCGTGCCTTGGAGAGTGATCTTTACCTGGCCGCACGCATCCAGCGCGTTCTCTTGCCGAAACCGGGCCTGGCACCAGTTGGATGGGAGGTGTGCTATCACTATCAGCCCGCCAGCATGGTGAGCGGCGACTATTGCGACCTCTTCGAAATAGATGACGGTCTGCTCTTTATGCTGGGGGATGTTTCCGGCAAGGGTGTTGCAGCGTCAATGATCATGAGCCATCTGCATGCGACATTTCGCACCCTCGCCCAAGCCTGTCTCCCGCTCGATCGCATGGTCCAAGATGCTAATCGTATTTTCTGCGAGAGCACTCTCGCGGGGCAATTTGCGACTATCGTCGTAGGGCGAGCCTCTCGCGACGGTTCCGTGGCGTTTGTCAGCGCTGGGCACCTGCCCGTGCTTCACATCCATTGTGACGGCGCAACTCCAAAGGACTCCACGGGAGTACCCCTGGGAATGTTCTGCGACGCGCACTTCCCAGTCCATCAGCTAGAACTGGCTTACGGTGACACCTTGCTCCTGTATACCGACGGTTTAACGGAAGCACGGAATCGCGCGGGTGCGGAGTACGGTCTCCATCGAATCCGTGCATTGGCGGCGCGGCATGTACGGATGAAGCCTGCCGGGCTGATTTCTGAATGCATCGGGGATCTGCTGAGCTTCGGGGAGGGTTCGAAGCAAACTGACGATTTAACGCTTCTTGCCGTTCGGCGTGCTGATAAGAGCGCGCCGCCAGCATGAAGTTGGGAAGCTAGCCGGAATTTCCTTTTGCCCTTCTGCAAAACCAGGCACGAAATCGTTCCAACACCAGCTGTACGTTCCTGGTCATGATCAGGGCGCTATCACCATCCGCATAGGCCTGAATATATCCTTTCACGTACATGAGGCGAGCTCAACGCCAACTAAAGCCGAATGATAAAATCCACATAAAACTTTTGCCGGGCTGCAGTCCCGGCAGTTTAAGATATGGCGTTTTTATTGGTGAGCGGCCCGACACATGGGTGACAGTTTGCAGATGGAACAAGCCGGTTTCATGTCGGCGAACAATCAGTCACCAAGAACCACAACGTGTCGCCGAGACCGGACTATAGTTGACGCATTTGC
>JGI12053J15887_10000323_pt1 | contig 18803 bp, 19 predicted proteins | sample MedBloCAOM1_O3_FD_15887 | JGI IMG/M metagenome (IMG submission 15887)
CGGGCGCCCGCGTCGCCATGCCGACGCCCAGCCTGCCGGTACGGGGGCAGCGTGCGACGGCGGTGAAGGTCATGCGAATCGGACTCCTGAAGCGACAGCCTGCCAGGGCGGCTGGAAGGGCTGCTGCCGAGAAAGCAAGAAGCGCACCAGAAAAAGCGGTTCTGCCGGATCGCCGGGCGTCTTATGCTTGGCGGCGGAACCGCCACTACCGCCAGAAATGAATTCCCAGGAGGAACGAGCGCAATGGCTTACAAGATCATGATCATGGGCGCGTCCTACGGGTCGCTGCTCGCCTCCAAAGTCCTGTTCGGCGGCCATTCGGTGCACCTGATCTGCCTGCCGGCCGAGGCGGAGCTGATCAATTCCGAGGGCTTTCGCGTGCGCATGCCGATCCGCGGCCGCAAGGACCCGATCGAAATCGACTCGCGCAAGCTGCCGGGCAAGGTCTCGGCAGGCGGCACCGCGGGCGTCAATCCCGGCGACTACGACCTCGTCGGCCTCGCCATGCAGGAGCCGCAATATCGCTCGCCCGGCGTGCGCGAGCTTCTGGACGCCGTGGCCAAGTCCAAGGTGCCCTGCATGTCGATCATGAACATGCCGCCGCTGCCCTATGTGAAACGCATCGCCGGTCTTAACTACGATCTGCTGAAGCCCGCCTATACCGATCCCACCGTATGGGACAGCTTCGATCCCGAGACGCTCACCCTGTGCAGCCCCGATCCGCAGGCGATCCGGCCGCCGGAGGAGAAGGTCAATGTGCTGCAGGTCACGCTGCCGACCAACTTCAAGGTCGCGCGGCTCAAGGACGAGAAGTCGACCGCCATCCTGCGCCAGCTCGAGAAGGACATCGACGCGGTGCGCTTCGACGCGGGCGACGGCAAGATCGAACTGCCGGTCAAGCTCCGGGTCTACGACTCGATCTTCGTGCCGCTCGCCAAATGGGCGATGCTGCTCGCCGGCAACTATCGCTGCGTCACCAAGGACGGCATGCGGACCGCGCAGGAAGCGGTCCATAGCGATATCGACACGTCGCGTTCGGTCTACAATTTCGTCAACGATCTCTGCGTCAAGCTGGGCGCCAACCCGAACGATCTCGTGCCGTTCGAAAAATACGCGGCCGCCGCCCAGAGCCTGGTGCGTCCGGCCTCCGCCGCGCGCGCACTCAACAATGGCCTGCCCAACATCGAACGCGCCGACAAGCTGGTGCAGCTGATCGCCAAGCAGAAAGGCCTCAGCCATCCGGTCATCGATGCGGGCGTTGCCCTGGTCGACTCAAGGCTCGAAGCCAACCGCAAGAAGGCGGCTGCCGCCTGAGAATGGACGCTCGCTAAGCGCGCGAACGCCGCGAAACCTTTCCCTCGGCGTCCTCGATCAGGACGTCGTTGGCTTCGGTCAGGAAAAGGCCATGGCCGACCACGCCGGCCAGACTGTCGAGGCTTGCGCCCAACCACACGACATCGAGGCCGGCGGGGAGAGGCGCATCGATCACCGGATTGCCGTTGTCGGTCTTGTAGGGCGTTCCATCGGCTTTCAATCGGACGGGTCCCTCGAGTCCGATGGCGCGCAAGCCTTGTCGGACTGACTCGAGATCGGATGCTCTTGGTTCGATCGGCAGAGGCGCCTTTTCCCCCAGCCGCGACGAAAGCTTGTCCGATTGAATCAGATACACGCGTCGCGCCGAGGCATGCGCCACGATTTTCTCGCGCGTCATCGCGCCGCCTCGGCCCTTGATCATCTGCAACGCGGGATCGACCTCGTCGGCGCCGTCGAACAGGAAATCGAGGCGCCCGATCTCCTCGAGACTGCCGACAACGAGTCCCAGCGTGGCCGCCAGATCGTGCGAGGCCTGGCTGGTGGCGACGCAGCGAAGGTCCAGCCGCTCCGCCGCGGCGCGCTGCGCCAGGGCGCGAATGGCCCGCGTCGCGGCCCGGCCCGTGCCCAGGCCCACCTTCATGCCGCTGATGATGTCCTTGACAGCCGCGGTCGCCAGCAAGTCCTGCGTCATGCGTGTCTCGTTTCCTTTGCTGTGAAGCTTCGACCGACATACTGTGTAGTCAAGGCGACAGCACTACCGAATCCATAAAGTGCCGCTGGCGTCATGAGTAACAAAATGCTTTGAGCAGCGTTATAGTTTAGGGCTCGCGCGCCGCTGGCGATACAGAGGCTTAATCTAGAGCAACAGACCGCGGTTCGCATGGCCTCTCGTCGACCTCCCACGACCAAAATATCCGCCATTGTTTCCGACGTTGACGGGACACTGGTCACCAATGACAAGCAGCTGACCGACCGTAGCCGGGCGGCTGTCGCGGCGATCCGCAAGGCCGGCATTCCCTTCTCGATCATCAGCAGCCGGCCACCCCGCGGCATAGCGCCCTTGATGAAGGCGCTCGGCATCGACAGGCCGAGTGCGGGTTTTAACGGCGGTGTCGTCGTGGCACCCGATTTGTCGGTCCTGCAGCAACATCTCATTTCTCCCGAAACTGCCCGTCGCACCGTCGATTTCCTGGCCGGGCGCGAGGTAGACACCTGGGTGTTCAGCGGCCAGGACTGGCTGCTGCAGAACGACGCCGGGCCGCATGTCGAGCACGAGACATTCACGGTGGGCTTTCCGCCCATCGTTGTCGCCGAGTTCGGCAAGGCCCTCGACACGGCGGCCAAGATCGTCGGCGTCAGCAAAAATCACGATTTTCTGACGGGGTGCGAGATCGAGCTGGCCGAACTCATGGGTGACGCCGCAACCGTCGTTCGCTCGCAACTCTACTATCTCGATACGACCGATCGGCTCGCCAACAAGGGCGTGGGGTTGCTGGAATTGGCGAAACTGGTGGGTGTGCCCCCGTCGGAAATCGCCGTGATCGGCGATGGCGGCAACGACGTCACGATGTTCGAACAAGCCGGTCTCAGCATCGCCATGGGCAATGCCCAGCCGGCGGTCAAGGCCGAGGCCCACTTCGTCACCGCCAGCAACAGCGAAGACGGCTTCGCCGCGGCGGTCGAGCGCTTCATCCTGGGAGGCGAGCGATGACTGGACGGCCGATCATCGTCGCCCCTTCCATCCTGTCGGCGGATTTCGGCCGACTTGCCGAGGAGGTGCGCGCTGTCGATTTGGCCGGTGCGGACTGGATTCACGTCGATGTCATGGACGGCCGCTTCGTGCCCAACATCACGCTGGGGCCGCTGATCGTCCAGGCCGTGCGGCGCGCAACCGCCAAGCCGCTCAATGTGCATCTGATGGTCGTCGAGCCGGAGCGCCACATCGCCGGTTTTGCCAAGGCGGGCGCCGATCACCTTCTCGTGCACGCCGAACCGACGGCGACCTTCCATCTGCATCGGGTGCTGTCCCAGATCCGCGAGCTCGGCAAGAAGGCGGGGGTGGTGCTGGACCCGGCCAGCCCCCTTGATGCCATCGAATACGTCCTCCATCTCTGTGACGTCATCATGATCATGACCGTCAATCCCGGCTTCGCCGGCCAATCGTTCCTGCCGGAAATGCTTCCGAAGATTCGCCGCCTGCGCGAACTCTGCGAGGCGCGCGGCCTCGATCCCTTCATCGAAGTCGACGGCGGCCAGAATCGCGAGCATGCCCGCCAGTCGGTCGAAGCCGGCGCCAATGTCATCGTTGCCGGATCGGCGATCTTCGGATCGAAGGACTATGCCGCCGCGATCTCGGCCATTCGCGGGCAGCCACAATGACCGGCCGGTCCGTGTTCGAAACCGCGGCCCTGGGCAGCCGAACGACGGCCTTCCTTGTCGCCGGCGCCGAAAAGCGCAAGATTCGTGATCTTCCATCGGCCAGGCTTGCGGCGGTCGGGAAAATGCGTTTGTTCGCAGATGCCGCAGCCGCCGGCCGGTCAGCTCCTTGAATAAACATCGAGGTCATCATGTCCCTTACCTCGCAAAATGCCGCGCAAGCCCGCTCTTCGACTTCAGAGGAAGTCGATCTCGACGAGCTTTGCATCAACACCATCCGCACCCTGTCCATGGATGCGGTGCAAAAGGCCAATTCTGGCCATCCCGGCACGCCGATGGCCCTGGCGCCGGTGGCCTACGCCCTGTGGCAGCAGTTCCTGCGCTACGACCCGAAGGAGCCGACCTGGCCCAACCGCGACCGCTTCGTGCTGTCGAACGGGCATGCCTCGATGCTGCTCTATTCCCTGATCCATCTTGCCGGCGTGCAGGCCAAGGACGGCCCGGCATTGAGCCTCGACGACATCAAGCAATTCCGTCAGCTCGACAGCAAATGTCCCGGCCATCCCGAATATGGCCTGACCGTCGGGGTCGAGACGACCACCGGACCGCTGGGGCAGGGCTGCGGCAACAGCGTCGGCATGGCGATCGCGTCGCGCTGGCTGGCGGCGCACTTCAATCGCCCCGGCTTCGCCCTCTTCGACTACGACGTCTATACGTTGTGCGGCGACGGCGACATGATGGAAGGCATTTCCAACGAAGCGGCGTCGCTGGCCGGCCATCTCAAGCTCGGCAACCTGTGCTGGATCTACGACAATAACGGCATCACCATCGAAGGCCATACGAACCTGACCTTCGGCGACGACATGGCCATGCGCTTCCGCGCCTATGGCTGGCACGTCGAGCACGTGAAGGATGCCAACGACATAGAGGCGCTCGACAAGGCCTTCGCAGGCTTCTGCAGCCGGACGGATGCGCCCACCTTCATCATCGTCGACAGCCATATCGGCTTCGGCTCGCCGAACAGGCAGGATACCGCGGCCGCGCACGGTGAGGCGCTGGGCGCCGAAGAGGTCCGCCTTACCAAGCGCAACTACGGCTGGCCGGAAGACGCGCAGTTCCTCGTGCCCGATGGTGTGCGCAAGCATTTTGACGACGGCATCGGCCAGCGTGGCGCCAAGCATCGGCAGGACTGGCAGAAGCTGATGACCGCCTACCGCGCCGAGCATCCGAAGGAAGCAGGCGACCTCGAACAGATGCTGGCCGGCAAGGTTCCCGCCGGCTGGGACGCCGACCTGCCGACCTTCGCCGCCGATGCCAAGGGCATTGCGAGCCGGGACTCGTCCGCCAAGGTGATCAATGCCTTTGCGCCACGCTATCCCGCGTTCGTCGGCGGCTCGGCCGATCTTGCGCCGTCGACCAAGACGCGCCTCACCTTCGAGGGCGCGGGCGACCTCGAGCCCGGCACCCTGGGCGGCCGCAACATGCATTTCGGCATCCGCGAGCACGCCATGGGCGCGGTCGTGAACGGCATGGTGCTGAGCGGCGTCCGCGCGTCAGGGTCGACCTTCCTGATCTTCTCCGACTACATGAAGAACCCCATCCGGCTCGCGGCCCTGATGGACCTGCCGGCCATCCATGTCTTCACCCATGATTCGATCGGCCTGGGCGAGGACGGCCCGACCCACCAGTCGATCGAGCAGCTCGCCGGCCTGCGTGCCATTCCACGCCTCGTCACCTTGCGGCCGGGCGACGCCAACGAGGTGGTCGAGGCCTGGCGCGTCATCGTCGGGCTCAAGCATCAGCCGGCTTGCCTCGTGCTGAGCCGTCAGGCGCTGCCCACTTTGGATCGCTCACGCTATGCGCCAGCGGCCGGCGTGGCGCGCGGCGCCTATGTCCTGGCCGACGCCAAGCCGGGCAAGCCCGAGGTCATCCTGATGGGCACCGGCAGCGAATTGTCGCTCTGCGTCGAGGCCTATGAGGCGCTGGCGCGCGAGGGCATTGCCGCCCGCGTGGTCAGCATGCCGTCGTGGGAACTGTTCGAGGAGCAGGACGCGGCCTATCGCGACAGCGTCTTGCCAACCGACGTCACGGCACGCGTCTCGGTCGAGGCTGCATCGCCCATCGGCTGGGATCGCTACGTCGGGCGGGATGGCGCGAAGATCGCGATGAACGGCTTTGGCGGGTCGGCGCCGGCCAAGGATCTGTTCAAGAAATTCGGCTTCACACCCGACAAGGTGGTCGCCGCCGCAAAGCAACAGCTGGCAAAGTCGAGGACGCGCACGTGAACCCATTGAAGCAACTCGAAGGCCGCGGCCAGGCTCCCTGCGGTCCAACAAGGGAGCGCCCGGATGCCTGACACCCAGCCGATCCGCGTCCCTTCGTCCTCGCAAAGGGTGCAGTCGCCGCCGCGCCGGCAGCCCAAGCCGGCCGATCCCTGCGCCATGGTGATCTTTGGCGCCGGCGGCGATCTCACCAAGCGCCTGGTGGTGCCCGCCCTCTACAACCTCGCACACAGCAAGGTGCTGCCGGAAAAGTTCGCCTTGATCGGCGTCGGCCACGGCGACGGCACCGCCGAACAGTGGCGCGACAGCCTCTTTGCCATGCTGAAGAGCTTCGTCGGCAACACCTCCGCGGAATTCGATGTCGCCAACATCGACGAGGCGGCGTGGAAGCGGCTGGCGGATCGGATGACGTACATCCCGGGCGATTTCACCAAGCCCGAGATCTACGGCAAGATCCGCGACGCGCTGGCCGAGGCGGAGAAAGCGCACGGCACGGCCGGCAACGCCATCTTCTACCTTGCCGTCGCGGACCGCTTCTTCGGCACCGTCATCGATCAGCTCGGCAAGGCCAAGCTCACCGAACAGGGCGAGCCTGACGCCGGCGGCAAGCCGTCGTTCTGGCGCCGCGTGGTGATCGAGAAGCCGTTCGGCCACAGCCTGCAATCGGCGCGCGAGCTCAACGCCGACATCCTGCGCACGCTGCACGAGGACCAGATCTTCCGCATCGACCATTTCCTGGGCAAGGACACCGTCCAGAGCATCATGGCGTTCCGCTTCGCCAACGGGCTGTTCGAGCCGATCTGGAATCGTGACCGCATCGATCACGTGCAGATCACCGCGGCCGAGACGGTGGGCGTCGAAACGCGCGGCAAGTTCTACGAGGTGACCGGAGCGCTGCGCGACATGGTTCCCAACCATGTCTTTACCTTGCTGTCGATGGTCGCCATGGAACCGCCGACCTGCTTCGAAGCCGACGCGATCCGCAACAAGAAGGCCGAGGTGCTGGCCGCCATGCAGTCGGTCAAGCCGTCGAAGGCGGTGCGTGGCCAGTACGGCCCCGGCACCGTGCAGGGCAAGCCGTCGAAGGCCTATCGCGACGAGCCGAACGTTGCGCCGGATTCGAACATCGAGACCTATGTCGCGATGGAACTGGAGATCGACAATTGGCGCTGGGCCGGCGTGCCGTTCTACATCCGCACCGGCAAGCACATGACCGAGCGGCTGACCGAGATCGCGATTCGCTTCAAGCAGGCGCCCTATGCCGCCTTCGAGGACACGCCGATCGCTTCGCTTCGCCCCAACTGGCTGGTGCTGCGCATCGCGCCGGACGAGGGGATTTCGCTGCAATTCGAGGTCAAGCGGCGCGGTCCGGTGATGGATCTCGCCGCCGTGAAGATGGACTTCCGCTACGACGACTGGTTCACCAAGGAACCGAATGTCGGCTACGAGACGCTGTTGTACGACGTCATGACNGGCGACCAGACGCTCTTCATGCGNGCCGACATGGTCGAGCAGGCCTGGCGCATCGTGCAGCCCGTGCTCGACGACTGGGCGGCCAACAAGGCGGNCTTCCCAGACTACGACTCCGGCAGCAACGGTCCCGCGGCGGCAGACGAGCTGTTGGCCNGCGGTGGCCGNGAATGGCGGCCGGTCACCCTGCCGCCAGGGGNGAAGAAATGAACGACTCAGCTGGCGCTAACCCGCCCCGGACCTTGGCGATCGACATTGGCGGCACGGGGCTCAAGGCTTCTGTTCTCGACGAGGCGGGGAAGATGGAAACCAAGCGGGCGCGCGTGCCGACGCCGTCCCCCTGTTCACCTGAAATTCTGTTGGCCGCGCTGGAGAAGCTCGTCGCGCCTTTGCTGGCGTATGACCGGATTTCCATCGGCTTTCCGGGCGTCGTGCGCGACGGCGGCATCATCACCGCGCCGCACTTCGCGGACAAAGCCTGGCTCGGCTACCCGCTGGAGACGGCGATCGCGAGTCGCCTCGGCAAGCCGGCCCGGCTGCTGAACGACGCCGAGGTCCAGGGATTGGGCATCATCATCGGGCAGGGCCTCGAGGTCGTGCTGACGCTCGGTACCGGACTCGGGAGCGCCGTTTTCAACAACGGAGGCCTCACGCCTCACCTCGAATTGGCGCATCATCCGATTCGCAAGGACATGACCTACAACGATTATGTCGGAAACGCCGCCCGTCGCGCGCTCAGCAGCAGGAAGTGGAACAAGCGCGTCCTGAAGACCATCGGGATCGTCTACGATCTCCTGCATTACGATATTCTGTATCTGGGTGGCGGCAACGCCACCAATATCGTCGTCCCGCTGCCCGCCAATGTTCGGATCGCCTCCAACGATGCCGGCCTCACCGGCGGCATCCGCTTGTGGGACGAAGACGTCTGGAAGGCGGTCGGCAAGACTCCCGCCACCAACCAGGTGCACTGACCGGCAATCGACCATGGCTACGGCGCATGATCCCGGCAGGCTTCCCACCGGTCTCCCGGTCCCTCAGGACGACGGCGCTGCGCGTCATCTGACCGGCACGAAACTCCCGTCGATGGCGCTCACCGCCACGAACGATTCGCAAACCGATCTCTCGGCCCTCGAGGGCCGCACGGTCGTCTACATCTTTCCCCGGACAGGTCGACCGGGCGAAGATCCTCCCGATGGTTGGGATGCGATTCCGGGCGCACGCGGCTGCACGCCGCAATCATGCTCGTTCCGCGACCATTTCACCGATCTCGGGAACGCAGGCGTCGCCCACCTCTTCGGCCTCTCGACGCAGGACACCGGCTATCAGCGCGAAGCAGTCGAGCGCCTGCATCTGCCGTTTCCGATCCTTTCCGACTGGGACCTCGCCCTGGCCCGGGCGATCCGGCTTCCCACCTTCGAGGTGGCGGGCATGACGCTGCTGAAGCGCATGGTCCTGATCATCGATGACGGAGTGATCACCAAAGTGTTCTATCCGGTCTTCCCGCCGGACAGGAGCGCCGACGAGGTGATCGCCTGGCTGCGCAACGGTTGAGGCTGACCGTGGCCGCTTATCGTCTCCATTACTTCCCGGAGTCGGGCAACAGTTACAAGCTGGCGCTTATGCTGACGCTTTGCGGCCAGGACTGGGAACCGGTGTGGACCGACTTCGGCGGCGGCGTCACGCGGACAGCCGACTGGCGTCGCGAGGTGAACGAGATGGGCGAGATTCCCGTGCTGGAAGACTCGGGCAAGCGACACACGCAGACGGCCCCGATCCTGCTGCGGCTGGCCGAGCGCTATGGCCGGTTCGGCGGCAGGGACGACGATGAGCGTTTCGAAATCCTGCGCTGGCTGTTCTGGGACAACCACAAGCTTACCGGCTACATGGCGACGTACCGCTTTTTGCGCGCCTTCACGCCGACTCCCGATCCCAATGTGCTCGCTTTCATGCGCAAACGACTGGACGACTATCTGGGCATCATCGAGCGGCACTTTCAGGATCGGCCTTTCGTGGCGGGCAACCTGCCGACGATCGCCGATCTCTCGATGATCGCCTACCTGTCGTTCCCTTCCGACGAGACCGGCTACGACCTGGCGACGAGCCATCCGGCGGTGCAGGCCTGGCTGGCGCGCGTGGCGGCGATCCCTGGTTGGCGGGCGCCATACGATTTGCTGCCGGGCAAACGGCTGCGCAAGTACGTGTGAATGGCGGCGTCATCTCTTGAAGCGATACGGCCATCGCCGATTGGCATTATGCAGGGCCCGTCCGCTCTCGTAGCATTCGCCGCCATGGGCTCCCGCAACAAACGACCGATGCTGATTGCGATCGGCGGCCTGCTGGCGATGGCCGCCGGCGTGGGTGTCGGCCGCTTTGTCTACACGCCGATTCTGCCGCCGATGGTCGAGGCGCTTTCGCTTTCCAAATCGCAGGCCGGCCTGATCGCCTCGGCGAATTTCGTCGGCTATCTCGCGGGCGCGCTGCTTGCCGCGATGCGCCTGGCGGGCTCGCGCCGCGCCTGGCTGCTCGGCGCGCTGGCGGTGAACACGGTCTGTCTCGCGGCGATGGGTTTGACGACGTCGATGCCGGTTTTCCTGGCCCTTCGATTGATGGCCGGCATCGTCAGCGCCTTCATCCTGGTGCTGAGTTCGGCGCTTGTCCTCGAGCGGCTTGCCGCATCCCGCAGGAGCGCTTTGTCGGCGGTGCATTTCGCCGGGGTCGGCATCGGGATCGCGGTGTCGGCGGCGCTCATCCCGATGTTCTCCGAGTGGCGCATGATGTGGTTTGCCGGTGCGGTGGTCACGGCGATCGCAGGCATTGCCGTTGCGTTTCTGATCGATCCGGATCCCGCGCCCATAGAGGTCGCCAGGGAGACTACGCCGCGGACAATTTCCGGAAAATTCGCGACGCTGCTCGCAGCCTACGGCCTGTTCGGTTTTGGCTATGTCATAACGGCGACATTCATCGTCGCCATCACCCGTGGGTCCGGGGAGATCGCCTCGCTCGAACCCTACATTTGGCTGCTCTTCGGCTTGAGCGCCGCGCCGTCGGTGGCCTTGTGGGCACGGTTGGGCGCGAGGTGGGGGACTTTGCAGGCCTTCGCGGTCGCCAGCGTCCTCGAGGCGATCGGCGTTGCGGCTGGCGCCGTCTGGGTCACCCCGCTCGGCATCGTCGTGTCGTCTGTCCTGGTCGGCGGAACCTTCATGGGGCTGACGGCGCTCGGCCTCGTCGCGGCTCGACAGAGTGGAAGCGGAGATCCGCGTGGACGATTGGCCTTGATGACGGCGTCGTTTGGCGTCGGCCAGATTTTGGGACCGCTCTTCGCAGGCTACGTCTACGATCACATCGGCGGCTTCACCTTGCCCTTGCTCGCGGCCTCGCTCGCTTTGCTCGCGGCCGGCGCCCTGGCAATCACGTCGTCTGTGACCTTGCGACGTCCCGCCTAGCCGTCTCCGATCGCGGCTTGGCTGCGGGGCGTCGTGCGAATTGCGGTCCGGCCAACGCCAGCAAGGCCCTGAGGGCGCCGGATTGAAAGCCATCTCGCCGGCGTATGAACAAGGTGTCGACCTCTCCGTAGTCGTTGGGCAGAGGATGCACCGCCACCCGCTCGTCTCGCCAGACCGGTCCAACAAGGGCTTCGGGGAGGAGCGTCATGCCGAGACCGGCCTCGACGCAGCCTATGATCGCTTCGAGCGTGCCGAATTCGAGAATGCGAACGCCGACGATTCCCCGATGAGCCAGCCACGATTCCAGGATCAGCCGATACGAGCAGCCGGCGCGCAGGACGACCATCCGCAGATCGTTCTTTCGCAGATAGGCACTGAGCGACCGCTCGCGGCGCGACGTCAGGACGACCAGGCGCTCCTGGTACATCTTGCGCTGCAGCAGGTCGGGGTGATGGACGGGACCGCAGACGAAGGCGCCTTCCACCCGATGTTCCAGAACGTCTTCCACCAGCTCCCGGCTCGTACCGGTCTTGAGGCTGAGGTCGACCTCCGGGAAGTCGGCGACGAATTGCGAGAGAACAGGGATCAGGCGCAAGGCAGCTGTCGTCTCGAGCGAACCGATGACAAGGCTCCCCTTCGGGTGCCCGTCATCGCCGATCGTGCTGGCCGCCTCGTCGATCAGCCGGGCCACCCGGATGGCAAAGGGCAGCAACCGTTCGCCGGCCGGCGTGAGCGAGACGCCGCGGCCCGTGCGGTTGAACAACGACACATTGAGCTCGCTTTCGAGCGCGCGAATGCGTCGCGTGACGTTGGATTGCACGGTATTGAGTTTCTCCGCGGCACGGCTCATCCCACCGGACTGCGCCACCTGCTCGAAGAATTTTAGATCGGCTGCGTCCATGATATTCCCATCTCTTGATGAGATAACTCTATCGTATCCCATGCCTCTCCTGAATGTGTCCCCGTCATTTCCAGCGATGGCACGGAGCGTGCAACGGCCGATGCTGCTACCTTGGCCAGCCCGGTCTGGGGGATTTTACGGAGAGAAGATTGAGACAGACAGCTCGCGGCGTCGTCCTGGCGTTCGCTCTTTCTCTCGCGGGCTGCCTGGCTGCCGGCGCCGTCTTCGCCCAGGGCGCCCTGCGCATCGGCCTGGGCGATGATCCCGACGTGCTCGATCCGACGTTCTCCCGCACCTACACGGCGCGCATCGTCTTCGCCTCGTTTTGCGACAAGCTGTTCGACATCGACGAGAAGCTCAACATCGTGCCGCAGCTGGCGCTCAGCCACGAGACCTCGGCCGACGGCAAGACCGTCACCATCAAGCTCCGGCCCGGCGTCAAGTTTCACGACGGCGAGGCCTTCGACGCCGCCGCGGCCAAATACAGCCTCGACCGCCATCTCACCACGAAGGGTTCGTTCCGCCGGCCCGAGATCAGCTCGATCGACACGGTCGAGGTGGTCGATCCGCTGACTATCAGACTGAACCTCAAGGCGCCCTTCTCGCCGCTGCTCGCCCAGCTTACCGACCGCGCCGGCATGATGGTGTCGCCCAAGGCCGCCGAGGCGGCAGGGCGACAAGTTTGGCCTGAAGCCGGTGTGCGCCGGTCCCTACAAGTTCGTGGAAAGGGTCCAGCAGGACCGTATCGTGGTCGAGAAGTTCGCCGACTACTGGAACAAGGACCAGGTCTTCATCAACAGGATCACCTACCTGCCGATCGTCGACGGCACGGTGCGCCTGGCCAACCTGCAGTCGGGCGGCCTCGAGCTGATCGAGCGGCTGCTGGCCACCGACATCAAGACGGTGCGCGATAACCCCAAGCTCAAGCTCAGCAAGGCGGTGTCGCTCGGCTTCTTCGGCCTTATGGTCAACGTGGCCAACGGGCCCAAGGCCGACAATCCGCTGGGCAAGGATGCCCGCGTGCGCCGCGCCTTCGAGCTCAGCCTCGACCGCGAGGCCTTGAACCAGGTCGTGTTCAACGGCGAGTTCGTGCCGGGCAACCAGTGGGTCAGCCCGCAGAATCCCTACTATCAGGCGAAGTTCGCCGTTCCCAAGCGCGACCTCGCCCAGGCCAAGGCGCTGATGAAGGAAGCCGGCGTCACCGGCCGGGTGCCGATCGATTTCCTGGTGTCCAATACCCCGGAAACGCGCGCCGTCGCCGAAGTCGTGCAGTCGATGGCGGCCGAAGCCGGCTTCGACCTGAAGCTCCGCGTCACCGAGGTCGCAACCGCCCTCAAGCAGGGCGAGGACGGCGACTTCCAGCTCTACATGAACACCTGGAGCGGCCGCAGCGATCCCGACGGCAATTCGGTCATCTACCAGACCTGCGGCGCGCCGCAGAACATGGGCCATTACTGCGACAAGGAGGTCGACGCCTGGCACCAGGAAGCACGCGCCGCCAGCGACCCGGCCGACCGCAAGGCCGCCTATGAAAAGATCACGGCGCGGTTCCTGGCCGACGGCTGGATCGTCTACCTTTACCACCCTCAATACCTGATCGCGTACATCGACCGGCTGGAGGGTTTTAGGCCGATGCCCGACGGGCTGATACGGGTGATCGGCCTGCGGTTGAAGTAGTCACGTCTCCTTGCTGTAACGCTCGAACAAGGCGGCCGCGTTGTCCCAGCGGATGATCTGCATGAAGGCGTCGACGTAAGCGGCGGCGCGGGCGCCATAGTCCATCTGGTAGGCGTGCTCGTACATGTCGAGCGCCAGGATCGGCCGACCGTTGGCCAGGGTCATCGTGTGATCGGCCGCCCATGTGTTGACGAGTCGCTTGTCGCGCGGCGAGTAGCTCAGCATCACCCAGCCGGAACCGCCGCCCAGCGCCTTGCCGACGGCGGAAAATTCGGCCTTCCAGCGCTCGACGCTTCCGAAGTCCTTCTTCAGCGCCTCGGCCAGTGCGCCCTTGGGATCGCCCTCGCCGCCGAGACCGTCGAAGTAGAGCTCGTGGATGATCATCGAATTCGCGGCGATCAGTTCCTCGCGCTTGAGGCCGTTCAGGACGAAGACCGGCGCCGCCGCGACATCGAGGCCGGCCAACTGGGCCGTGATGGCGTTCAGCCGCTTCACCGCGCCGCCGTAGTTGTTTTCGTAATGGCTGACGAGCAGCTTCTCGGAGATGCCTTTGATCTTCGCCGGATCGAAAGGCAGCTTCTTGATCGCATACTCCACCTTGGGCGCCGCTGCGGCGGTCTGGGCCGACGCCGAACGCGACAGGGCTGCAGCAGTGACGCCGGCAGCTGCGATGCCGGCAGCGCCGACGAAATTCCGACGGGACTGATATGTGCTCATGGATACCTCCTGGGTTGGGTCGGGGATTCGATGAACCGCTAAAGGGTCTGGATTCTGAGATCGTCGAAGTAAGTGACGCTGTCGGCCTTGGTCCACAGCGCCACGCGGCCCGCCGACGTGAAGGCCGTATCGGTCGTGCTGAACAGGCTCTTGCCCTCGAGGAAGACCTCGAAGCGGCTGCCGCGTGCCGTCAGTCGCAGCTCCTGCCACTTGTCGGACGGCACCTTGGCGCTGGTCCCCGCGAACTGGGTGCGCTGGCCGCCGACCATGCGGTAGAGCCGAATGTTGTCCTCGAGCGCGTTGGCGCGCACGACGTAGTAGTTGTTTCGGTCCTTGAGCCGGATTGCGATCCCTGCCGCCCGGTCGACTTCGCCTCCGACCGGTCTGAAGCGCACCCCGACATCAACGTCAGCCGCGACGGGCGCGTCGAAAATCGCCAGGGGAAAGCGATAATCGGTCTTGTCGGTGCTGGTTTGCGCGAGGACCTTTGGTCCAGCAGGCGCCGTCGCATCCTCCAGGACGATCCAAGCGGCCGCGGCGCCGGAACCCGTCAAGGCGCCGGTGATTCCCGGGGGCAGCGCGCCAACGGTTGCGGACTCGAAATCGATCTTGGTCATGGTGCCCGCACCTTGAGCTCTTGACGTTGACGACACCGCGAACGCGCCGCCGACTGCGAGCAGTCCGCGCCGCAGAAAAGAGGGAGTCATCGCTGGCCTCCTTCATCTGAGGGATCGAATTCATGCCGCCGACATCTTGGGCGGCCAATTGTGCGTCTCGCCCGTCAGGCTGCGGCACCAGGCGTAGAGCGCGTCGTACATCACCATGCCGTGGCGCAGCATCTCGTGGTCGTCCGGGTAGACATGGCTGAGGCCGAGCGAGATGGCGAACAGCCCGGCCGACTGCGGCGTGAGGTCAAGCCGCGAGGTGTCGGCGCCGCGCACGATGTCGGCCAGCCTGTCGAGCCCGGGTGCATCGAGCTTGTACTCGGCGATGAAGGCGTCGAAGCTGCATTTCTCGCCGACATGGCTGAACTTCACGCCGGGGATGTCGTAGGGCACCGCGCCGGTTTCCTGGGCGGTGGCCAGCACGCGGTCGGCCGGCACGTAGAGGAACTCCGGCTGCTTCTCGATGAAGCGCTCGATCAGCCACGGACAGGCGATGCGGTCGATCTTGGGACGTTCGCGGGTTACCCATTTCATCTCTGGTCTCCTTCGTTGAGTGTTTGCACGTCAGTCGTCGCCGGCCTGATAGATCGCCGCGCGATGAGTCTCCGGCAGGAAGGCAAAGACTCGGTCACCCGCCGGCGCGAGTGCCAGCGTGTGCGTTCCCTTCTCCGTCGCGATCCGCCCCAGGCTCTCCATCGTGGCGGTGTCGAACACGTCGATCACGCCCGGGTCGCCGACGGCGACGTAGAGCTGTTGGCGCGCGCGATTGAAGAAGACGACGTCGGGCGTGCCGCTCAGCGCTCTCTCGCCCATGACCTTTCCTGACCGCGCGTTGAGCGTGATCAAGGCGCCCGAGTCACAGGCGCAGAAGAGACGATGCGTGGTAAGGTCGAGATCGAGCCCGTGAGGGCCGGCCGACGGAACGGGGAAGACACGAGCGACGTCCCGGGGGTTCCGCGCATCGACGATGACGATCTGGGCTGGATCGGCGATGTTCACATAGAAGACTTGGGTGTCAGGATCGTAGATCGCCCAGCGGGTCCGGCCGGGCACGCGGATCTCGGCCAGCATCGCCTGCGCATCGAGATCGATCATGGATATCGTCTGCGATCCGGGTATTTGCGGATCGCCGACATTCGCGGCCAGAATCAGCCGCCGGGCATGATCGTAGGCGAGCCCGTTTGGATGGACGCCGACAGTGATCTTCAGCACCTGCGGGTCGGGGCCGGGGTCAAAAACCCCGATCGTGTTCTCCGCCCGGTTCGACGTGATGATGAGTTGCGCTTCATCGCTGACCAGGACCCCGGCGACACCAGGCAGGCGCGGAACCGAGAATAAATGCTTCCCGGATGCCGGGTCGAAGACATCGACCGCGTCGTTCGCCGTGTGGGCGACGTAGACGTGGCCGCTCGCCGCGTGGGCCGCGGCGTGGTCGAACGCTCCCTTTCCTTCGTGCTTCGGCAAGGCGACATGTCCGATGAGCAGCAAGGCGTCGTTGGTCATGACGTTGGTCCTGGCTTGGTTTTCAATCGGAAGGCGATGGCTATGATGGCGCCGGTGGTGATCAGCCCCGCGGCGGTAACGACAGCGAGGCCGACCAGGCCGGCGTCCATCGCGTGAATGACGATCCATCCGCCGATGGCGACGACGAGGGCGCGACTGGCGACGCCGATCAGGGGCCATAGCGTCTGTCCCATGGCCTGGAACGCCGCCGTCAGTGTATTCAGCCCGATGAAGGGGTAGGCGACGGCGACGATGCAGAGATAGCTCGCCGCCATGATCTGGACGGCGGGAGACGAGCTGAACAAGCCAGTCCACGCATTCGGCCAGGCGATCACAAACAGACCGATACCGACCGTCACGCCGGCCGAGAGGACGGCGGCAGTCCACGCGATATGCACGGCTCGTGAGAACTGGCGAGCGCCGATGTTGGTTCCGACCATGGCCAGCACGGCCGCGCCAAGGCCGAAGACCAGGGGATACATCAGGTACTCAAGCCGTACGGCCGCGCCGAAACCGGCGAGCGCCGTGGCGCCGAGCGCGCTGGCATAGCCGGTGAGGGCCGCGAGCGTCAGGTTGTTGAGGAGAGGCTGCAGCGACAGCGGCACCCCGACGCGCAGAATTTCGCGGAACAGGCGCCACTCGAACCGCATGCCGCGGAGAGACAGCGTGACGACACCTCGCCCCGAGGCGAGATACCACACGAGGACCGCCGTCGAGAGGCTGAAGGACGTCACCGTGGCGACGCCGGCACCGGTAATGCCGAGCGTCGGGATCGGGCCGGCACCGAACACGAGGAGGGGCACCAGGAGCACGTGGAGGACTTCCGCGGCCAGATAGACGACGGCGAGCAAGCCGACTTGGCCCGTACCGCGCACCACGTTCGTCAGCATGCTCAGGACCCAGTAGGCCAAAGCGCCGGCAAAGATCGCGTTCGAGTACTCGACGGCCGCGGCCAGGACGGGCCCGTTGCCGCCCATGAGCGCGTAGAGGCTGGGACCTGCAAGGAGGAACGCCAAGGTGAACAGCGCTGCCATCCCGCAGGCGATCACCAATCCATGGATGATCAGCGCCGCGGCATCTTCGCCGCATCCCGCCCCGATGGCGCGGGCAATCGCTGCCGCGAGGGCGCCGCCCATGCTGTTGTTTGCCATCTGTTGCATGAGCATGATCAGCGGGAAAACCAGGGCCAGCCCGGCCAGGGCGTCCGAACCGAACTGGCCGACGAAATGCGCATCGACGCTGGTCGTCACGGCGATCAGCACGACGTTCACCACGAGGTTCGGGGCAGCGAGCCGCAGCAGGGTCGAGGCGATGGGACCTTCGAGGATCAGGCGTGTCCGCGCGGCCCCCGGCTTTTGGGCCGAACGCGTCGGCGCGACGTCGTGCCGGTGCGCAACGGTCATTTGATTTCTGTTTCCTTGAGCGGCTCAGTCGGCAGGCCATCGGCCCTCCACGTGCCGATGCCGCCGGCGAGGGCCACGGCGTCGATGCCGCGTTCGCGCAGCTTGGCGGCGCAGTCGCCGCCGATCTCGAAGCCCCAGGCGCAATAGACGAGGGCCTTGGCGCCGCGCGGCAGGGAGGCGGCGACCTCGTCGACCTTGTCGGGTGGCGCCCGGCGCGCGCCGCGCAGCCGGACTGGCACCGTCGTCGCGTCATCGGCCAGGCGTGCATCGATCACCAGCAGGTCGGGATCGGCCTCGAGCATCGCCCGCGCGGTCGGCGCATCGACGGTGTGCGGTTTTTTCTGCGACGAGTTGCCGGCGAAGCGGTTGGCCACGCGCTCCCAGGCGATGTTGTTCATGAAGGCGTCGACATAGGCCGCGGCATTGCTGCCGAAATCGAGGTGATAGGCATGCTCGTACATGTCGAGCGCCAGCACCGGCGTGCCGCCGGCAAGACCGTGCGTGTGGTCGGCCGCCCAGACGTTGCTGAGCGTGCCACCCCCATTTTCTGGGCGCGGCGATCTGGTGAGCAGCACCCAGCCCGAACCGCCGGCCAGCGCGCGGCCCATGGCGACGAACTCGGCGCGCCACTTTGCGAGCGATCCGAAGTCGCGAGCGATCGCCTCGGCTAGCGCGCCGGTCGGGTCGCCGCCGCCGGCTTCGCCCAGCGCTTCGAAATACGCTTCGTGCAGCAGCATGGAGTTGGTCGCGATCAGTTCCTCACGCTTCAGCCCGTTCAGCCGAAAGCCCGGCGCGCTCGCCGGATCGAGGGCGGCGAGGTCGGCGCGGATGGCGTTCAGCCGGCGGACGGCGCCGCCGTAGTTGTTCTCGTAGTGGCTGGCGATCAGGCGGGCGGAGAGACCTTTTAGGCGGGGCGGCTTGAAGGAGATCGGCCGGGCATGAAATGGCATTGGTTTCGTTCCCCTGATATACTCGTTTCATCGCAAAATAGCTTTGCTGGATCGGAACGCAAGAGGAAAATGATACGGATGTTGCATATTCTATTCCTGGTA
>JGI12053J15887_10000324_pt1 | contig 18776 bp, 16 predicted proteins | sample MedBloCAOM1_O3_FD_15887 | JGI IMG/M metagenome (IMG submission 15887)
GAGCCTTCCCAGATGCACAGCGCGGCGAGATGCGGCGGGTTGAGCGCGGCGACCTGCCACTGGTTCATGGCGTAGTAGGAGATGCCGTTGATACCGACCTTGCCGTTGCTCCAGGGCTGCGTGCCGGCCCACTCGACGCACTGGTAGAGATCCTGCGCCTCGCGCGGCGACCACACGTCGAGATGGCCGGGCGAACGCCCGGCGCCGCGTGAGTCGACGCGCACGCAGGCATAGCCGTCCGGCACCCATTTCTCCGGATCGACCAGCTCCCAGTTCTGATATTTGTTGCTCGAACCCTGCAGCACCTCGGGCGCGGCCTTGGTCAGGCGCGCCCAGTTGCCCTTGTAGCCTTCCTGAAACGACAGCCCCTTGGCGTAGGGCCCGTAGCTGAGAATGACCGGGTGCTTCCCCGCCCCCGCCGGCCGGAATACATCGGCGCGCAGGACGACGCCGTCGTCCATAGGGATCGGCGCGTCCCAATCGATCTGCATGCCGTCTGGGTTCTCGCTGGTCTCGTCCACGTCACGCCCCCCATAGATCTTTGCCTCCGCTCGTTGGCATCGGCGCCGTCAGGAAAAACTGGCCGGCTCAGCTTAGCTCCAGAAACGTCCGCTGGCGCCGATCACGACCACGATGAGGCCGAGCGGCAGGTTGACGGCGATGATCTGGCGGATGCGGTTGAGACGGCCGCCGGCGCTGGGCCAGTCCGCGGCGTCGACGGCGCGCTTGAACGCCAGCCATGGTCCATGGAACAGCCAGAGGAACAACGCGATCATCACCCAGCCGATCGCCTGCATGAGGTGGACGTGCACGCCGACACCGGCGAAGCCGCCGAAGGTCTTGAACNCCATCCAGTAGCCGCTGGCGAGCAGAAACAGGATCGCGATCCAGACCCAGGGAAAGAATTTCTGGAAGGTGACCCGCATCAGCCGCAGGCGTTGCGGCGGCTCGAGCGTGCCGAGCGCCGGGCGCAGGCAGACATAGATCGCGAACATGCCGCCGACCCAAACGACGGCGCCGAGGATGTGCAGGGCGAGGGCTAAGGCGGTCATGCGCGGGCTCCGGGTTCGAGGCACTGCCGCGGTCTACATGCCGCCCTATGCGGATCCTGGCAAGCGGGGGGAGCACCACCGGCAAGATGCGCCTCATCGACCGCGCACGCTTTCTGGGCGCATACCTGCGAAGGGTATACCGATATGCTCGGCTGCGTCCGCGGGCGAAACGCCTTGCACGGGAAAGCAACGCGCCGCAGATCCGGTCGGAAGTGCAATGGTCTGAGGCAAATGGTCATGGCTGGTCCCAGCGATCGCAGCGATGTCGTCGGCACGCTGCCGCAGACGGAGCGTCGCGATTTCTCCGCCGTCGGCTACGACGAGGCGATGCGGCGGGTGCGGGAGATCGTGCCCATCCTGCGTGAGCGTGCCGCCCAGTCCGAGGACGCGCGCATGCTGCTGCGCGAGAACGAGCAGCTCCTGCACGAGAGCGGGCTCTTCCGTTTTCATCAGCCGAAATCCTTCGGCGGGATGGAGCTCGACTTCGTGGCGGTCGTGGACATCCCGGCGGAGCTGGCACGCGGCTGCCCATCCACGGCCTGGAACGTGGGCAACGTGGCCTGCCATCACTGGATCCTCGGATACTACGACCCCGAGACCCAGCACGAAGTGTGGGACGCCAACCCCGACGCGCTGATCGCTTCATCCATCGCGCTCGCCGCCGGACGCGGGCGCAAGGCGGACGGCGGCTTCGTCATCAACGGGCGCTGGCCGTTCTCCTCCGTGGTGGACAATTCGGACTGGAATATGCTGGCCGTCTCCATCTACGACGGCGACGGCAAGACGCCGGTCGATTGGCGATTGTGCCTGGTGCCCAAGTCCGATTACGAGATCATCGACACCTGGTACGCCATGGGCATGGCGGCGACCGGCAGCAAGGACGTCGCGGTGTCGGAACTGTTCGTGTCGGAGCGCCGGGCCCTGCCACTCCTGCGCTGCCGCGGCGGGTCCGAGCATCCGGGCGCGGCCCTCAACCCCGGCCCGCTCTATCGCATCCCGGTGGTGGCTGCCTCCAGCCACCCGCTCGCTCCGGCCGCGCTCGGCGCGGCCGAGGGCGCCTACGAACTTTTCCTCGAGACGATGGCGAAGCGGGCGGGCACCTATACCGGCGCGCGGGTCGCCGACTTCCAGGCCGTGCAGATCAAGGTGGCGCGGGCGCGCTGCCTGATCGACTCGGCGCGCGATCTCCTGCGCCAGTCCGCCATCGAGCTTCACGCGGCGGCGCAGCGCGATGAAACCCCCGACCTCGAGACCAAGCTGCGGTTCCGGGCGCACTCCGCTTTCGCCGTCAACCAGTCGTGCGAGGCGGTGGAGACGCTGTGGTCCTGCTACGGAGCGCAGGGCCTCTACATAAGGGATCCGCTGCAGCGGCACCTGCGCGATGTGCTCGCCATCAACCAGCACTTCTCCTTCAACTTCGACATCGCCGGCGCCGCCTACGGACTGCTCGCGCTCGATGGCCGCTATGCCAACCCGACGATGTGAGCGCGTCCCCGAACTCGCAGCGGGATGGTGCCACCACCGCAGAACGTCCACCGCTTTTTGCGATGCTTGCAACTTCACCGCTTTCCCCTCCCCCCTCCTGCAGCGCCAAGCGAGATGTGATATCTTGGCGCAGTCCTGACGCTCCGGATCCATCCGCAGCTGAATGGTCGTCAATGTCAGCACGGAGGAAGACGTCATGGCTACAAGCGTCAAGCAGATGATGGAAGCGGCTAATGCCGCGGTGCCGCGAATCACGCCGGCTGAGACGCGCGAGATGATCGCCAAAGGCAACACGCTGCTGCTCGACGTGCGCGACGCGCCGGAAGTGGAAAAAAGCGGCAAGGCCGCCGGCGCCGTCCACATCTCGCGCGGCATGCTGGAATTCCGCGCCGATCCCGAGTCGCCTTACCACGACAAGAATTTCGCCAAGGACAAGACCGTGATCGTCTATTGCGCCTCGGGCGGACGTTCGGCCTTGAGCGGCAAGGTGCTCAAGGACATGGGCTACGAGCGAGTCTACAATCTCGGCGCCTTCAAGGATTGGGCCGAAGCCGGTGGCGCAGTCGACAAGCCGACCTCACCCGGCGGGTGAACGGGCGCGATTGCCCCCTATTCCTCGAACAGCTTCGTCACCAGCCGCCGCGCCAGCACGCCGGCGACGCGGCGGCGATAGTGGCCGGGCGTGAACGTGGTCTTCATTGACATGATCTGGTCGCGGCCGAGCTCGTCGAGACCCTTGAACACGCGCGCGTCGAGCGCCCCGCCGCAGAGCGCAGCCGTGCCCTCGAGCAGCACCGGGCGGGGATTGGTGCCGGTGAAGGCGACGCGCAGCTCGGCGAGCGTGTCGCCGTCGCGGCGCAGCGCCACCGCAACTCCGGTCACGGGATATTCGATCGAGCGGCGGATGCGGATCTTGTCATAGGCCGAGCGCAGATCAGGCGTGCTGTTGGCGCGCACGGCGGCGACGAATTCACCCGGCCGCAGGGCGAGATAATATTTGCCGTCGCCCAGCGTCTCGGTCATCGGCTGGTCCTGCCGCGAGTAGCCGATATAGAGGCGATCGAGCGCGAGCGTGCGTTTCCCCGCCGGCCCGGCGAGATCGACCTCGGCGTTCAGCGTCAGCAAGGCCGGCGCGAGATCGCCGCTATAGGTAGCGAAACAGATGCCTCGGCTCTTCGGCGCGACGTGACAGATGTCGCCCGACGTCTTGAGGCAATGGTTGTTGGCGGAGCGCCACCATTCGCTCTGGTTATAGAACAGGCAGCGGGTGTCGAGGCAGAGATTGCCGCCGACCGTTCCCATGTTGCGATGGGTCGGCCCGGCGATGAAGCCCGCCGCCTGCGCCACCACGGGATAATGCCGCAGGACCTGCGGGTGGGCCGCGAGCTCGGCCAGCGTCACCGCGGCGCCGATCTCGAGCGCGCGCGCATCGGCCTTGATGGCGCGCAGCTCCGCGACGTGGTTGACGTCGATGAGCGTCGGCGGGGCGACGATGCCGCGCCGGATATTGACCACGAGATCGGTGCCCCCGCCGAGCATCTGGCTGCCGGGATGATCGGCGCGCGCCTTGATCACGTCGTCGAGCGTGCGCGGGCGAAGGAGCTCGAACTGCGGCAGTGCATCCATCAGACGGCCCGGCCGGCGGCGCGCGCGGGGCTCGCCCGGCGCCGCTTCTCCACCGCCGCGAAGACGCGGTCGGGCGTGACCGGCAGATCGTTGAGCCGCACCCCTGTCGCATCGGCAATGGCGTTGGTCAGCGCCGGCAGGAACGCGGCAAGCGAGCCCTCGCCCGCCTCCTTGGCGCCGAACGGACCATGGGGATCGTTGCTCTCGACGATGCCGACCTCGATCGGCGGCGAATCCTGGATGGTGGGCACGCGGTAATCGAGCATGTTGCCGGTGATGAGCAGGCCCTCGTGGTAGGCGGTCTCCTCGCTCATGGCCTGGCCCAGGCCCATCCACACCGAGCCCTGCACCTGGCCTTCGACCGTGAGGCGGTTGAGCGCCTTGCCGCAGTCGTGCGCGACCCACACCTTGTCGACGGTCACGACGCCGGTGTCCTCGTCGACGCTCACTTCCACCACCTGCGCGGAATAGCTGTAGCCCATGGTGCCGCCGATCGCGGCGCCGCGATATTTCTTGCCGCCGTGCGATTCCGGAATGGTCGAATAGTTGCCGGTCACCGTGATGGTGCCGGTGTCCTTGAGCGCCTCGGTCACGACCTCGTTGAAATTCAAACCTTTGTCCTGCGCACCGGCGCGGTAGAGCTCGCCCAGGCACTCGATCTCTTCCGGCTTGGCGTCGAGCTTGCGCGCCGCCGCCGCCACCAGCACGCGCTTGAGGTTCTGCGCCGCGTCGATGGCGGCGTTGCCGACCATGAAGGTCACGCGCGAGGAATAGGACCCGTTGTCCTTGGGCACCACCTCGCTGTCGCCGGTGACGATGCGAACGCGCGACAGATCGAGCCCGAGCACTTCGGCCACGGTCTGCACCAGGATGGTCGAAGAGCCCTGGCCGATCTCGGCGGCGCCGGAGAGCACGACGATGGAGCCGTCGAAATCGAGCTTGATCTTCACGGTCGCATGCGGCTCGCCGGTCCAGTTGACCGGCCGCGAGGCGCCGCTGATGTAGTGCGAGCAGGCAAAGCCCAAGCCCTTGCCCCTCGGCAGCTTGCCCTTGCGCGCGATCCAGCCGCTCGCCTTCTCCACCCAGTCGACGCATTCCGGCAGGCCGTAGCTGTTCACCATCAGGTCGTTGTCGGTGAAGGTGGGCGCGGTGAGGTAGTTCGCGCGCCGCACCGCCAACGGGTCGAGCCCGAGCTCGCCCGCCATCTCGTCGAGCAGGCTCTCGAAGGCGAAGCGGACGTCGACGGTGCCGTGGCCGCGGAACGCGCCGCAGGGCGGCGTGTTGGTGAGCACGCGCTTGCCGATATATTTGACGTTGTGCAGGTCGTAGATCGCGTACAGCATCGAGCCGGCATAGAGGATGGTCACCACGCCGTAGCCGGAATGGGCGCCGCCGCGCTGGTAGCATTCGCATTCCACCGCGGTGATCTTGCCGTCCTTGCGCATGCCGAGCTTGAGGCGGATGTCGGTCTGCGGTCGGCCGCGATGGGTGATGAAGGTCTCCTCGCGATTGATGATCATGCGCACGCTGCCGCCGGCGCGGCGCGCGAGCAACGCCGTGATCAGCTCGACATTGAGCGCTTCGGTGCGGCAGCCGAAGCCGCCGCCGACATGCGGCTTGATCACGCGGATCTTCGACATGTCCATGTCGAGGATCTGGGCGAGCATCAGGTGGACGTAATAGGGAACCTGCGTGCTCGCGTGGACGGTCATGCGCTCGCGCACGGCGTCGTACTCGGCGATCGCCGCGTGCATTTCCATCTGGTTCTGGCAGACCTCGGCGCAATCGTAATGGCCTTCGCGCACGAGATCGGCGCTCCCGAAGCCCTGCTCCACGTTGCCGAGCTCGAACAGCACGTCGCGTTCGATATTGCCCGGCTTGCGCGCATGGATGATGCTCGCGCCCTCGGCCATCGCCTCCTGCGAGGTGTAGTAGGCCGGCAATTCGCGCACCGTGAGCTTGATCAGGGCGATCGCGCGCTTGGCGGTGGCGTCGTCGACTGCGGCGACCGCCGCGACCGGCTCGCCGCGATAGCGCACCTTGTCGCGCGCCATGGGATGCTCGCTGCGCGCGATCGGCAGCACGCCGAAGGTCTTGTCGCAGTCGGCGCCTGTCACGATCGCCTTCACGCCGGGGACCTGCATGGCCGCGGACACGTCGACGTCGATGATCTCGGCGTGGGAATAGGGGCTGCGGAAGATGCGCCCCGCCAGCATACCTTGGGAGATGAGATCGGCGGTGTATTTCGCCCGTCCCGAAACCTTTTCCGGGCCGTCGACCATCGGCACATAGCTGCCGATATTATGCGTCGGCACGATCTCGTTCACGGCGCCACTCCGGCGGCGTTGAGCTCGGCGGCGTATTTCACCGCCTCGATGATTTTGACGTAGCCGGTGCAGCGGCAGATGTTGCTGCCCAGCGCCCGCCGGATGTCATCCTCGCTCGGACGCGGATTGCGGCGCAGCAGGCCGGCCGAGGCCATGATGAAGCCGGGCGTGCAGTAGCCGCATTGGGCGCCGAGCTTTTCGTGAAATCCACGTTGCACTGCGGAAAGATGGCCGTCCTGGCCGAGCGACTCGACGGTATCCACGCGTTGGCCGCGAACACCGGCAGCGAGGGTGAGGCATGACAATCGCGGCTGGTCATCCACCAGCACGGTGCAGGCGCCGCATTCGCCGCCGTCACAGCCTGTTTTTGTTCCGGTAAGGCCGACGACTTCCCGCAAATAGTCCAGCAGCAATAGATTGTCGGGCACCGCGTCCACGCGCGGGCGACCGTTGAGGGTGAGTTCGAGAATACGCGCCAGGGTTTGGGCCATATGCGATTCCCAATACCAATATTCGGCACCCCATTCAAATCGGGTATCGCGCATGTGGGCGCAAGGGCCAGCAGTGTCTCAGTTTGAGATCAGGGGTGCCGCGGATGGTGTCGCGAGCTGTCGCCCTTCGCCCCATACCCCCTCAAGGCTTGGTAGCGTTCGATCTGAACCGGGGTCAGCACCTCCATCATGGCCAAATGGTACTTCAAATGCGTTGCGCGGAGTCGGGCTTGGGTGGCGCCGATTTCTTCCGTTGTCGCAATGAGGCTTGCCGGGGTGATTTCCCGCTTGGCGAACAGTCCATCGAGTTTCGTTTCCTGTTCGATCAGCCGCTCGCCCACCGGCACCGCTTCAGCTTTCATGGCCTCGAATAGAGCCTTGGTCCGGTCCCGCTGTTCCGCGCTCAACGCGAGCGCACTAGCGTTCTCCAGAACGTGGGATGGTCCGGGATACCCGTTAAGCTCGGCTGCAAGCGCAAGGCCCATGCCGCGTCCGGCCTTCAAGTCAGCGACCTGTTGTTCCGAAAGTGCCTTCACCGGACGCTGTTCCATTCCGACATATGGCTGGTGGCTCTGTGCAAGCGCCATGCTCGGCAGGACGGCCAAGGCCAAGGCAAGGACAGCTTTGATCATGGTGGCTCCACGAAGCTTGAGGGGTCGCGCCGCGACACCGGATGCTCCATGTTATCCACCTCCCGGAGTTCAGTGAATGCCCCGAGGTAAATGAGCGCCCCGCCGACCTAATTGGCAACGCGGTCCATGTCATGAGGATCGCGACGGGGAGTCGGATGACGAGGCTCGCTGAGACACTACCCAAGGGCCGACTGCGTAGCGCGAATACAGTCATGCTCGACTGGTCGACGCGTCGGCGCTGCTCGGCTCGACGGGAATTGGCGCGCGTCCCAGCGCATCTCTGTCCAACGCAACGCTCTTTATCACGGCAAAGACCTCACGGCCGGGCTTGAGCTGCAGCGTGGCGATGGATTTGCGCGTCAGGCGCGCCGCCAGGCGAACACCGCTGCAATCGAGTCCGACTTCAACCAGGCCGTCCGCGGTGGCGTCGAGCGCGCTGACAACGCCGGAAAGCACGTTCAGCGCGCTCAGGCCATCGGGACGCATGGTGGCGATCATCACGTCGCGGGCGCGGATACGCACGCGAACCGGCGTTCCGATCGGGAGATCAAGGTGCGGCGCCTGGAATGTTCCTGCGCGCGATTGCAGCACCGTCAGGTCGAAAGCCCGGTCATGTCCGGACACGGTGGCCTCGATCAGGACCCCGGCTTCGGCAGCCACGTGTGGCGCGAGCACGTCCGCTCGTCCCAGCACATCTGTCGGGGATCCGGTGGCGACGATGCGACCATCCTGAAACACCACGACGGTGGTCGCCAGCCGCGCGACTTCTGGAAGCGAATGCGACACGTAGACTATCGGCACCTGCGCCTCGTCTCTCAGTCGTTCGATGAACGGCAGAATCTCCTCCTTTCGGCTGTCGTCGAGCGACGCCAGCGGCTCGTCCATCAACAGCAGGCGCGGCGATGTGAGCAATGCGCGGCCGATCGCAACGCGCTGCTTTTCGCCGCCCGACAAGCCGCCGGGACGGCGATCCAGCAGATGTCCGATGTCGAGCAGATCGAGCACCTGGTCGAGGCCGATGTGGCGCTCGCGCGCCGGCGTGAACCATCGACCGAACTGCAGGTTCTGCCGCACCGTGAGATGGGGGAAGAGACGCCCCTCCTGGAATACGTAGCCGACGCGTCTGCGGTATTTCGGAACGAACAGTCCGCGCTCCGTGTCCACCAGCGGCGTGTCGTCCAGGACGATCCGCCCGCGATTGGGGCGAACCACGCCGGCGATGATATTGATGAGCGAGGTCTTGCCCGATCCCGAGCGGCCGAAAAATGCCGTCAGCCGGCCCTCGGAGACGAAGCGCGCCTCCAGCAGGAACGACCCGAACCGGTGCGTAACGTCGACTGCGAGGCTCATTACGCGGATATTCTCTCGTCGACCCGCCGCGCCATCAATTCCGAGACGACAAGCGCTCCCATCGAAATGACGATCGAGACCAGTGTGAGGCGCAACGCCCCGGTCTCGCCGCCCGGAATCTGGGTCAGGGTGTAGATCGCCGACGGCAGCGTCTGGGTCTCGCCGGGAATGTTGGAGACGAAAGTAATCGTCGCGCCGAATTCGCCCATCGCCTTGGCGAAGCACAGGATCATGCCGGCAATGATCCCCGGCAGGATCAGCGGCAGGGTGACGAATAGGAACACCCAGAACGGGTTGGCGCCGAGCGTACCGGCCGCGTCTTCAAGGCGGCGATCGACAGCTTCGATCGACAGGCGGATCGACCGGACCAGCAGCGGAAACGCCATCACCGCGCAGGCCAGCGCCGCGCCGGTCCAGCGAAAGGAAAACACGATCCCGAAGTGCTCGTCCAGGAATGCGCCGATGGGGCCGCGCCGCCCGAAGCTGAGGAGGAGCAGATAGCCGGTCACGACCGGCGGCATGATGAGCGGCAGCAGCACGATGCCGTTGACGATCGACTTTCCCGGAAAGTGCGCGCGCGCCAGCACATAGGCGACTGCGATGCCGACCGGCAGGCTGGCCAGCATCGCCACGGTTGCGACCCGGATGCTGAGCCGGACCGCGGTCCACTCTTCCGGCGAGAGGTTGAGCAGATCGTTCATGCCATCCGCTCGCCGCTATCCGGCCGAGCCGGTCAAACCGTCAAGAGCGCTGGCCGCCCGGGGCCAGCACCGTAAAGCCCTGGCGCTCGAATATCGGGCGTGCAGCGGGAGACCGGATGAAGTTCAAGAACGCCGGCGCATCCGGGGTGGTCGAGTCTTTCGTCAGCGCAATCGGGTAGATGATCGGCGGATGCGTGTTCTCGGGAAAGGTACCGACGATTTTCACGGTCGGGTCGGACGCCGCATCGGTCTGGTAGACGATGCCGAGCGGAGCTTCCCCGCGCGACACCAGAACAAGCGCGGCGCGAACGCTTTCTGCCTGCGCGATCTTGTCCTTCACGCCATCCCAGGCGCCGAGCTTCTCGAGCGCGGCTTTGCCGTATTTTCCGGCCGGCACCGCGTCGACGTTGCCCATGGCAAGCCGTCCGCCCTTGAGCAGCGCCGCGAGGTCGAAACCCGGCTGGATGCTGGCGCTGATATTGGAGTCCTTCGGCGCGACCAGAACGAGCCGGTTCCCAAGCAGGTTCGAGCGGGTGTCGGGCTTGATCAAGCCCTTCTGCTGGCCGTAATCCATCCAATCGAGATCGGCCGAGATGAACATGTCGGCTGGCGCGCCCTGCTCGATCTGCTTGATCAGCGTGTTGCTGGCCGCGTAGGAAATCGCCACCTTCTTGCCGCTCGCGCGCTGCCATTGCGCGGCGGCCTCGTCGAGCGCGTTCTTCAGGCTTGCGGCCGCGAAAACGAGAACGTCACGGCCCTGGGCGACAGCGGGCGCGGTTCCGGCAGCCAGGGTCAAAACCGTGGCGGTCAGGAGAGCCAGCCACGAACGCCTTGACGTCATCATCGGCGACCTCCGATAGCGCTATATTTTACCAAGCATATCGGGGTCACCTTAGCCGAAATGCCGGCCGGTTCAATGATCGCGGCGTACAAATTTGTCGCGGGTTTGCCGAGATCGGCAATCGCCCCTGAGCCTGCAGGCCCGGGTCAGTTCGACGTCCCCGCCGTGACGACCAGAACCGGATCGGGCCGATAGACATCCGGATAGGCGCGCCGGAGATTTTCCACCTTCGGAAGATCGTGGATCACGATGTAGGGATAGGTGGGATTCTGCACCAGAAAGTTCTGATGGTAGTTCTCGGCGGCATAGAAGCCCTCGAGCGGCGTGACCTTGGTGACGATCGCCGCATCGAACAGGCCGGCTTTATTGAGTTGGGCGATGTAGGCCTCTGCGATTTTTGCCTGCTCCGCGTCCTGCGTGAAGATGGCCGAGCGATATTGCGTGCCGGTGTCCGGCCCTTGCCGATTGAGCTGGGTCGGGTCGTGGGCGATCGAGAAGAAGATCTGCAGGATGCGGCCGTAGCTGATCTGGCGCGGATCGAACGTGACGCGCACGGACTCGGCATGGCCGGTCATGCCGGTGCTGACGAGGTTGTAGTGCGCCGACCGCTTGTCGCCGCCGGCATAGCCGGAAATGGCGCTGGTCACGCCCTTCATGTGCTGGAAGACGCCCTGCACTCCCCAGAAGCATCCGCCGGCGAGGACGGCGACCTGCGTGTCCGCGCCTGATGCCGGCGTCGCGTCGAGGGCCGGCGCGGGGATTTGTCGACCGATCTCCGCCGCACGCGGCGGCGATGGCGCAAACGCGTATATGGCGCCCAACGCGATCGCCGCGACGGCGGCGAGCGCACAGCGGGCGGCCGTGGAAGCGCTACGCGAGCGAGCATCGGTGGGCTGGGTCGTCATGTTTGGTCTCCGAGTCAACCGCGGGCGAAGGCGTGAACGCCGGCATCGAGAAGTCCGATCTCGCAAACCACGGTGCGCAGCGGGACCCGCTTCCCATGGCCGAGGTGAAGACTAACCCGCCCCGGCGGTCGTAGCGCTACGGGAATAGCGCACGTCACCTGGATTTGATCGCGCCGTGTCCCCGCATCGGCACCGGCCGATCACGCCTTCACATAAACCCACGCGTGATCGTCGCTTTGCGAGATGGCCGCTTCGTGGTGATCTAGGGACCCCGATTGATCCCCGCGAGCGACGACGCCAGTGTCGCGAGGCTTGCCGCTCGCAACGGCAGGTATGGCTTCTCCAGCTGCCGGCACAGCCGCTTGAGCGTGGCGACGGCGTCGTGGCTGATGCAGTCGATCGGGAACAGCAGGACGTCGGCCCGGCTGATAAGGCCGGGGAGAAGCGACGAGTTGTGCTCGATCCCGCCGTCATGATGGAGGAAGCGCGCGCCGGTGCGCTCCACCAGCGCTTTCAATTGCGGAATTTGATTGGGCCGACCGCCGACATAGAGGATCGTCCGGGTGGACAGGTCCAACGCTGCCTCGCCGTCGCCGGTGGCGGGCTGAAGAAGGCCGGCAATATGATCCTCCAGCGACTCGATCTCGCGGCGCAGCGCATCCCGTTCGCCTTGCGCCGCTTGAAATGACGCTTCCAGCGTTCTCATGCCGTCGGACATCGCATTCAGACGCTGCTCGAGCCGCTCGCGCCGCGTCGTCTCCTGTCCCAGTTTCCGATTCAGATCCGCGATCACGCGTCGGGCCCCGTCCTCTTCCCGACAATCCGCGGGATTTGCGGCCGGCTCCCCGGCCGAATGGTGATCGGCAAGGAGCTTGTTCAGCTGTCGGATGGTTTCGTCGCGCGAGGTGAACCCATCGCGCAGTTGCTGCTGCTGCCGATGGAGTTTCTCGGTCAGCGCGCCTTTCTCCTCCTCCAGCTGCCGCAGGCGCCGAATATCCGCCCGATTGGCGGCGCCGACGAGGTGCGACAGCATGTGCACATCCTGGAACGCCTTCTTCACGATCGCCTCGGTCGCGGCCGGGTGGCTCAGCAGCGCCCAATATGCACCCGGGATGTCGCCGCTGCGCATCGACGCGTCCCAGAGCTGCCGCAGCGCGTCTTCATCCCTGGCCTTGGCATATTGCTTGATCGCTATGGCGTGGCGGCGATCGAGCGCCCGTTGCAGCAGCTTCGCCCCGGCGTCGCGGCGCCCGCCCAGCATGACGCCGACGACGTGAAGCTCGTGGTCGTCGGCAGCCTCTATTCCGTTCACGCCCAGGCGCGCGAGCGCGTGACGCAGCTCCGCGTTCGACAGGCAGGTCCCGACGATCGAGCAATGCAGCGTCTCCGCAAGCTCCCAGATCCTGCTGCGCCTCGGGGTTTGCGGGGACGCGACGTCGCAGAGCGCCGGCGTTCGCAGCAGGACATCGGTGCGCCGGTCGAGCTTGATCAGCGGAGGCAGCGCGGTGGCGGCACGAAAATTGGTCGGGATGGGCGGCAGCAGCGACACGATCATACTCGCTATATCTGATCAGATATAGCGAGTATGGACCAGGAGCGGCCCCGATGGAAAGGGTTAAATGCGCCCTCAGACAGGGACTATCCAGATCGATATATTCAGGAGGATATATCGTGAAGTGGGGTCAGCCGGTTCAACTAAGGAGCCGCCGAGGGGAAAGCCCCTCGGCGAACTCGAACTTGACGGTCGTATGGACGTCAATCGATCGCGATCATGACATCGGAGGCCTTGACGACGGCATAGGCGGTCTGGCCGGCGGCGAGCTTGAGTTCGTCAACGGCTTCGTTGGTGATCGAGGAGGTCACGATGGAGCCTCCGATGTCAATGCGAACGTGGGCGGTCGTCTGCCCTTTCTTCACCTCGACGATCTTTCCTTTGAGCATGTTGCGTGCGCTGAGCTTCATGGTGACCTCCTGTCGTGGGGCTTGAAAAAAAGAACTGTGCCTGCCTCGGGTGTCGCGGACGACCGGAGCAGAACAAGGGTTGAAGGCCAAGCTAGCTAGAATACCCCCAAAGTAGTGCGCGCGGCGCGGTGCCTCAGGCGCGGGCCGCCCTCCCCTTCCGCACCAGTTTGCCCACGGCGCGGAATTCTTCTTTGGCCGAGGATCGTGCGATGTCTTCGATGGAGCGATAGAGCGCAATCACCCGCTCGCCGCTCGGCGTGAGGGCGGCGCCGCCCCCTTGGCGCCCACCGGTTGCCGCCGTCACGGCGGGTTGCTGCAACGAGTCGTTGATCTGCTCCACTAGCAGCCAAGCGCGACGGTACGACATCCCGAGCGAGCGAGCCGCGGCGGAGATCGATCCGGTCGCCTGGATCGCCTCCAGCAGTGCAATCTTGCCGGGACCAATGCGGTCGCCACTGGTCAAGTCGAGACGGATGCTGAGACGGGTGTCGGGCATGGGTCCGAAGCGCCGGAAAAGGGCTGCACCACAACACCGCGAACCCGCCGCCTTCGTCAAGGGGCGCGGCGACGTCATAGAAGCCAATTGCCGGTGAGCGTCGCATTGAGATAGGTCTTGATCCCGAGGTGGAGGTGATTTTGTGAGCATGCGCCCGCGTATTTCATCCCCGGTGGCCGCGAGCCCGCCGGCCGAGCCGCGGGCGGAGCAACGTCCGCTTGAGCGCACGCTCCACGACGTCCGCCTTGTCGATGAATATGCCTGGCTCAAGGCGGAGAACTGGCGCGAAGTGATGCGCGATCCGTTTCAGCTCGATCCTGCGATACGGGCCTATCTGCAAGCCGAAAACGACTATTGCGAGCGCGCGCTCGCCGACACCAAGAGCCTGCAGGAGACGTTGTTTGCCGAAATGAAAGGCCGCATCAAGGAGGATGATTCCTCCGTGCCCAAGCCCGATGGGCCTTACGCCTATTACGCGCGCTATCGCAAGGAAGGGCAGCACCCCCTGCTGTGCCGGGAGCCGCGCGATTCTGCGGACATTCCCTCCACGCAGACGGCGGAAGGAAGGCCGCAGGAGCAGCTTCTGCTTGACGGCGACGCGCTCGCGCGCGGCAAGGCCTTCTTCCGGCTCGGCGCCACGGAGCATTCATCCGACCATCGTCTGCTCGCGTGGCTCGCCGACGAATCCGGCTCCGAGCTCTACACCGCGCGGGTGCGCGAGATCGACACCGGGGCCGACCTCGCCGACGTCGTGCCCGACGTATCCGGCGCAGTGGTTTGGACGCAGGACGCCTCGGCCTTCTACTATGTGCGGCTCGACCAAAGCCACAGACCTGCCGGAGTCTTCCGCCATGTGTTGGGTACGCCGGTGGCCGCTGATCTGCGCGTGTTCACGGAAGCTGATCCAGGTTTTTTCGTTTCCATCGACCGCCATTCGTCGGGACGCTTCGGCGATATCTCAGCCCATGATCACGAAACATCGGAAGCGTGGCTCATCGATCTTGCCGCATCCGCGGCCGAGCCGGCGCTCGTTGCCGTGCGCCAATCCGGCGTCCAGTACCAGGCGGAGCACCATCCCGCCTTCAACGGCGCCCCGGCCTTGATCATCCGCACCAATGCCGATGGCGCCGAGGATTTCAAGATTGTCTGGTCGCCCCTCGCCATGCCCGGCCGGGCCCACTGGCGCGATCTCGTTCCGCATCGGCCGGGCGTCTATATCCTGTTGTTCATGGTGCTCGAGGACTGGCTGATACGTCTCGAGCGCGAGGATGGCCTGCCGCGCATCGTGGTTCGGCGCCTCGCAAGCGGCGAGGAGCATGTGATCTCATTCGCCGAGGAGGCCTATTCGCTCGGCATCGACGATGGCTACGAGTTCGTGACCAACCTCCTGCGCTTCACCTATTCGTCGATGACCACGCCGGAAGAGATCTGGGATTATGATCTCGGGTCGCGCCAACGTACTCTGCGCAAGCGGCAGGAAATCCCCAGCGGCCACAACAGCGCCGATTACGTCACGCGACGGCTGTTCGCTTCCGCCCCCGACGGCGAAACGATTCCGATTTCGCTCCTTTACCGCAAGGATGTCGCCCTCGACGGTACCGCGCCCTGCCTGCTCTATGGCTACGGCGCCTATGGCATGTCGATCCCCGCCTCGTTCAGCAGCAGCCGGTTGTCGCTGGTCGACCGCGGCTTCGTCTACGCCATCGCGCATGTGCGTGGCGGCAGCGAGAAGGGCTGGCGCTGGTATCGCGAAGGCAAGCTCGCCAAGAAGATAAACACGTTTACCGATTTCATCGCGGCGAGCGAATATCTCAGCAAGAACGGCTGGTGCGCGCCGGGGATGATCGTCGCCGAAGGCCGTTCCGCGGGCGGGAGCTTGATCGGCGCGGTCGGCAATATGCGGCCGGACCTTTACGCCGGACTGATCGCCGGAGTGCCTTTTGTCGATGTGCTCAACACCATGCTCGACGAAACGCTGCCGCTCACGCCGCCGGAATGGCCGGAATGGGGCGATCCGATCCGCGACACGGCGGCATTTCGAACAATCCTGGCCTACTCGCCTTATGAGAACGTGCGCGCGCAGGGTTATCCGGCGATCCTCGCGCTGGCGGGCCTGACCGATCCGCGTGTGCTGTACTGGGAGCCGGCGAAATGGGTCGCGCGGCTGCGGCGCTTGCGCACGGACGACAACCTGATTGCCTTTCGCACCGATCTCGACGCCGGTCACGCCGGCGCCGCGGGCCGCTTCGACCGTCTCAAGGAGGTGGCGCTCACCTACGCCTTCGCGATCAAGGTCGCGGGCGCAGCACGGTGAATTCCGCTACCATGATTGACCAATGCGGCGATCGAACCGGAACGTGCCGTACCCCGCGGCAGCCCCACCTCGCGCTTGCGTTGGCGATGAGCTGAATATCGCGCTTCGCACCAGAAGGAGACGATCGTCCTTGCCGACGATAGGGCCGCCTTGAGCAGGATCGTCGAGGATTCGAGCGACGCCCCCGAACCTCGGGTCACTCGGCGGCCACAGCGATGGCCTCGCGCTTCGCCGAGGCCCGCGCACGGCCCATGCAGAGAATGCTCGCCAGCAGAAATCCCGCCGCCGCGATCAGCACGAGCTCGGCGTGGCCGTGATCGATCAGAAAGCCGAAGGGGACCGGCGTCATCGCGCTTCCGAGCGGCAGGCCGGCGCTGACGAAGCCGAACACCTTGCCGATCTGGCCGTGCGGCGCGGCGTCCTTGAGCATGACGTCGCGCGGCGTCCGACTGGCGCCGAGAGCGAGGCCGGAGGCCAGCAGCAGTCCGACGGTGGCGAAGCCGCCCATCGGCACGAGATCGACCACCAGGATCGCCGCCGCGGAGAAGCCGGTCAGCCCGGCGACAAAGATCGCGAGGTAGCGGTTGGACTTGTCGGCCGCCCATCCGCCCAGAAGGACGCCCGCGCCACTCCCCGCCATATAGGCGGTGAGCGCGGCCGAGGCGATCGCGAGATCGAGTCCTTTCACCTCATGCAGCACGGTGATCAGCCAGGCCGTTACGCCGCCGCTCGCCATGGCGCCGAGAAAATAGAACAGGAAGAACAGGCCCAGGGTCCGGTCGAGCAGCAGCTCGCGTATGGTCAAGCCGCGCGCGGGCGCATCCTTGCGCACCTGGTCGTGCAGGATGTGACTCTGAGCGACGAGGGCGGCAACCACCGGCAGACCAAGCCCGCCTACCACCAGCACGACGCCGCGCCAATCCATGACGCTCAACAGCGCCGCGATCGTGGGCGGCGCGAGCGCAAAACCGACATTGCCGCTGAACCCGTGCAGGGCAAAGGAGCGGCCCATCCGCTCCTGGGGGATCGAGCCGGCCAGGATCGCGTAGTCGCACGGGTGGAACACGGCGTTGCCGATACCCGAGATCAGCGACAGGGCGAGGATTTGCCAGAACGCGGTCGCGAAGGCCATCAACGCGATCGCAAGCGACATGACCAGCGCACCACCGATGAGAAACGGGCGCGCGCCGTAGCGATCGACCAGGAATCCGATCGGGGTCTGCAGCACGGCCGCGGTCCCGGTCATCAGGACGACGGTCAGACCCAGCTCGGCAAAGCTGATATCGAACTGACGTTGCCACACCAGGAACAGCGGCGGCAGGCAGAGTTGATAGAAATGCGACAGGAAATGCCCGGTGCTGATCAATAGATTTATTCTTGTTTCCCGTGCGATCATGAACCCTCCCTGCAGCGCGCCGCCGCCAGCGCTTTGATTGTTGGCGTCGCTATAGCGGCAGAGCGGCGCGGGGGGAAGCGCGCCGCGGTCATGACCGGCACGCGTCCCGGCATCCGGCGGCACGCTACCCGATGCCTGGCGGTTCGCGTCCCCCATGCAAAACGATCTCGCGACGGGCATCCATCGGCTTGTCTCACCTTGCTTGCGCGTCGCGCGCCGTTCGGGGAGGACACCTCCGGCGTTTTACGCCGCATGCAATGGGATATTCTTCCCCCGCAGCACCAAGCATGCCGGGTCGATCAAGCAAGGATATCGGTCATGAATGACGATCGAAGCTTGACCCATGTTACCGAATCTTGTATGTCTTGAACATCATCCAAAAGTACGCATCGCGCCCGGGCCAGATCGCTCCGGGCTTTTTTGTGCGCAGGCGCGAAGCATGCGCTGCGTGCACACGCCTGTTCAGCGGGACCAAAGAAGGACAACCAGGCCATGCGATAACCCGGCAAGGACTGCTCGATCAAACTTGCATCTCAATCGATTGAGCCTGAGAGATTTCGCGCGCGCGAAGCGCAAGCTCGTCTCCTATGCAGTAAAGCGGTCCGGACAGCGCACGCGCATGGCCGCGACGACGCCAAGCCGCAGTTTTGTTGTTATTTCATTGTTACTCATTGTTATTTGCGGAGGTCCATCGCGCAAAGCCGCACAAAATGGGCCTCGCCGCGGCAGTCCCATTGTTTTTTCATTGTTATTAACAATGGCAGGACATTGGACTGCACCCCTTCGGTGAGACAGGGAAAAACAGTCGAGTTTCGCGCGCGTGCTACTCCGCCGCGGTCGTCTGCCGCAAGCCGAGTTGCCGCAGCGAGCGGTCGACCCACAGCCGCGTGAGCTTTTCCTGCACGCCGTTCTGGGCGAGGCGCGCGCGCAGATTGTCGAAGTCGACGCGGTCGAGATCCTGATCCTGGTTGAAGCAGGAGAACACCACGCTCTCCACGCCGGTGGCGGGGTCGCGGTGGACCTGCAGGCACTGGGCGCAGATCTCTTTCATCATGCACTGCATCGGCGAGTTGATGGAGGCGATCGCCTTATGCCCGGGCTTGAGATGCTGCGCCAGGATGCCGACACGCGCCCGCTTGACCGCCGCCATCATGCCGTCGGAGCCGATCGCCACCACGCGGTCGACCTCGCCGAGCGG
>JGI12053J15887_10000325_pt1 | contig 18769 bp, 15 predicted proteins | sample MedBloCAOM1_O3_FD_15887 | JGI IMG/M metagenome (IMG submission 15887)
CACGAAACGAAGCGGGCGGATGATGTGGGGCGCGATCTGCCAGAGAATTTCGCGCTCGATCAGGGCCTCGCGGACCAGGCGAAACTCGTAATATTCGAGGTAACGCAGCCCGCCATGCACCAGTTTGGTCGACCAGGACGATGTCCCGCTCGCCAAATCGTTCATTTCACACAGGAAAACAGAGTTGCCCCGGCCCGCCGCATCGCGCGCGATGCCGCAGCCATTGACGCCGCCCCCAATGATTGCGAGGTCGAAAATCCGGTCCAAAAGACGCTTCCCCGGCGCTCGCCCGTTCGTTTCGGCGATTTAGCTTTCGGATTGGATTAAATCACAACGAAAAACGAAAGCAAGGCGAAAACTGGGAAAAGGGGTCTAGCTTGAACGAACCGAACGCACAGCGAGCGCAGGTTTGTCGTCAGGTCCGCCGTTGTGGCAGCGGACCTCCACTCACGACGTAAACGCCTGCGGAAATGCTGGCGATGGCAATCCAGTCGATCGCCGTGGGCCACTCGCCGAGGATCGGAATCGCCATGACGGCTGTCATCGCCGGAGACAGGGCAGCGAACGCGGCGCCGCTCGAGGCCCCGAGGATGCTGACCGCACGCCCATAGAAAACCAGCGAAACAATCGCCGTCAAAAGCCCCTGCACGACGGCTTGAAGCGCCAGATCTTCCCATGGAGCCTTGGCGAGACTGGTACCCGCCACCAAAAGATAGACGGGCATGTAGAGAACCAAAGCGCCGACGGCGGCGATGCCGGCTGCATGCAGCCCATCGAGCCGCGCGCGACGCATCGCGACCGTGTAGCAGGCCCACGCCACGGCGGAGCCAAGAAAAAGCGCGTGCCCGATGGGCTGTCTGGAATCGACAGCCGCGCCGGTGCCCCAGGCGATGCCAAGGACGCCGAGCAGGATCAGCACGAAGCCGAGCTTTTTCGCGTCGGTGAATGGTTCGCGCAGGATCGCTGCCGCAAGAATTGCAACCGCCAGCGGCATCACCCCGGGAAAAAGTGCGCCGGCATGCGCGGCAGGCGCGAACAGCAAGCCCGCGTTGGCGAGCAGGACGGGCGCACCGCCGCCGAGTACGATTGCCGCCAGCCCAATCCAGCCGAGCCGTTCGACCGCAAGGCCCCTTTTCAGGACGTAGGGCAGCAGGAACAAACCAGCCACGCCGAAGCGAAGCGCGGCGATGTCCCAGGGCGTGAGGCTCGTCTTCAGGCCCAGGCGAGCCACCACGATCCATCCGGACCAGATGCTGACGGCGGCGAGGCCGTAGAGTGCACCACGCGTGTATTCTGCCGCGGTGCGCCCGCCGACGGTCAAATCCGTCATTATCGCCCTCCCGGCAAGAACTGGATGGACTAGTAACCCCTTTAGGATATTTTAAAGGTTACGACAGAGCGCGGCATGGGGCAACAACGAATGCGTGATCGCGGTGATCGGTTCGAGTGGAGCGGCGGGCATCCAGCGCTGGATTTGGTGAACACCCTCGACGAGCGCCCCTCACCCGCGCCGATCGAGAACCTCGCAACGTACCGCGACCTGACGCGGTTTGCTGAATTGGCGGGGCTCATCGACCGCGGGATTGTCCGACGTCTGGCAAAATTGGATGGACGCTCCGGCCCGCGCATTGTGAAACGCGCCCGCAGGCTTCGCGAGCACCTTCATGATGTCCTGGCAGCTGCAAATTCGAAGCGGCCGGCGCGGCAGAGCGATCTGGGTGCGCTATCGGCGGCGATCCAGGCGGCACATGCGGCCCAGATGCTGGTCGCATCGCTTGCGCCGGAGTTGGCCAGCCGCCGCTGGTCTTCAATGGTGCCCGAAATTCCCCTGCATGCCTGTTCGCTCGCCATCGAACGTCTGCTGGTCAGCGAGGAGCGCAAGCGAATTCGAAAATGCGGAGCCCCAGATTGCGACGTCTACTACCTCGACACCAGCAAGGGTCACCGCCGGCAGTGGTGCAGCATGAAGGGTTGCGGAAATCGCGAAAAACAACGGCGACGGCGCTCGGTCGGCCGATAGCGCAAGATCTCAAACTCGCGGAAATATCGCCTCGAAGCTAGCGAAGCCGTGTGACGGTCGCCGGCGGCTCAACGCTTGCCTCGTCGATTTCGACGGACGGCTTCGGCATCGCCACCACGACCTCGATGCCGCGGTGCTGGCAGATATTGGCGATGCCGGCGGGCAGCGCGGCGTCGGTGACAAAGGTCTGGATCTGGCTGAGATGAGCGATGCGGACCGGCGCGCTGCGGCGCAGCTTTGTGGAGTCGGCGACCAGCATGACGCTGCGCGCATTGGCAATGATCGCCTGCGCCGCCTGCACCTCGCGATAGTCGAAATCCAGCAGCGCGCCCTCCTCGTCGATTGCGGACGCGCCGACGATGGCGTAGTCGACCTTGAACTGGCCGATCAGGCTGATCGCAGTCGAGCCGATCACCGCGCCGTCGGCCCGGCGCACCGCGCCGCCCGCCACGATCACCTCGATGCGCGGGTGACGATAGAGCAGCATCGCGACGTTGAGGTTGTTGGTGATGACCAAAAGATCCTCATGCGAGGTCAGCGCGCTCGCGACTTCTTCGGTGGTGGTGCCGATGTTGATGAACAGCGAGCAGCCGTTCGGAATCCGTTCCGCCGCGGCGGCCCCGATCGCCTTCTTCTCCTCGGCGGCGACGAAGCGGCGCGCCTCATAGGCGAGGTTTTCGACGCCGGAGGCGATGATCGCGCCGCCATGGATGCGGGTCAGCGAGCGCTGGTCGCAGAGGTCGTTGAGGTCCTTGCGGATGGTCTGCGCGGAAACCTCGAACCGCCGGGCGAGATCCTCCACCATCACCCGGCCAAAGGCGCGGGCAATGTTGAGGATTTCAGTCTGGCGATGCGACAGTCCGGGCACGGCGGCAACCCTGGAAAAGGGGCTCCATGGTGCGGCGGTTCGATGACCGGGTCAACGCAGCAGTTCGGCATTGCCGGCCGTCGGGAGCCGAAAGGCAAATCCTGGTTAAAGCCCGGCCGCCCGACTCGGCCGCATTCGCAGATGCAGCATCGCGCGTATGCCATCATCGTGCCGAAAGCGTGTGCTCGACAAAGCGGGGCGCGGCTGCAAAACTACGCGCAATCAAAACAAGGGAGGAAACCATGAATATCGATCGTCGCGGACTGATGTTGCCGGTGCTCGCCATTGGCCTTTTGGGCGCGGCTCCGGCTTTTGCGGGCGCGGATGAAGATACGGTGGCAAAGAACCTCGAAGCGTTCCGTGCGGCGCAGGCGGTTGGCAACGCCGAGGTGCTCGCCTCGGTCTGCGCGGAAGAACTCAGCTACAGCCACTCCAGCGGCGCGGTCGACGACAAGGCGAGCCTGGCCGCGGGCGTCGCCAACGCAAATTATAAATGGACGTCGCTTGAATACAAGAATCCCACGATCCGTATCGTCGGTCCGGCCGCGATCGTGCGCTTCAACTTTGTTGGCGAGCAGGAATTTACGGCCGACGGCAAGAAGGTTCCGCAGAACCTTCACATCCTGATGAACTGGCAGAAGCAGGGCAACGACTGGAAGCTGCTGTCGCGGGCCGCGACGAAGCTCTGATTCGCTCAGGTCTTCGAGCGAAGGCGCGCGCGGTCCGCTGGGAAAGGTGTCATCACCGGCCATGACGGGCCTCTAGCCGTCCGGCGCTGAAAACCACAGTTTGAGCTTAAGCCCTGGCGCGTTATCGAGCATTTCGATCCGCGCGCCATGCAGACGGGCGACCGCCGCGACCAGGCTCAGCCCGAGACCGTTTCCCGGCGTGTAGCGGCTGTGTTCGAGCCGGTAAAAGCGCTTGAAAACATGCTCGCGCTGGTCGGCCGGAATTCCAGGGCCGTCGTCGGCGATCGAGATCACCGGCCTGCCATCCTGGATTTCGTTCGCGACGACGACCTCGCCGCCGGCGCGGCCATGCTTGATCGCATTGTCCACGAGGTTGGCAATGGCATCGAAGATCAGATCGCGATCGCCGGTCACCAGCACCTTGCGATCGCCGACGACGGTAAGACGGGTGCCGTCCTGTTCGGCTGCGGCATCGTACAACTCGACCACCTCGCCTGCGATTTCGACCAGGTCCACGGTGCGGAAGGCGCCCTTNCGGGCCTGGGTCTCGATTTGCGCAATGCGCGTGATCGACGAGAAAATCCGCAAGACGGCATCGAGGTCGGCGATGGTGTCTCCGATCAGCGATTGATCGTCCTCGCCAACGCGCTGACCGTGATAGGCCTTCTCGAGCCGTCCGCGCATCCGCGTCAGCGGCGTCCGCAGGTCATGCGCGACGTTGTCGCCGACTTGCTTGACCTCGCCCATCAACGTTTCGATGCGGTCCAGCATGAGGTTGAGGTTCTCGGCAACGCGATCCCATTCGTCGTTGGTGCCGCGGAGNGGGATACGCTTGTCGAGGCCGCTGAGCATGATGGCCCGGCTGGTGNCGTTGATCTGCTCAATCCGCCCCACGGTCCGACGCGTCACCAGGATGCTCGCGACCCCCGCAACGACAAACAGCAATGCGGCGGCCGAAATCATGGCGGTCTTGATCTGATCGGCAAAACTGTCGAGATCGCCGATATCCCTTCCCACCAGCAGCCGATCGCCGCCCGGAAATATCTGAAGCATCGCCCGCACCAGTGGCCGGTTTGTCGCGTTGCCCAGCGGCTCGCTTGCGCGAAACTCCGCCCACCCGCTGGCGGCCGTGGCCGCCGATGGCCATGCCCTGAGATTGCCGCCCAGAATGGCCAGCGAAGGATCGACCAGGAGATACACGTTACCTGCAAAACTCTTGTCGGCGATGCGCTGCTCAAGCAGGGCGATCAGCCCGTCGCGCCCCGATCGTTCGTAGGCGCCTTGCAGGCTCGAATACTCCGTCATGATGCCGCGATCCGATCGGCTGCGCACATAGGAGGAGGTCGACAGGTACACGTAGCTGAAAAGCGCCGACACAATCATGCCGAACGTCCCGATCGCGATCAGCGCCTGCTTGAAAGTCGATGAGGTTAGGGTCTTAGCCAGGAGCACGGAGACAGTACCCGACACCGCGAACCGTGTGGATCAGCGGATAGGCCTGCCGGCCGTCAACCTTGCGGCGGACGCGCCCGACATAGACGTCGATGATATTGGTCGAGGGATCGAAATGAAGATCCCAGACGTGCTGCAACAGCATCGCCCGGGATACGACGCGGCCATGGTTGCGAACCAGATATTCCAGAAGCTGGAATTCCCGGGGAAAAAGAAAGATTTCCTTGCCGCTTCGGCTGACGGTCCGCGACACCAGGTCGATCGCGAGATCGCCGACGCGCAAGGTCGTCTCCTTGACAATGGTATCGCTGCGCCGGCCAAGCGCCTCGACGCGCGCCAGCAGTTCGACGAAGGAAAACGGCTTGACCAGATAGTCATCGCCGCCGGCCCGCAAGCCGCGCACCCGATCGTCGACTTCTCCGAGTGCGCTGATGATCAGGACGGGTGCGGCGATGCCATCGTCGCGCAATTGACGCATGACCGCGATGCCATCGATATCCGGAAGCATGCGGTCGATCGTAATCACGGCATAGTCGCTGGCGCCGCCGCGGCTCAGCGCCTCATTGCCGTTGGCGGCCAGGTCGACCTGGTAACCGCTGGTCGTCAGCGAATCCACCAGCTGGCCGGCGGTTTCCGGATCGTCCTCGACGACCAGAATACGGCGGTGACCTCCCGTCATGGTCTTGGCCTCCGAACGGCTGGTCAAAAAGCCGAACTCGCTTCGGTAAGGATGGCAGAAACCAACTCAGACGTAATCTAAAGGTTGCGTGAAGCGGCTCGCGCAAAGCGGCGTGGCGGCCGTCACCACCCGAACGGAATGACGGCCACCACGATGGCTCAATGCTCGCTTCACCAGTAGCGCTAGTAGTCGTAGTCGCCGCAGACGTTGACCCAGCGCAGTCCATATGACGTCCACACTCTGCGATAGCAGCTATCGTAGGCGGCGTAGGCCAGCGGCGCGGCGCCAATGAACGCAAAGCGATTGAAGCGGTGATGACGGAAGAATGGGCGGTTATGGATCGAGCCGTGCCGGAACGCGAAGTTCGAGGACCGGAATCCAGGATGCGCAAATTGCGTACTCGCGAAGCGGCTGCCGCTGAAATGCGGACCTCCGCTCATGCCGCCAAAACGCGCGCCTCCGCTCATGCCGCCGAAATGGCCTCCTGCCATGCCGCCGGCATGCATGCCTCCTCCCATGCCCCCCATGCCGCCGGCGTGCATACCACCACCTCCCATGCCGCCGCCTCCACCACCCATGCCGCCGCCACCACCGCCGCGAGCGAACGCCGGAGATGCAACAGCAAGCGCGGTGCTAAGCGCGCCCGCCATCAGGCACCTAAGGACCTTGTTGTTCATCCGAATTCTCCGTGGTTGAAAACCCAGCGACGCAAGCCGTCGCAAAAAGAAAAACAACCGGCGGAGCCAAACGATCCGGCGAGGACGAATTACAAATGCGACAGTTTCTGACATGGAAATTAGTTTTGTCGCGCCGCAGAAAGGCGATGACGGAAACGGCTAAGCATGATCCGGAAAAGCATGCCCTCGGGCCACGACCCGATGGGTGGGTACCGGTTTTCCGACAAGATCATGCTCAAACAAAAAGATAGAGCGGGATGACGATTCGAAGAAAAGTCACCCGCTTTATGCCGAAACTGTCGCCTCGCCGCGCGGGATGACTTGCGGACGGCCCTGCTCGTCGATCGCGACGTAGGTAAAGTTTCCGTCGGTGACCAGGATCGGTTTCATCTCCTTGCGGCGCAGAACCCAGGCTTCAAGATGAATGGTGATCGATGTCCTGCCGACCCGGACCAGATTGGCATGCACGGAAACGAGATCGCCGACATAGACCGGCTTTCTGAAATTCATCGCCTCGATCGAGACGGTGACGGTGCGGGTCTTCGCAATCTTGGAGGCCGCGACGCCGCCGCCGATATCCATCTGGCTGAGCAGCCAGCCGCCAAAAATGTCGCCGTTGGCGTTGGTATCGGCCGGCATCGCCAGGGTGCGGATGCAGAGATCGCCGCGCGGCTCGGTCTCATCGCTCAAGGGAGCGTCGACGTCGGTTTCGCTCACCTGAAATGCTCCCAGCCGGCGTCCGGCGTAAAGCGGTCGCCGAATTTCTGCGCCAGCGCGCGCAGGGTGGCAGCAACGTTCTGCGGCCCGCGCGTGCGCGCATAATTCAGCGGGCCGCCGCGGAACGGCGCATAGCCGGTGCCGAAGATCATGGCGCCGTCGACCACGTCGGCATTGTCGACGATGCCTTCGCGCAAGCAGGCGACGCAGACATTCGACATCGGCAGCACCAGCCGGTCGATCATTTCCGGCGTCGGCCCGGCCGGCTGCGCGCCTTGAGGCTGGCCCGGTGACTTGTCGGGCTTGCCGTCGCGCCAGACATAAAATCCCTTGCCGGTCTTGCGGCCGAGTTCGCCCTTGGCGACTTTCTCGCGCAGCCAGGCCGGCGTCGGCGGCAGCGCATTGCCGAATTTCGAGCGCAGCATGTCGCCGACATCCAGACAAATATCGAGGCCGACCTGGTCGGCGAGCTCGATCGGCCCCATCGGCATGCCGAATTTCACCGCGGCGGCGTCGATGACGGATTTGTCGAATCCCTCGTCCAGCATCACCATTGCTTCCAGCATGTACGGCGTCAGCGCGCGGTTGACGAGAAAGCCGGGCGAACTCTTCACCGGCAGCGGCAGCCGGTCGATGGCGCCGACAAAGGCCATCGCTTCCTGCAAAAGCAGCGCATCCGATCCGTCATGGCTGACGACCTCGACAAGCTGCAGCCGCGAGACCGGGTTGAAGAAGTGCAACCCGAGCAGCCGCTCAGGTCTTTGCAAGGTGGTGCGCAGATCCTGCAGCGGGATGCTCGAGGTGTTGGTGGCCAGAATCGCGCCCGGCTTCATCTTCGGCTCGAGCCCTGCATAAACCCTTTGCTTCAGCTCGAGCTTTTCCGGCACCGCCTCGATGATCAGGTCGGCGCTGCGGACGCCCTCGCCTTGCATGTCCGGAATCAAGCGGTCGAGCGCATCCCGGACAGCGGTGCGCTTGTGCATGATCTTGCCAAAGAGATCGACGGCGCGCTTGATGGCGCCGGCGATCGGCTCCGCCTTCATGTCCGATAGCGTCACCCGCATGTGCTGGTTGGCGCACCAGGCGGCGATATCGCCGCCCATCGCGCCGGCGCCGATCACGTGCACATGCTCGATCTTGTTGCCGGAGCCTGCGAGCTTTTTCATCTGCTCGCGCAGAAAAAACACCCGGATCAGGTTTTGCGCCGTCGGCGTCACCATCAGGTAGGCGAACGAGGTTTTCTCCGCCGCCAGCATCGCAGCCTTGTCGCCGCCATGCCGTTCCCAGAGATCGATCAGCGCATCAGGCGCGGGATAGTGCTCGTGCGGCGCGGCCTTTTCCGCCTCGCTGCGCATCCGCGAGGCAAGAAAGCCGCGCACCGGCCCAAGATTGAGGACCGCGTTGAGCGGGCCGGGCTTGGCGCGCATCAGGCGGCCGGCCATCGCGTCCTTTACGGCGTTGCGGACGTGGCGTTCTTCCGTGATCGCATCGACCAGGCCAAGCGATTTTGCCTTGCGCGCGTCGATGGTTCGGCCGGTCAGCATCAGCGTCATCGCCTGCATCGGATTGATGAGCCGGGTAAAGCGCACGGTGCCGCCGAGCCCGGGATGCAGGCCGAGCATGATTTCCGGAAAACCAAAGCGCGCGCCCTCGATCGCGATGCGCATCTGGCAGGCCAGAGCCACCTCAAGGCCACCGCCGAGGCAAAAGCCGTGGATCACGGCGACCGTCGGAATGCGCAACCCTTCGAGCCGGTCGATCACGGCGTGGGCACCTCTGATCGCCGCCTCGACCACCTTGGGATCGCTGGCGCCGCGAAATTCGTTGACGTCGGCGCCGGCGATGAAGCCCGATGTTTTCGCGGAACGAACGACCAGCCCCGTGGGCCGCTGTTCTTCCAGGTCCGCCAGCACCCGGTCGAGTTCTTCGATGACGTCGGCCGACAGGGTGTTGGCGCTGGTGCCCTCGCGGTCAAACAACAGCCAGGCGACGCCATCGGAGTCGCGGGTCAGCCTGAAATGTTGATAGCGACCGGTTGCCTCGGACTTTGGCCCAAGTTCGAGCACGCGTTCGCCGAGAACGTCCATGATCCTCTCAGCCATGATCACACCACCTCGATCAGCATGGCGCCGCCCTGCCCGCCGCCGATGCACTCGGTGGCGATGCCGCGTTTTGTGCCCAGCCGCTTCATCGCGTTGACGAGATGGAGCACGATGCGGTTGCCCGAGGTGCCGACGGGATGGCCGAGGCTGATCGCCCCGCCATCGACATTGAGCCTGGCGCGGTCGATCTCGCCGGCAGCAGCATCGAGGTCCAGAATCTCGCGGCAGAATTTTTCGTCGTTCCAGGCGGCGAGGCAGCCGAGCACCTGCGTGGCAAAGGCCTCGTTCAATTCCCAGGTCTCGATATCGCCAAGCGTCAGCTCGTTGCGTTTCAGAATCGCGGTCGCCGACAGCACCGGACCGAGGCCCATGATGCTGGGATCGAGCGCCGACCATTGGCTGTCGAGGATGACCGCCTTCGGCGCCAGGCCATGTTTTGCCACCGCTTCTTCTGAAGCCAGGATCACCCAGGATGCGCCGTCGGTGATCTGGGACGAATTGCCGGCGGTGACCTGGCCCCACGGCCGCTCGAACACGGGCTTCAATTTCGCCAGCGACTCCGGCGTCGAATCCGGCCGCACGCCGTCGTCGTGATCGTAGAATTTGCCGTCGCGCGAGAACGCGGTCTCGAGTTCGCCTTTCAGAAACCCTTGCGATTGGGCATTGGCCAGCCGCCGGTGGCTTTCGGCGGCATAGGCGTCCGACTGCTCGCGGGTGATGCCGAACAGCTGGCCGACCACTTCGGCGGTCTGGCCCATATTGAGCTCGGTGATGGGATCGGTGAGCCCGCGCTCGAGCCCGATGATCGGCTTGAGATAGCTTGGCTTCAGCTTCAGCGCGGCCATGATTTTCGCGCCGATGCCCCTGGCGGCGGCGAGTCCCGCAAACCAGCGCACGCCCTGCTGCGGCCAGACCAGCGGCGCGTGGCTCAGCGCTTCGGCGCCGCCGGCCAGGATCAGGTCGGAGACGCCTTCGCGGATGTAGCGGTATGCCGTGTCGATCGACTGCATGCCGGAGCCGCAGTTGATCTGCACCGTGAAGGCGACCATTTTTTCGCCCATGCCGAGCCGCAGCGCCGCGACCCGCGCCGGGTTCATCTCGTCGGCAATGACGTTGACGCAGCCGAGGATCACCTGATCGAACGCGGTGGGCGAAAACGGCTGCCGGGCCAACAGCGGCCGGCCGCATTGCACGGCGAGATCGACCGGGGTGAACGGTCCCGGACCCGAGCGCGCCTTGATGAACGGCGTCCGGCTGCCGTCGACAATAAAAACCGGTCGCGCCATCAGCTCGCCGCCCTCTGCTCACCCAACTCCTGGAAGAATTGATGCACCTCGGTAGGTTTGTTGTAAATCGGCGACAGCGCTTCCGGCGCGAAATCGTCGACCTCGATCACCCTTGCGACCGCCTCATGCGCGGTCGCGAGTTTTTCGCCCTCGCCTTGCGTGATCACGCCCTTCTTCACCGCTTCCCTCCAGTCGTGGATACGCGCGGCATGCAGCTTCTTCGCGATGTCTTCGGCGCCGGCGACCAGCAAGAAAGCTTTTTCCAGCCGCGCGACGCCGCCGTCGTCTTCGACGTGCGAAAGGTCCGGCGTCAGCCGGTCGCGCGCCGCCGACGGCTCCAGGATGAGCTGCGCGCATTGGTGGACCACGCGGTCGACGGGACCGAGGACGCGGGCGCCGAACGGCTGGATCAGGAATTTCAGCATCACCGCCACGAAGCGGTTCGGCAGATTGCCAAAGATTTCCGCGAATCGATTTTCGATGGTCCGGAAACCGCTCGCCATGCACCATTCGAGCGCCGCGAAATCTTCCCGCTGGCGGCCTTCATCCTGCCATCGCTTCAGCGCGGCGGAAAGCAGATAGAGTTCGGACAGGATATCGCCGAACCGCGCCGAGAGCATTTCCTTGCGCTTCAGCGCGCCGCCGAGCGTCAGCAGCGCCATATCGGCGCACAGCGCAAAGGCGGAAGCATAGCGCGAGAGCTGGCGATAGAAGCGGGTGGCTTCACCGGCGTCCGGCGCGGAGACGAACAGGCCGCCGGTCCAGCTCCGGCCCCAGGCGCGGAACAGCGTCGCAAAACTGTGGCCGACATGTTTCCAGAACGCCTTGTCGAACGCATCGAGGCCTCTTGTGCGGTCCTCCTCGCGAAGCGCGTTCATTTCCTCCAGCAGATAGGGATGCGCGCGGATCGCGCCTTGCCCGAACACGATCAGGTTGCGGGTCAGAATATTGGCGCCCTCCACCGTGATGCCGACCGGCACCGAACGGTAGAGGCTGCCGAGGTAATTCTGCGGCCCGTCGATCACGGCCTTGCCGCCATGGATGTCCATGGCGTCGTCGATCGCGACCCGCATCCGCTCGGTGGCATGCAGCTTCATGATCCCGGAGATCACAGCGGGATGATGGCCCTGGTTGAGCGCGGCGCAGGTCAGCCGCCTCGCGGCGTCGAGCAAATACGCGGTGCCGGCGATGCGCGCGAGCGGCTCCTCGATGCCTTCGAACTTGCCGATGGAAATTCCGAATTGTTCGCGGATGCGGGCATAGGCGCCGGTGGTGCGCGCCGCGTAGGCCGCGCCCGCCGCCGACAGCGACGGCAGCGAGATGCCGCGGCCGGCGGCGAGCGCCGTCATCAGCATCTTCCAGCCTTGGCCAAGGCGCTCTTGTCCGCCGATGATGTAGTCCATGGGGATAAAGACATCGCGGCCCCAGTTCGGGCCGTTCTGAAACACCTGCATCGCGGGCAGATGGCGACGGCCGATCTCGACTCCCGGCAGATGAGTTGGAATCAACGCGACCGTGATGCCGAGGTCTTCCTCGTTGCCCACGAGGTGATCGGGGTCATAGGCCTTGAAGGCGAGACCGAGCAGAGTCGCGACCGGACCGAGAGTGATGTAGCGCTTGTGCCAGTTCAGCCGCAGGCCAAGCACGTCGCGGCCTTCGAACGTGCCCTTGCAGATGATGCCGCTGTCGATCATCGAGGCGGCATCGGATCCGGCTTCCGGGCTGGTCAAGCCAAAGCAGGGAATGTCGCGGCCATCCGCAAGGCTCGGCAGCCATTTGTCCTGCTGCTCCCGAGTGCCGAAGCGCATCAACAATTCGCCGGGGCCAAGCGAATTCGGCACCATCACGGTGACGGCGGCCGTCACCGAGCGCGTCGAAAGTTTTCGCACCACTTCGGAATGCGCGTAGGGCGAAAAACCGAGCCCGCCATATTCCTTCGGAATGATCATGCCGAAGAATTTGTGGCGCTTGATGAAATCCCACGCCTCGGGCGGCAGGTCGCGCCATTCCCAATTGATCTTCCAGTCGTCGAGCATCGCGCAGAGCTCGTCGACCGGTCCGTTGAGAAAAGCCTTTTCCTCGTCGGTCAGCGTCGCCGGCGCGTAGGCCAAAAGCTTCGACCAGTCGGGATCGCCGGTGAAGAGATCGGCGTCCCACCAGACATCGCCCGCCTCCAGCGCCTCACGCTCGGTGTCCGACATCGGCGGCAGCGCGCCGCGGGCAAAAGCGAAGATCGGCTTGGTGATGAAGTCGCGGCGAAAGCTCATGGCAACATCCTCATGGTTCGGCGCAGGTGGTGGCTCATGTTAGCGGAAAGTGCCTGTCAGGGGTGAACACTTCGCTTTGAAATTAGCGCGAAATTGACGCGGCCGGAGAGCTGTTTGATAACGGCGGGGTGCCCGCGTCGGTTCCGAAAAGCGCAGGGGTGGCCGGGACTTGGAATGACGTGTCCCGGACGCGGTGCAGCGTGAAACGCTGCTCCGCAGAGCCGCGACCCACGCTTCCTACTCAGATGGACCCGGCTCAGCAGCGCGCACGCAAGAGGCGTGCTGCGCAGCATCCGGGGAACGGAGGAGAGACCTAATCGGGGCGGATCATTTCGAACATGTTTTCGGGCTTGATCTCAAAATAGTCGCCGCGGCGGCCGGCGCGCACGATCGGACGGGCCAGCCCGGTCTGGTAGACGCCGTCCCTGATCATGGCCTTGTCGATATGGACGGCGACGACTTCGCCGAGCGTCAGCCAGGCCTGCGCCTTTTCACCATTGGCGCCTTGCAGCTGGATGATCTGCGCCAGCTTGCATTCGAACGAGACCGGGCTCTCGGCGACGCGCGGCACGTTGACGAGCTTGCAGGGTGCCGCGGTCAGGCCTGCGATCTTGAACTCGCTGACGTCGTGGGCGACATGCGCTGCGGTCGCGTTCATCTGCTGCGCCAGATCCATGGTGGCGAGATTCCAGACGAATTCGCCGGTGTCCTGGACGTTCTGTACGCTGTCCTTCCAGGACGTGGAGGAAAAGCCGATGATCGGCGGGTGGTAGCAAAAGCCGTTGAAAAAACTGTAGGGCGCGAGGTTGATGTTGCCCTTGCTGTCGCGCGACGAAATCCAGCCGATCGGGCGCGGCGCGACGATGGCGTTGAAGGGATCGTGCTTGAGGCCGTGGCCGTTCTTCGGTTCGTAGAAATGCAGGTCTTTTTGGCTCTTGGCGTCCACGGCGGTGCTCCTTCTCTAGACGTCATTGCGAGGAGCAAAGCGACGAAGCAACCCAGTCTTTCTTGGGATAGATGGATTGCTTCGCTGCGCTCGCAATGACGAATAACAACTGCCTACGCCTTGCGCGGCTCAAGGGCCCTGAAGAGGAAATCGATCATCTGGTCGATCGTCGCACTGGGCTTGTTGACGGCCTGCGCGATCATCTGCGGGTGGAAGAAGCGGATCATGCCGGTGCAGGTGCAGAGCGCCGCCAGCGGCAGATCGGGGGCCTCGAACTCGCCCGAGGCCACGCCGTCCGCGATGACCTGGCCGATGATGCCGGTGCAGCACTCGATATGGGCGACGCAGACGTCCCAGTCCTCTTCCATCGCGATCGCAACCATCTCATGCAGCTTGGAATCGCCGACATAGCGCTCCGAGTTCATGCGGTTGATGGTCGTGAGCAACTCGCGCAGCCGGGGCTTCGCCGGGCCGGGCTGGGACGCGATCCGTTGCGCCTCGATCTCGACCTCGCCCATCAGGGATCGCGCCACGCTCTCATGGATCGCCTTCTTCGAATCGAAGAAGCGATAGACGTTGGCCGGCGACATGCGCAGTTCTTTGGCGATGTCGGCGACGGTGGTCTTCTGATAGCCGATCTGCCGGAACAGACGCTCCGCCACCACGAGGATGCGCTCGCGGGTGTCAGTCTCGACCGGTTCAGAAATCAGCGTCATTACAATGCTCGATGTTCACTGTGCTCAATGTTCAATTATTCTGCGGCCTCAGCAAGCGGAATTGCGTGCGGGCCGTCGCCTTGATGTTGCGGCGCAGAAACGGGCTGCTCGGCGGCGCCGCTCTCTTCGAGGCTATTGCGGAACCATAGGGCATAGAGGCCCGGCAGGTACAGCAAGGTCAGGAAGGTTGCAACAAACAATCCGCCCATGATGGTGATCGCCATCGGGCCCCAGAACGCCGAGCGCGACAGCGGGATCATGGCGAGGATCGCGGCGAGTGCGGTCAGCACCACCGGGCGGGCGCGGCGGACGGTGGCCTCTACAATAGCTTCCTTGCGGGTCAGGCCATGGGCGACGTCGGTCTCGATCTGGTCGACCAGGATCACCGCGTTGCGCATGATCATGCCGGCGAGCGCAATCAGCCCGAGCAGCGCCACGAAGCCGAACGGCTGGTTGGCGACGTTCAAGCCCAGCGACGCCCCAACGATGCCGAGCGGCGCGGTGAGGAACACCAGCAACAGCCGCGAGAAACTCTGCAGCTGGATCATCAGCAGCGTCAGCATGACCATGACCATCAGCGGGAACAGCACGAAGATCGACGCATTGCCCTTGGCGGATTCCTCGAACGCGCCGCCGGGCTCGATCCGGTAGGCCGGCTCGAGATGGTTGCGGATGTCCTGCAGTTTCGGCCAGATCTGGTTGGTGACGTCGGGCGCCTGCACGCCGTCGACGACGTCGGTCCGCACCGTGATCGCCATGTCCCGGTTACGCCGCCACAGGATCGGCTCCTCGTGGGAATACTCGATCTTTGCGATCTGCTGCAGCGGCACGACGACGCCGTTGCGCGAGGTAATGGTGAGATCGCCGACGCGGCCGAGGTCGAGCCGCTCGGACGGAACGGCGCGGGCGACCACCCCGACTTTTTCAATGCCGTCGCGGATAGTCGTCACCGGCGCGCCCGAGATCAGCATGGCGAGCGCCTGCGAGACGTCCTGCGGCGTGAGGCCGAGCGCACGGGCGCGGTCCTGATCGACCACGAGCTTGAGATAAGGCGACTGCTCGTTCCAATCGAGCTGGACTTCCCTCACGTTGGGATTTTGCCTGACCACGTCGCGCACCTTGTAGGCGATGTCGCGCACCTGGTTGGCGTCAGGCCCGATCACGCGGAACTGGACCGGGAAGCCCACCGGCGGGCCGAAATTGAAGCGGTCGACGCGGACGCGGGCTTCGCTCAGCGCGCCATTGGCTACCGCATTTTCGATCTTCGCCTTGATGCGTTCGCGCGCCTCGACGTCCTTGGAGACGATCACGATCTCGGCAAAGGCTTCGTTCGGCAGCTGCGGGTTGAGGCCGAGCCAGAAACGCGGCGACCCCTGGCCGACATAGGAGGTATAGGTCGCGATGTCCTTGTCGTCCTTCAACAGCGTCTCGGCCTTCTTGACGGCTTTTTCCGTGACGTTGAAGGCGGTGCCCTCGGGCAGGCGCAGCTGCAGGAACAGCTCGGGCCGCTCCGACAGCGGGAAAAATTGCTGCTGCACGTGGGTGAAGCCGACGATGGAAACGGCGAACACGCCGACCGTCGCCAGCACGACCTTGACGCGGTGCTCGACGCACCACTGGATTAGCGCGCGCAGCGAACGATAGAGGCGCGTCTCATAGACCGCATGCGGATCGTGGTTGTGGCTGACCTTGATGTTCGGCAGCAGCTTGACGCCGATATAAGGCGTGAAAATCACAGCAACGAACCAGGACGCGACCAGCGCGATCGCCACGATCCAGAAGATGCCGCCGGCATATTCGCCCACCGCGGAATTGGCAAAGCCGATCGGCAGGAAGCCGGCCGCGGTAACCAGCGTTCCCGTCAGCATCGGGAACGCGGTGGATTCCCAGGCAAACGACGCCGCGTGCATGCGGTCCCAGCCCTGCTCCATCTTCACCACCATCATTTCGACCGCGATGATGGCGTCATCGACCAGTAGGCCGAGCGCGATGATCAGCGCGCCGAGCGTAATACGATGCAGATCGAGCGACATCGTGTTCATGATGATGAACACGATCGCGAGCACCAGCGGCACCGACATGGCGACCACGATGCCGGTGCGCCAGCCCAGCGCGACAAAGGAGACGAACAGCACGATCGCGAGCGCCTCGATGAAGGAATGCACGAACTCGCCCACCGCATGCTCGACCACCTTCGGCTGATCGGCGATCTGCTCGACATTGATGCCCTGCGGCACCGCCTTCATGAAGTCGGCGCTGGCCTTCTCGACCTCCTTGCCGAGCTCCAGAATGTTGGCGCCCTTGGTGGTGACGACGCCAACGCCGATCGCGGGCTTGCCTTCCTGGCGCACCACAAAGCTTGGCGGGTCGACGAAACCGTGCGTCACGGTTGCGATATCGCCAAGGCGAAACACCCGGCCGTTGCTCTCGACCGGCGTCTCCGCCACCGCCTTGGCGCCGTCGAGCGCGCCGGTGACTCGCAGCGGCACGCGCTGCGAGGAGGTTTCCACCGTGCCCGCCGGCGTAACGTTATTTTGTTTGGCAAGCGAATCGAACAGCGCCTGCGGCGTGATGCCGAGCGTTGCGAGTTTTGCGTGCGAGAATTCGACGAAAATGCGCTCGTCCTGGGTGCCGTAGAGATCGACCTTGGTTACCCCGGGCACTTTCAACAGCCGCTGGCGCATGCCTTCGGCGGCCTTCTTCAACTGCACATAGTCGGCGCCGTCGCCGGTCATCATATAGAGAATGGAATCGACGTCGGAAAACTCGTCATTGACGACCGGGCCGAGCAGGCCCTGCGGCAACTGGCCCTGCACGTCGACCAGCTTCTTGCGCAGCAGATAGAACAGATACGGCACGTCCTTTGGCGGCGTGGAATCCTTGAACGTGACCTGCATCGCCGTGAAGGCTGGCTTCGAATAGGTCTGCACTTTCTCGAAGTACGGCAGCTCCTGCAGCTTCTTCTCGATCGGGTCGGCCACTTGCGTTTGCATTTCGGCAGCCGTAGCGCCGGGCCAGATCGCCGAGACGTTCACCACTTTCACGGTGAAGAACGGATCCTCGGCGCGGCCGAGCTTTTGATAGGAGAAGAAGCCGGCGACGCCGAGCGCGATCATCAAAAACAGCACCAGCGCCGGATGGCTGACGGCCCAGCCCGAGAGATTGAAACGCTTCATCTCACCCTCCAGTAATGTCGCTATTCAGACACGCGGACTAGAACGACAGTGACGAGACGACACGGACCTTTTGGGCCGGATCGAGTTTTTGCACGCCGAGTGTGACCACCCTGGCGCCTTCATCGACACCGCCGGAAATCACCACGCAATTGGTCTCGTAGGATTTCACCGCAACCGGCTTCAACACGATGTCGCCGGAAGCGTCGACCACGTAGAGCGAGGGATCGCCGCCCTGGCTGTACAGCGCCGACAGCGGCACCTTTGCGACGCGCTCGGTGACGCGATCGGCGAGCGTCAGCGTCGCGGTCATGCCAAGCGAGACGCTGTCGCCGGCGTCCGGCAGCGAGAATTTGGCCAGATAGGTGCGCGTCGCCGGATCGGCCGACGGCGCGACCTCGCGCAGTTTTGCGGCGTATTTCTTGTCGGGCTCCGACCACAGCGTAACGGTGGCGACGCCATCCTTGGCGCGGCCGACCAGCGTCTCGGGAATCGCGACCACCGCTTCCTTTTCGGCAAAGCGCGCGACGCGAATCGCGGTTTGCCCGGAGGCGACGACCTGTCCGGGCTCGACCAGCGTCGCAGTCACCACGCCGCGGGTATCGGCAACCAGGTTTGCATAAGAAAGCGAATTCTTGGTCAGTTCCACCGAGCGCTCGGCGCGATTGAGGCGTGCCCGCGCCTCGTCGGCGGCAGCGCGCGCGGTGTCCATCTGGGCATCCGTGGTCCAGCCTTTGGCGCGAAGGTCCCTGGCGCGCTGCTCGGAGGCTGCGGCCTGTCCCAAGACGCCGGTGGCGGCGCGGAATTCGGCCTCGGCCTGCTCGGCCTGCAATTTCAAATCGACTTCATCGAGGGTGGCGAGCGGTTGGCCGACGGCGACGGTCTGGCCGACTTCGACCAGGCGCTTTGCGACCTTGCCCGGTACCCGAAAACCCATGTCGGTTTCGATCCGCGGCTTGATGGTGCCGACAAAGCTGCGCTCCGGCGAGGAGGCCTCATAATGCACCGTCGCGACCAGAACCGGGCGCCCGGGGGCTGCCTTCTCGGCCGCGATTTCGTTGCAGCCGGTCAGCGCGATCACCGCCAACGCCAGTATCGCTCCCGTCAAGAGCCTGTAATAACTAGACAAAACGGAACGGACGAACATCAGACACTCCCTCGGCTAATCGTGCTGAGG
>JGI12053J15887_10000326_pt1 | contig 18760 bp, 18 predicted proteins | sample MedBloCAOM1_O3_FD_15887 | JGI IMG/M metagenome (IMG submission 15887)
GAAATGCTGACGGAGCTGATCGGCGCCGGCTCTTCCAAGGAGAGCGTCACAGCTCAGGTCGAACACATACGCGATGCCACCAGGCGCCTGACCTCGATGGTCGATCATCTGATTTCGGACGCGATGGCCGATGCCTTCGATATCACGATTCGCCGCGAGCCTGTCGATATCGCAGGCCTGGTCGCCGAAGTCGCCGATGCCAACCAGCCCTTGGCCGTCAACAAGCAGCAGGCCATCACGGTGTCAGCGCCGCCAAATTTCGTCACAATGTGCGATTCCGACCGGATGCGGGAGGCGATCGATAATCTCATCAGCAACGCCATCAAATACAGTCCGATCGGCGGCAAGATCGCGGTGGTGGTGAGTCACGAGCAGAACAACACCATCATCCGCATCGCCGACGAGGGCGCCGGCCTGTCGCCCGAAGATCTCGGACGATTGTTCGGCCGCTTCCAGCGGCTGTCCGCAAAGCCCACCGCCGGCGAAAGCTCGACGGGTCTCGGGCTTTCGATCGTCAAGCGCATTATCGATATGCATGGCGGTCGGGTGACCGCGGATAGCGAGGGTCCCGGACAGGGATCCACCTTCACCGTCATATTGCCCGCAACAGAGATTTCATGACCCAGAGCCAGCACATTATCATTGTCGATGACGAGGCGCCGGCCCGCGAGATGGTCGGCGAGTACCTCAAGATGCACGGCTTTACCGTGACGCTTTGCGACGGCGGCAAGAGCCTGCGCGGCGCGATCGAAATCAACGTGCCCGATCTCGTCGTGCTCGACCTGAATATGCCGGAGGAAGACGGGCTTTCGATCATCCGCGATCTGAAAAGCCGCACCAATGTCCCGGTCATCATGCTGACGGCCACCGCGAGCCCGATCGATCGCGTCGTCGGGCTCGAACTCGGCGCTGACGATTACATCGCAAAGCCCTGCGAATTGCGCGAATTGATGGCGCGGATCCGATCCGTGTTGCGGCGTAGCTCCCCGGCCAGGGCGGCGGCAACGCCGGAAACCGCGGCTGCGAAGGCGGCGAAAGACCAATTGGTGCGGTTCGGAACGAAATGGCTCGATCTCGAGGCGCAAGCGCTGCGCGACGACGAGGGCAATGAGCATCCGCTGACCGCTTCCGAATTCGGCCTGCTCAAGGTTTTCGCTGCGAACCCGAAGCGGGTGCTGTCGCGCGAGCGGCTGCTGGAATTGGCCAACGCACGTGACGCCGAGGCCTTTGATCGCGCCGTCGATCTGCGCATCATGCGAATCCGGCGCAAAATCGAGATTGATCCGACCAAGCCCGCCGTGATCCGCACCATCAGAGGCGGCGGATATCTGTTCTCGCCCGCCGGCGACAAGGCCTGATCGGCGAAATCATTTCCCTCATGGTGAGGAGGCGCATTTGCGCCGTCTCGAACCATGAGCGCACCATCCCTCGAGACGCGGCCAAGAGGCCGCTCCGCCAGCGATAACGGCGAAGCCGTTACGCAGGGATGAGGTCGGAGATATATTCACAGACTCATTTCGCGGCGGCCATCCAAGGCCCCATCCAACTGAAACTGCTTGGATTTCGGTCCCGAATGTTTCGTCGCTGCGGCTGCGACGAAACAATTCTCCCGCGCACGAAACCATTTTCCCCTTTGCGTGCAGACGTCCCGAAACGTTCGCTGACTATCAATCCCCCCAACGAAGCGCCGCCTGGCGGCGATTACCGGGAGTTAGTCATGCAGAATGTCATCGCCATCAACGCCGCGGCCTCCCAAGGCATCATCGCCGCCCAGGCGACCTCGGATGAAATACTGCTGCGTAGCATTGCCGATGGCGGCCGCACGGCCATGCACATCCTTTACTCTCGTCACAATGTACGGGTTTACCGTTTCGTCCTTCGCATCGTGCGCGACACCACGATGGCGGAAGACCTCGTCAGCCAGGTTTTCCTGGATGTGTGGCGCACCGCCAGCCAGTTCGAAGGCCGCTCCCAGGTTTCCACCTGGCTGCTGTCGATCGCCCGCTTCAAGGCGCTGACCGCGATGCGTCAGCGCCGGCACGAGGACATCGACCAGGAGGATGTGCTCGAAATCGCCGACGAGGCCGACACGCCCGAGGCCTCGCTGGACCGCAGCACCACCAGCGCCATCTTGCGCGCTTGCGTGGCCAAGCTGTCGCCGGCGCACCGCGAGATCATCAACCTTGTTTATTACCATGAGAAGTCGGTCGAAGAGGTCGGCGCGATCATCGGGATTCCCCAGAGCACGGTGAAGACCCGGATGTTTTATGCCCGCAAGCAGCTCGCCGACCTGCTTAGGGGTGCCGGCGTCGATAGCTTGGCCGCGTGAGATAAATCACAATAAAATCAATTTGTTATATGTATTTTAATCACGCGAACCAGGTTTCTGTCTTTGCGGAATGCGCCCGGAAGAAACAATTGAAACAATTCATGACATCACCCGGAAAGAATCACAGGCTAAACCGACAATCACCAACGCCGAACACCTGAGCTGATGAAGAGCGCGAACAATGCTGAAACCGACCCTGCGCTTCTTCATCATTCCGCTCGGTGCGATCTGCACCTTGGCCTCGCTGTCCGCCCAGAACACTGCACCCCGCGCCCAGCGCGACTCCGGTTCGATGTTCGTGCGCCAGCAAGTGGTCGATTGCAGCAGCAAGGATCCTGCCGAGGTCTGCGTGATCTCCTACGACAGCGAGACCCGCGCCCGCTGACCGAGCTTTCTAACCGCCAAATCCTCTAGCCGACCATCTTCTAGCCGACCAACCTCCCAACTACCTCCAGCGACCCGGATGGGATGCCCCCTCCGGGTCGCTCTGTGTCTGGGAGCGCTGAGCGTGCTGATTAGACTAAAAGGGCAAATTCAGACCGTCGCCGTCATCCCCGGATGAGCGCAATTGCGCTCACTCGGGGGAGGCCGCAACGCGTCCGTCTCGAAGGACGACGGGCCCGGCTGCTCATCCTTCGAGGCTCGCTACGCTCGCGCCTCCAGCGACAACGGCGAAGCCGTTGCGCAGGGATGACGGCGAACCTCACGAACACGTGACGCGACGCAAATGCGGACTAGGTAACGCTTCACCCCGCCGTCCCGAAGGACCATCGACAGTTCGATGGACCCTGTTCGATGTTCAACCTTGTTCTCGCGCTGCTCGCCGGCGTGATCACCATCGCGGCGCCCTGCACGCTGCCGATGCTGCCGATCCTTCTTGGCGCATCGGTGGGCCAAACCGGAAAGATGCGACCGGCGCTGATCGCGCTCGGTTTCGTCCTATCGTTCTCGGCCGCCGCACTGCTGCTGAGCACCATCACCCGCTTGTTCGATTTCGATCCCAATGTCTTGCGAACAGGTGCTGCAATCCTGCTGCTCGGGTTTGGATTGCTGATGATCCGGCCGGCGCCGTTCGAGTGGCTGTCGATCCGGATCGGCGGGCTGACCAACGTCGGCCCCTCCGGCAACACCGCGTTCCGTCAAGGCAACATTGGCGGCTTCGTGCTCGGCACGACGCTAGGTCTGGTTTGGACGCCGTGCGCTGGACCGGTGCTCGGTTCGATCCTCACTGTTGTTGCGACATCCAAAGACACTGGATGGGCCAGCGCGCTGCTTGTGGTCTACGCCGTGGGCGCAGCGTTACCGATGCTGGCGATCGCCTATGGTGGACAGGCCATCACCACCCGCGTTCGCAGTATCGCGCGAATCTCACCCCGGCTGCAGCAGGGGTTTGGCATCGTCGTCATCGCCTTCGCGGTCGCCTCATACTTTCAATACGACGCGCTGATCGTGGCGCGGCTGACAGGATTTTACCCGAACGGCCGGATCGGCCTGTAATCAACCCACTCGACGATGGAGTTTGCCATGACGATACGATCGCTCGCCGCAGCCGCCTCGCTAGTCGCCGGTTGTCTAACGAGCACCGCCTTACCCTGCATTGGCGGCGAGGTTGCGCGCGACCAGATGGCTCCATTCGCGGTCGCTGCCGTGCAGGATACCGCGCCGAACTTTTCCGGCATCAGCAACTGGTTCAATTCCGCACCGCTCAACATGGCGGACTTGCGCGGCAAGGTGGTGCTGGTGGATTTCTGGACCTATGGCTGCGTCAACTGCGTCAACACGCTGCCTCACGTCACCGAACTCTATGCGAAATACAAAGACCGCGGCCTCGTCGTCGTCGGCGTCCACACGCCGGAGTTCCCGTTCGAAAGATCCGCATCCAACGTGCAGGCGGCGCTGAAGCGGCACGNCATCACCTATCCNGTCGCGCAGGACAACGATTCGNAGACCTGGAACGCCTACCGCAACCAGTATTGGCCGGCGCANTACATCGTCGATCAAAGCGGAAAAATCGTGTTCCAGCACGACGGCGAAGGCCAGTACGAGCAGATCGATCGTACCATTGCGCGCCTGCTCAACGCCAATAGCTGAGCCGTCCTGCGAACTGCGCGGTACCGTCGGCAGGCTACGCATGGTAAGGTCCACGTCGGATTAGCGGCGACGGATGTCTGTCATGTTCGAGGGCTGGGATGCCGAGGTGTTGGCCCGGGCGCAGTTCGCGTTCACGATGGCGTTTCACATCGTGTTTCCGGCTTTCTCGATCGGACTTGCAAGCTATCTCGCGGTGCTCGAAGCACTCTGGCTGTGGACGGGGCGCGAAGTCTTCATCAATCTGTTCAACTATTGGCTGAAAATCTTCGCCATCGCCTTCGGCATGGGCGTGGTGTCGGGCATCGTGATGTCCTACCAGTTCGGCACCAACTGGTCGGCGTTCTCCGACAAGGCGGGCCCCGTTATCGGCCCGCTGATGGCCTATGAGGTGCTCACCGCGTTCTTCCTCGAAGCGGGTTTCCTCGGCGTGATGCTGTTCGGCCTGGAGCGGGTCGGCCACAAACTGCATTTCTTCGCGACCTTGATGGTCGCCACCGGCACGCTGATCTCCGCGTTCTGGATTCTCTCTGCCAATTCCTGGATGCAGACGCCAGCCGGCTACGCCGTCAATGCCGACGGGCAGTTCGTCGCCGCCGATTGGTTCAAGGTCATCTTCAATCCGTCGTTTCCCTATCGCCTCGTGCATATGGTGCTGGCGGCCTATCTCACGACGGCATTGGTTGTCGGCGCGGTCGGCGCGTTTCACCTGCTGCGCGATCGGCATCTGGCAGGGCCGCGGGTGATGTTTTCGATGGCGATGTGGATGGCGACGCTGGTGGCGCCGATCCAGATTCTCGCCGGCGATCAGCATGGTCTCAACACGCTGGAGCATCAGCCGGTGAAAATCATGGCGATGGAAGGCCATTTCGAGAGCCACCGGGACGGCGCACCGCTGGTGTTGTTTGGCCTGCCGGATGAGGGCGCGGGCAAGGTCAAATATGCAATCGAAGTACCAAAGCTGGGATCGCTGATTCTCAAACACTCCCCGGACGCGCCACTCGCCGGTCTCGACACCGTGCCGCGCGAAAACTGGCCGCCGGTGCCGATCACATTCTGGTCGTTCCGGATCATGGTCGGCATGGGTTTTCTGATGCTGGGGCTCGGCCTGTTCAGCCTGTGGACGCGTTGGCGCGGCACGCTCTACGAGTCCCGGTTGTTGCACATGTCGGCGATGGCGATGGGTCCGGCGGGTTTCATTGCGGTGCTCGCGGGCTGGATCACCACCGAGACCGGGCGGCAACCGTTCACCGTGTATGGACTGTTGAGAACGGCTGAATCGGCCTCACCGCTTGCCGCGCCCGCGGTCGGCTCGTCACTGATCGCGTTCGTCATCGTCTATTTCATCGTGTATGCGGCGGGCTTGACTTACCTCTTCCGGCTGATGGCGGCGGCGCCGCATCCCGGCGAACAAGGACCGAGTGGTGATATGCCGGCCCACGCCGCCGGTATCACGCCCGCGATCGGCGCGGCGGCGCAGGGGCGGGCCTGATGATGACCGGAATTATCGACGTCGCAACCATCTGGGCGTTCATCATCGCCTTCGCGGTGTTTGTCTATGTGGTGATGGATGGATTCGATCTCGGCCTCGGCATTCTGTTTCCGCTATTTCCCGAGAAGGCCGACCGCGACGTGATCATGAACAGCGTCGCGCCGGTCTGGGACGGCAACGAAACCTGGCTGGTGCTCGGCGGCGGCGGACTGATGGCCGCGTTTCCGCTGGCCTACGCGGTGCTGATGCCGGCGCTCTACACGCCTGTCATCGCGATGCTGGTCGGCCTGATATTTCGCGGGGTTGCCTTCGAATTTCGCTGGCGGACGACGCAGAGCACGCGCAATCGCTGGGATATCGCGTTCGCCGGTGGATCGCTGGTGGCGGCACTGGCGCAGGGAATTGCGCTGGGCGCGATCCTGCAGGGCGTGCATGTCGAGGCGCGGCATTATGCCGGCGGCTGGTGGGACTGGCTGACGCCCTTTAGCATTTTGACCGGCCTCGCATTGGTCGTCGGCTACGCCCTGTTAGGGGCGACATGGCTGGTGTTGAAGACCGAGAGCGGGCTTCGCGACAAAGCCTATCGCCTGAGCTGGTTTCTCCTGTTCGCGATGTTAGGTGCCATCGGCGCGGTCAGCATCGCCACGCCGTTCCTCCACATCCAATATACGCAGCGCTGGTTTAGCTGGCCGAATGTCATCTTGACGGCGCCGGTGCCGATCGCGGTGGCCGCCATTGCCGTTCTGTTGTTGCGCAGCCTCGCCAACAAGCACGACAACCAGCCGTTCTTTCTGTCGCTGGCGTTGTTCGCGCTGTCCTATGCCGGCCTTGGCATCAGCATGTGGCCCTATATCGTGCCGCAGAGCATCACCATCTGGCAGGCGGCATCACCGGAGAACAGCCAGGTCTTCATGCTGTTCGGCGTGATCGTCCTGGTGCCGCTCATTCTCGGTTATACCGCGTGGGCCTATTGGGTATTCCGCGGCAAGGTAAGGCCCGGGAGTGGCTATCATTGATGCGTCAAGAGCAAAACCGGCGACCGCTGGTACAGCGCCTGCTGTGGTTCGCCGCGCTTTGGCTCGGCGGGGTCGGCACGGTAGGCATCGTGGCCTACAGCTTGAGGCTGTGGATCGCGCCGAAATGATCGGCGATACATTAGCACCGATCGCTGCGATTTTGGTGGTTCCGGTGGGTGGCCGGGGATGGTAGACAAATATCGCTGCGCTGGACGAGGAGAGTTTTGGATGACGAAATTTCGGCACCTGATCTGGATGATGATTGCTGCGGTCGGACTGATGCTTTCGGTCTCACCGAGCTTTGCACAGCAGCCGGATGTCGGCGACCAGCCGGGACTTCTGCCCGATGACGCCGTGGAGTTGGACCCGGAATACAGGCGCACGGCGGTGCTTTATCGCACGACGGAAGCGCCGGGCACCATCATCATCCAAACGGCGGAGCGCCATCTTTATCTGATCCAGGGCAACGGTCGCGCGCTGCGCTATGGCATCGGCGTCGGCCGCGAAGGATTTCAGTGGCAGGGGTTGCTGAACATTTCGCGCAAGGCGGAATGGCCGGACTGGACGCCGCCACCGGAGATGATCGCCCGCCAGCCTTACCTGCCGCGCTTCATGGCCGGCGGACCCGGCAACCCGCTCGGCGCCCGCGCGATGTATCTGGGCTCCACTGTCTATCGCATCCACGGCACCAACCGGCCGGATACGATCGGCACCGCCGTCTCGTCCGGTTGTTTCCGGCTGGTCAACGCCGACGTTACCGACCTCTACGAGCGTGTCCCGGTCGGCACCAAGGTTGTCGTGCGGCAGAAGCCGGAATTGTAACCGCGACGGCCCACCTTTCACAGCCGCCCATTTTCTTCCCGATTATTGCGAGAGATAAATCATGCGCACATTCCGAGGCGGCCTCCTGATTGGGCTGGCGGTCGCAGTCGCGGTCGCGGCTATTGCCATTACCTACGAACGCTATGATACGCGCACGCTGAAACGGACGATCCGGCGCGGCGACGTGCTGTGTGGCGTCAATGCCGGCCTGCCCGGCTTCTCGATTCCCGACGACAAGGGCAACTGGACCGGCTTCGATGTCGATTTTTGCCGCGCAGTCGCGGCCGCGATCTTTGACGATCCGAACAAGACAAAATTCATTCCGCTCGACGCCAACGAGCGCTTCAAGGAGCTGCAGAGCCGCAAGGTCGATGTCCTCTCGCGCAACTCGACATGGAGCATGTCGCGCGAGACCTCCTACGATCTGTATTTTCCGGCGGTGGCTTATTATGACGGCGAAGGATTCATGTTGCCGAGGGCGCGAAACATCGATTCCGCGCTGGACCTCAATAACAGCAAGGTATGCGTGCAGTCGGAAACGACGACGCAACTCAACCTTGCCGATTATTTCCGCGCCAACAACATGAAGTACCAGGAGATGAAATTCGCGAAGCTGGACGAGGTTTTCAANGCCTATGATTCCGGCCAATGCGACGTCTTCACGGCCGATGTCTCCCAGCTATATGCGCTGCGGCTGAACCTTGCAAAGCCGGGCGACCACGTCATCCTGCCGGACGTCATCTCAAAGGAACCGCTGGCGCCCGTGGTGCGGCAGCGCGACGATGACTGGATGATGATCGTGAAGTGGACCTTGTATGCGATGATCAACGCCGAAGAACTCGGCATTACCTCAAAGAACATCGACGAGGCGCTGAAGTCGAAGAAGCCCGACGTGATGCGGCTGGTCGGTACCGAAGGCGCTTACGGCGAGGAGCTTGGGCTGACCAGGGACTGGGCCGTCCGGATCATCCGGCACGTCGGCAATTACGGTGAAGTCTACGAACGCAATGTCGGCTCAGGATCGAAGCTCGGCATTCCCAGAGGGCTCAATCAACTCTGGAGCGCCGGCGGCATCCAATACGCACCGCCGATCCGGTAGGATGCTTCCGCCGTCATTGCCTGCGACAAACGCGAGGCGTTTGCGCGAGGGAGCAAAGCGACGAAGCAATCCAGCTCTCTTTGTGGCTCTGGATTGCTTCGCTTCGCTCGCAATGACGGCTACATCCGCCGCTGTCATCGCCCGGCCTGACCGGCCTGACCGGGCGACCCAGTACACACTGACGCCTGTGATTACTGGATCACCCGCTTTCGCGGGTGATGACACCTTTAGTGTGGCCCATCCTTCGAGGCTCGCCGAAGAGGGCTCTCACCTCAGGATGACGGTCCGTTTCCGTCACCCTGAGGTGAGCGCACTTGCGCGCCTCGAAGGGCGACGGAAACGTGAGACCTCAATAACTCTTCATCCTGGCCAATTGATCGGCGTGAAAATTGCTGTCGCCGAACAATTCCTGGCAGACCCGCGCACGCTTCATGAAGAAACCGATATCGAACTGGTCGGTCATGCCCATGCCGCCGTGCATTTGCACGCCTTCCTGGACCGCCAGCGTCGCGGTTGAACCCGCGCGCGCTTTCGCGACTGCGACCGCCGCACCGGCATTTTCAAAATTGCCGTCGAGCGTCTGCAGTGCCTTCAGCACCGCGGCGCGGGTGATCTCGATCTCGATATAAAGCTGCGCGGCGCGATGCTGCAGCGCCTGGAATTCGCCGATCAGTTTGCCGAATTGCTTGCGCTCCTTGAGGTAGCCGACCGTGCGGCCGAACACCTCCTCGCTGAGGCCGACCATTTCCGAAGCCACAGCACCTCGGCCGATATTGAGCACGCCTTCCAGCAGTTGGTAGCCCTGATCGACCTCGCCAAGTACGCCGTCGGCGTCGACCTCGACATTCTCGAAGACGATCCGCGCGGCGTTGTGCGAATCGACCATCGCCGTGCGTTCGGTCTCGATGCCCTTGGCTTTGGGATCGACCAGGAACAGCGTCAATCCGTCGCGCTCGCCGGCAGCACCCGCGGTGCGGGCCGCCACGATCAGGAGATCGGCGGTGTGCCCGTCAACCACAAAGGCCTTGGCGCCGTTGAGCTTGAAGCCGTTTCCGGAGCGTATCGCCTGCATTTTGGTTTGCAGCGGGCGGTGCTTGGTGCCTTCGTCGATAGCGAGCGCGGCGAGCAGCGAACCGTCCGATATCTTCGGCAGGTGCTCGGATTTTTGTGCCGCGCTGCCGCCGCGCGACAAGGCGGAAGCCGCCAGCACGGCGGTTGCAAGAAACGGCGACGGCATCAAAGTGCGGCCGATTTCCTCCATTACCACGCCGGCCTCAACGCAACCCAGACCGCTGCCGCCGAAATTCTCCGGCACCAACAGTCCGGAAAATCCCATCTCGGCGAAAGCCCGCCACAGGTCGCGAGAAAACCCCGTCGCGTCCTTTGTATCGCGCAGCTGCCGCAGATGCGCCACCGGCGCCTTGTCGCTGATGAGACCACGCGCGCTGTCGCGCAGCATCGACTGTTCTTCGTTGAGGACAAGTGCCATGGAGTGATTCCAGTATTCGGTTGACGTGAAAGCGATCAGCGTTAGCTACATCGCGGTGCCTACCTCATGGTGAGGAGGCGCTCTTGCGCCGTCTCGAGCCATGAGGCCTCATCCTTCGAGACGCGGCCAAGAGGCCGCTCCTCAGGATGAGGAGTTCAAGCCCCCGGCAAATCAAGAATCCGTTTTGCCACGATGCCGAGCATGACCTCGCTAGTGCCGCCCTCGATTGAATTGGCTTTGGTGCGCAGCCAGGCGCGCGGCCGCGCGCCGCCCTTCGAGCGCTCGCTTTCCCATTCCAGCGCGTCGACGCCGCCCGCCGACATCAAGATCTCGTAGCGGCGCTTGTTCAACTCGGTGCCGTAATATTTCATCGCCGAGGAAAACGCCGGATGCGCCTGACCAGCCTTGGCCAGATCGACCGCGCGTTCGGCAGCGCACGCCAGCGCCGCCTCGTCGATCTCGAACGTCGCGATTTGTCCGCGCAGCATCGGATCTTCCAGACGGCCCTGCTCGTCGGTACCCACCGAGTCAGCCGCGAGCTGCCCGAGCGGCCGGCCGCCCCCGCGCTCGCCCATGCCTGAAATCATCGCGCGCTCGTGCTGCAGCAGATATTTGGCGACATCCCAACCGCGGTTGACCGTACCGACCACATTGGCCTTCGGGACCCGAACATTGTCGAAGAAAGTCTCGCAGAACGGCGACCGGCCGGAGATCAAAAGAATGGGCTTGGTTGATACTCCCTTCGACGCCATGTCGAAGAGAATGAAGCTGATGCCGTCATGCTTCTTGGCGGTGGCGTCGGTCCGCACCAGACAGAAAATCCAGTCGGCGAAATTGGCATAAGAAGTCCAGATTTTCTGGCCGTTGATGATGAAGTCATCGCCATCGCTTTCGGCGCGGGTCTGCAACGACGCGAGGTCCGATCCGGCATTCGGCTCGGAATAGCCCTGGCACCAGCGGATCAGGCCGGCAGCGATCCTCGGCAGATGCTCCTTCTTCTGCGCATCGGTGCCGTACTTCAGCAGTGCCGGCCCGAGCATGGAAATGCCGAACGAGACCAGCGGCTGTCGCACGCCGAGCGCCGCCATCTCCTGGCGTACGATTTTTGTCTGTTCCGGATCGAGGCCGCCGCCGCCATACTCCTTCGGCCAGTGCGGCACGGTCCAGCCCTTGTCGCGCATCCGCTCGAACCAGACGCGCTGCGGCTCGGAGGAGAATTTGGTATTGCGACCGCCCCAGAACGTATCTTCGTCTGAGGTCATCGGCCGCCGCATCTCCGGCGGACAGTTGGCCTCCAGCCAGGCACGGGTTTCACGGCGAAATTTTTCCAGATCGGACATGTACGTTTCCATGGTTGTTGGATCGACCTTAGCCCTCGCATGGCGGAATTCAATATATCTCTGGCCATGCCTATGCGGGCGCGGCTGTGGTCATAATCCCGGATCGGGTGTATTCGGCAAGCCGCGACGCTTGAAAAACAAGAGGAAACAGACATGCGCCTGAAGTTGCTTTCGCCTAGCGAAATGAACGAGGATCAGAAACAAACCTACGACGAATCGATCGCCGGCAAGCGTGGCGCCCCGCCCCCGCCGATGATGGCCTGGCTCAACAGCCCGGAGATGGCGCGGCACGCCACGCGTCTGGGCGGATTCCTGCGGTTCGATACATTGTTTCCGGCCAAGCTGTCCGAGATCGCGATCCTGGTCACCGCCCGGCACTGGACTTCGCATTACGAATGGTACGCCCATAAGCGGCTCGCGCTAAAGGGCGGCATGGACCCCAAGATCATCGAAGACATCCGGCATCGCCGGACACCCCGTTTCGACGACCCGAAGGCTCAGGTGATCTACGACGTCTCCAAATCGTTGCACGAGGGCCACGGCGTTTCCAAGGGCCTCTACGATGAGGCCGTGAAGGTGCTCAGCGAACGCGGGCTGGTTGAGATCATCGGGCTGTGCGGCTATTACACGATGGTCTCGATGACGCTGAACACCTTTGAGTTCGGGCTGCCGGAGGGCGAGGTGTCCGATCTGGCGTGAGGAGAATAACCTCTTACGTGTCCCGGACGCGGTGCAGCGCTCTTGCGGTGCAGCGCAGAGCCGGGACCTACGACAAGGCGTAAAGTATGGACCCCGGATCAGCAGCGCACCGCCGGAGTCGCGCTACGCGCGATCCCGAGCGCGCTGCGCAGCATCCGGGGCACGGCATCTTCAGCGTTGTATGACCAAAAGAGGAAACACCGCATGCCCGAGACCCCCACACCCATCATCGCCGGCACACGCATCGGGCATGTTCATCTCAAGGTGGCCGATCTCGATCGCGCGCTGGGATTCTATTGCGGTGTGCTGGGGTTTGAGGTGACGCAGCGCCTGAGCACAGGCGCGGCGTTCATTTCGGCCGGCGGCTATCACCACCACATCGGGTTGAACACCTGGGAAAGCAAAGGCGGCCATCCCCCGCCGCCGGGCACCACCGGACTGTTTCACACCGCCATTCTTTATCCGAGCCGCCCCGCACTGGCCGATGCCCTGCATCGCGTGATGCAGGCTGGCATTCCTCTCGACGGCGCCAGTGACCACGGCGTCAGCGAAGCGCTCTATTTGCGCGATCCCGACGAGAACGGCGTTGAACTGTATTGGGATCGTCCCAAGGAGCAATGGCCGCGCAAGGAGGACGGATCGCTGGCGATGTTCACGCACCGACTCGATCTCGAGGATTTGCTGCGGCAGCGCGAAGCGTAGTTCTGGGATCGTCATTGCGAGCGAAGCGAAGCAATCCAGAGCTTCAAGAAAGGACTGGATTGCTTCGTCGCTTTGCTGCTCGCAATGACGAATAAACTTGCGATCAGACTGAAACCCCGGCCCCGCCGCTCCTCCCGCGAACCATGATCAGCATCGCCGCCGCCAACTCAAGACCGATACAGCCGTAAAACGGCAGCGCGTAGCTTCCGGACGCATCGCGCAACAGGCCGATGACACCCGGGCCGAACGCGTTGAAGCATTGTCCGATCGCCCCGGTCAGGCTCACCAGCACACCGAACGAACGTGGATCGAATTCGCGCTGGATTATCAATGCCGGCAATGTGATCACATTGCCGACCGAGAATCCAAACAGAGCNCTTGCGAAAAACACCGTCGCTTCGNTTTGAGCGTTGATCATGATCAGCAGCGCGACNGCCTGACTGGCGAACGACACGGCCGAGGCCTTGCGCTGATTCAGGCGGTCGATCACGGTGCTGAACAGGACACGGCCCGTAACTGCCATCGCGGTCATCAACGCAACGGCAATGCCGGCCCTCTGGCTGCCGATCACCGGTTGAAGATATGAAATCAGGTGGACGATGAAGCCAACCTGGGCCAACAGCACCATCGCAAAGGAGATCGTGATGGTCCAGAAGGCGAAGTTGCGGAAGGCATCGGCGCGAATTTGTGAGGGCAGCGCTGTGACCAACGGCACTCCGTTGCCGTCAAGCGTGGCACCATGAGGCTGACGGGGCATCACAATCATGATCACCGGCACCAGCACCACCACCGTTACCGCGGCGGTGACACTCAGCGCGGTCGCAAAGCCAACGCTTGCTATGGCGGCCACCAGGATCGGCACGCCAAACACGCCGCCGCAGCTTGCGCCGTTGAGCGCGAGACTGATCGCCATGCCGCGCCGCGCCGTGAACCACAGCCCCAACGTCGTGGTGATAGCGCCAAGGCTCAAACCAGCCCAGCCGAACGCCATCAGGACGTACACCGCATAAAGCTGCCACGGCGCGTCAATGCGGCCGAGCGCGGCGGTCGAAAGCGACAGGCAACAAACACCGGCCACCAGACAGAGCCGCGGACCGAACCGGCGTATCGCGTCACTGACGAAGGCGACGAGTACCGCGCTGAATAGATAAAAGAACGTCGTCGCCGTCGAGATCAGCGATGTCGGCCAGCCATGAATACGATGCAGCTCGGCCAGAAAAACGCTTTGCCCGTAGAAGCAGAGTCCCCATCCGAAGATCGCTATCACAAAGCATGCCGCGACGACGCGCCAACCCTCGTAGCGGGCCGAGGTCTCGTCGGCAGTTGTGTCCTTGACTTCCAACCCGCGCCTCATCCGGTTGAGTTCGTCATGGCCGGGCTTGTGCCGGGCATCCACGTCTTTCTTGGTTGCTTAAGACGTGGATGGCCGGGACATCTAGCGCGAAGACGCGCTTCGCGCTTTTGCCCGGCCATGACGGCAACTAGTATCAGGGTGGCAAGTGCAACGCTTCGACCGTCGCCGAAGCATCATAACTACGCATCACGTCTTCGGCTTCGACGGATCATAGAAAAAGCGTTCGCGAAATATCTTGTCGCCGCGCCATTGCTGCAGCGCGACCTCGTCAATCCGGTGCACCTTGCCGGATTTATCGGTCAGCTCGAAGATCCAGTGAATGGCGACGTTATCGCCTTCGACCACCGACGACATCGCCTTGGAATAGACATGCGTCATGCGCGCCAGAACGCCGCGCTCGTGGGCGACCAGCACGTCACGGCCGACGCGCGGCGGCGCGGCATTCTCCTGCATGCTGGAATCTTCAGTGTAATAGCGCTCGATAGCGCCGGCATGGTCGCCAGCTTCGACAACGCTGATAAATTCATCGAGACGGGCTCGCGACGGCATGAAACCTCCTCTTTTCGAACGAAGCAGCGGTGGGCGAAATCAGATACTCGGATCCGGAAATTCCGACACTTGCTGCGACACCGCGCGCCGCTTCGCGAATGACGCCACCGCCAGCACCGCGAGCCCCAGCAGCACCGGCGGAAACACTACCAAGTTGACCGCCGACCAGCCATAACTCGCCAGCAACTGACCCGACGAAAACGATCCCACCGCCATCATCCCGAACACCAGAAAGTCGTTGAAGGCCTGCACCTTGTTGCGCTCCTGCGGCCGATGCGTCTCCAGCACCAGCGCGGAAGCGCCGACGAAGCTGAAATTCCATCCCACCCCGAGCACGATGAGGGTGGCCCAGAAATGCATCGCGGTGATACCGGAGAGCCCGATCATTGCGCCCGCGGCTTCGAGTGACAGACCGAGTGCGACAATGCGAGGTGCCCCAAAACGCGCGATCAGCGATCCGGTAAAGAAACTCGGCCCGTACATTGCAACGATATGCCACTGAATGCCGAAGTTGGAATCGCTCACGCTCAAGCCGCACATCTTCATCGCCAGCGGCGCCGACGTCATGACCAGATTCATCATGGGATAGGAGACGATGCCGCAAAACGCCGCGGCGATGAATCGCGGCTGCCGCACAATTTCGAACAGCGGACGGCCGCCATGAAGGTCCGACGGTGCGGGCTTCGGCGCGTCGACTCCCGTCAGCACCGCCATCGCGATCAGCGCGACCATCGCCTGCACCACGAAGCTGAAGGCGAACAAATAGGGCGGCCAGATATCCATCGTCCACTGCACGAGCTGCGGGCCGAGCACGCCGGCAAATACGCCGCCGGCCATTACCCACGACACCGCTTTCGGACGGAACGCGGCGCTGGCACCATCAGCGGCGGCAAAACGATAGGATTGCGAGACCGCGCCATAAAGTCCGCCGAGGAAGGTCGCACAGCAAAACAGCGGAAACGAACCGCGCAGAATGGCGAACGCCCCAAGCAGGCCGGTCAGAACGCCGCAGCCGGTGCCGATGACGAAGGCGACGCGGCGGCCATGGGCGCGCGAGATCGCGCCGGTCGGCAGCGTGCCGGCAGCGAGCCCGACCACGTACATCGAGAGCGGCACGGTCGCGAGCGAGATATCCGGCGCCAGCGTCGCCCCGACAATCGAGCCGGTCGCAAAGATGACCGCCGAATTGGCGCCGGTCAGCGCTTGCGCCGCCGCGAGACGCACCACGTTGGACCGCGCGCGGGCATCATCGGAAGTCTCGTCACCTGCGGTCACGTCGATCATTGGCTTTCCGCCCACGCGGCCGAATGCATTCGGCTTCATTGATTCCCGGCACTATGAATGGAGCGGTGCGCGCGATCAACCGACGCAAACGGGCGCGCGCTATGCGAACGGCGCACATTGGACAGGGCACGCGCAGCCGCGTAAATCAGAAGCTGCCATTTACGTCGTTTCACGGCGTGCGGGATAAGCGCACATGGAGTTCGAACCATGCCCATCGACGATAGACCGACCATAGCGGTCCCTGATGACGATCCATATTTGTGGCTGGAAGAAATCGAGGGCGAACGCGCCCTTATCTTCGTCGAGCAGCAAAGCAAGCGGACGCTGGAAAAGTTCGGCGATGCGGGATTCGCAGCCGATCGCGACACCCTGACGGCGATCTACGATCGGCCGGACAATATCCCCTATGTCACCCGGCGCGACGGTTTCCTCTACAATCTCTGGAAGGATGCGAAGAATCCGCGCGGTCTCTGGCGACGAACGACGCTGGATGAGTTTCGCGGGGCAAACCCGAAATGGGAAACCTTGCTGGATCTGGACAAACTCGCCGCGGATGAAAGCGAAGATTGGCTTTTGAACTGGGTGCAAACGCTTCCGGGAACACATCCGCGTGCGATTCTCAGTCTATCGCGCGGCGGCAGTGACGCCGTCACCTTGCGTGAATTCGACATGGAGAAAAAGGCCTTTGTAACCGGCGGCTTCGTTCTGCCGGAAGCGAAGGGCGGCGCACAGTGGCTCGATGCCGATACGCTGCTGCTCTCGAGTGCGTATGGCGAGGGCATGGCGACCGCATCCGGTTATGCCAGGACCGTCAGGCTGTGGCGCCGCGGCACCGGCGCTGATCAGGCGCCGGTGATTTTCGAGACGGCCGCCGACAACATGGCGGCATATTGCGGCATCGATCGAACCGGCGCCGCCCTGCGGGTGTGGTTCGTCGAACAGCTTGATTTCTTTAATCACTGCATCTGGCTCGGTAGCGAATCCGGCGCGCGATTGCAGCTCGATCTTCCGACTGACATCTGGATGCAAGCCCATCAGGACTGGTTCGTCGTCAAGCGGCGCACGGCGTGGACGATCGACGGACAGACCTATGCTCCGGATACGGTCTTCGGCATCTCGCTGTCGGCCTATCTCGCGGGCGAGCGAAATTTTTCCGTTATTTTCGAGCCCGGATCGCGACGCGCGCTGCAGAGCCTTTTCTGGAGTGCCGGCAAGCTGGTGCTGCCCATTCTCGACGAACTACGACCGGTTTTCGAGGTCTGGACGCCATCGGCAAGTGGCTGGGCCGGCACCAGATTGCGGGGAATGCCCGGGATCGGCGTCGTCGACGTCTGGCGGCTCGACACCCACGAATCCGAAAGCAACGGCGACCTGCTCGCCAACATCCAGGACCCGCTGACGCCATCCTCATTGATGCTGGTCGAAGGCGTCCAAAGTCCTGTCCTGTTGAAACGAGCCCCGCAGACGTTTTCTGCGGACGGACTTGTGGCCACGCAGCACGAGGCCATTTCGATCGATGGCGAACGCATTCCTTACGTGCAGACCGGACCCGCCACCGAGACCGGCGATGCACCGGTTTATCTCAGTGCTTATGGCGGCTTCGGCATTGCGATGCGGCCCTATTACAATTCCGCCATCGGCAAGCTGTGGCTTGAAGGTGGCGGCACCAGCGTGCTCGCCAATATTCGTGGCGGCGGCGAGTTCGGCACGCGCTGGCACGACGCCGGCCGATATGCCGGAAAACGGCTCTCGCATGATGATTTTGCCGCGGTTGCCGCCGACCTCGTGAGGCGCGGCGTGACACGCGCCGACCGGATTGCTGCGGAAGGCGGATCGAATGGCGGCATCCTGATCTCCAACATGCTGACCCGCTATCCGGAGCGCTTCGGCGCCTTGTTCTGCACGATTCCGCTGATCGACATGCGCCGCTATTCAAAACTGCTGGCAGGCGCAAGCTGGATCGCGGAATACGGCGACCCCGAGAAACCGGAAGAATGGGCCTGGCTGCAGACTTATTCCGCCTATCACGCCGCAAAGCCCGGGCAGAAATATCCACCGATCCTGATTGCCACCACGCGGCGGGATGACCGCGTCCATCCCGGACACGCGCGCAAGATGACGGCCAAGCTGCAGGCGATGGGATATGAAGCGTATTTCTACGAGCCCGCGGCCGGCGGTCACGGCTATGGCAAGGACAACAAGGAACGGGCCGCATTCATAGCGCTCGGACATACATTCCTGAAGAACAAGATCGGCTGGTCAGACCGTCAGGCGTAACCTGCGCGGAATCCATCTCCCATCTCAATCGTCATTGCGAGCCAGCGGGTCGCGCCAATGCGCGCCCGATGGCAGGCTCCGCGAAGCAATCCAGCGTTCGGGCAAGAATGGATTGCTTCGTCGCTTCGCTCCCTTGCGCAAACGCTTCGCGTTTGTCGCAGGCAATGACGGCGCTCTAATTTCAAACAGCAAAGACAATTCAGGTGTTGAGCCGTCATTG
>JGI12053J15887_10000327_pt1 | contig 18731 bp, 20 predicted proteins | sample MedBloCAOM1_O3_FD_15887 | JGI IMG/M metagenome (IMG submission 15887)
TGAGGCGAACTCGAGCGACGAGGAAACGCCGTGAGCGCAGCCCCAGTTGTTCACTATCCGGCAACCCGGCCACGCGTAGCACGACTCGCTACGTACCATTAAGGCCGATATCGATCCCCAACCGGCGAGGGCGCACTGTGGGCACCGAGTGGACCGACAACCGCAAGAATCTGATGCTCTTCTCGGGTCGCGCGCACCCGGAACTGGCCGAGCAGGTGGCCAAGGAACTCGACGTCGCGGTCACCGCGCAGACGGCCCGCGACTTCGCCAACGGCGAGATCTTCGTCCGCTTCGATGAGTCGGTCCGCGGCTGCGACGCGTTCGTGCTGCAGTCGCACCCGTTCCCGCTGAACAAGTGGCTGATGGAACAGCTGATCATGATCGACGCGCTCAAGCGCGGCAGCGCCAAGCGGATCACCGCGATCCTGCCGTTCTATCCCTACGCCCGCCAGGACAAGAAGCACCGCGGCCGCGAGCCCATCTCGGCCCGGCTGGTCGCCGACCTGTTCAAGACCGCGGGCGCCGACCGGATCGTCACCGTTGACCTGCACACCGACCAGATCCAGGGCTTCTTCGACGGCCCGGTGGATCACATGCGCGGGCAGTCGCTGCTGTGCGGTTACATCGCCGACAACTACGCCGACCACGACATGGTGGTGGTCTCCCCCGACTCCGGCCGCGTGCGTGTCGCCGAGAAGTGGGCCGACGCATTAGGTGGTGTTCCCCTTGCCTTCATCCATAAGACCCGAGACCCGCTGGTGCCCAACCAGGTGAAGTCCAACCGCGTCGTCGGCGACGTCAAGGGCAAGACCTGCATCCTCACCGACGACATGATCGACACCGGCGGCACGATCGCTGGCGCCGTCAAACTGCTACATGAAGACGGCGCGGGCGACGTCCTCGTTGCCGCGACGCACGGAGTGCTTTCCGATCCTGCGCCCCAACGACTGGCCGAGTGCGGCGCCTGCGAAGTGATCGTCACCAACACGCTGCCGATCGGTGAGGACAAGCAGTTCCCACAGCTGACGGTCTTGTCCATCGCGCCACTGCTGGCCAGCACCATCCGCGCGGTGTTCGAGAATGGTTCGGTGACAGGGCTTTTCGACGGGTCGGCGTAGTGCCAAAAAGCACCGAAAGCGTGATCTATCACAATCCGCGCTGTACGACCTCACGCAAGACTCTTGACTTGTTGCGGGACAACGGCATCGAACCGACGGTGATCCAATACCTCAAGACGCCGCCGTCACGCGCGGAGCTCGTCAAGCTGATCAAGGACGCGGGGATCGACGTCCGCACGGCCGTGCGTAAGCGGGAATCGCTATACGACGAGCTGAACCTGGCCGAGGCCGCCGACGACGAACTGCTCGACGCGATGGCCGAGCACCCTATCCTCATCGAGCGCCCATTCGTCGTCACCGGAAAGGGCACCCGGCTGGCCCGGCCGATCGACGCGGTTCGCGAGATTCTGTGAGGCCGGGCCGCTGCGCGGCAGCCGTCGCACTGGTGGTACTCGCCGTGACAGGCTGCGGCGCGGAAACGCCTGACTATCACTCGGTGTGGTCGACATCGAGCGCGAAACCTCCGCCCACCACCACCGGGCAGCCGGTGCCGATCTCCAAGTTCCTCGAGGACGCGGGTGTCACCGGCGAGTCCATCGCCCCCGACAAGCTCACCGATCTGACGGTGACGATGCCGCGTCTGAAGGGCTGGGAGCAGTACACCAATCCGAGCTTCGCACCGGGAACGCAGGTGGTCGCCAAGGCCGACACGTACCCCATGGCGATGTTGATTGTGCTGAGGCTCACCGGCGACTTCGACGACAGCGAGGCCATCAAGCACGGCTACGCCGACGCTGAACTGGCGCAAAACTTCAAGCGGCTCAACGCCTCCACCGACAACTGGAAGGGTTTTCCGTCGTCGATGATCGAGGGCAGCTACGACCTCAACGGCCGCCGCATGCACAGCTACAACCGCATCGTCATCGCCACCGGCGCCCCGCAGCCACCAAAGGCGGCCGGCCAGCCGGCACTGCCAGGCCGGCACTACCTCATCCAGTTCACGGTCACCGGCTACGCCGAGAAGGCCGCCGAGGAGGCCCCCGACGTCGAGGCCGTCATCGCGGGATTCAACGTCGCGGTGCCGAACGCGCCGCCGAAGTAGCGCCGCCGTTAGGGTGTTCGGCATGACTACATCAGGGTCGCTCGGCAAGCCTCGCTCCGCCTGGACCGCCGCCGATCTACCTTCGTTCTCCGGACGCACCGTTATCGTCACCGGCGCGAACAGCGGCCTTGGGTTGGTCACCGCCAGCGAGTTGGCTCGCGTCGGGGCCAAGACGATCTTGGCCGTGCGCAACACCACCAAAGGCGACGAAGCCGCCGCCACCATGACCGGCGACGTCGAGGTCCACAAGCTCGACCTGCAGGACCTGGCGTCGGTGCGCGCCTTCGCCGACGGAATCGACGGTGCCGACGTGTTGGTGAACAACGCAGGCATCATGGCCGTGCCGCACGCGCAGACCGTCGATGGATTCGAAAGCCAGATCGGCACCAACCACCTCGGCCACTTTGCGCTGACCAACTTGCTGCTGCCGAAGATCACCGACCGGGTGGTCACGGTGTCGTCGATTATGCATTGGCTGGGTTACATCAGCCTCAAAGACCTGAACTGGAAGTCGCGGCCGTACTTCGCCTGGCCGGCCTACGGACAGGCCAAGCTGGCCAACCTGCTGTTCACCAGCGACCTGCAGCGGCGCCTTGACGCCGCGGGGTCCGCGGTGAAGGCGCACGCCGCGCACCCCGGCTACTCCGCCACCAACCTGCAGGGCCACACCGGCAACCGGATGGGCACCCGCTTTTGGGATGCCGGCAATCGGTTATTCGCCACCACCTCCGACTTCGGCGCCCGCCAGACTCTGTACGCGGTGTCCCAGGACCTGCCCGGCAACAGCTTCATCGGCCCGAAGTTCGCCATGCGCGGCCCGACCGGGCGCGTCAATCACCGCAGCCCGCTGGCTCGAGACGCGCGGAAAGCCACCGCGCTCTGGGAGCTATCCGAGCAGCTCACGGACACCAAATTTCCGCTCTGAAGACACCGTTTGATACCCTGACTCGGCCCGATGCCACCGCCAAGCGGCTCAGGGCGTCACGGCGAGGGTGGCTTCGATGGTTCGACATGGCCACCGTTATCGACGGGAACCCGCACATCTGATGGTTTGCGACCCTGGCCGTGCCCGACACTACGACCGGCACAGGAGCAACACCCAATGGCTAAGACTTCCACCGCGAACAAGCTGACCGCGCAGGTACGCACCGAAACGGGCAAGGGAGCGTCGCGCCGGGCCCGCCGCAGTGGCAAGGTTCCCGCCGTCCTGTATGGCCACGGCGCCGACCCTCAGCACCTCGAGCTCGACGCGCACGATTTCTCCGCCGTGCTGCGGCACTCGGGAACCAACGCGGTGCTCACCCTCGACATCGAGGGCACGGAGCAGCTCGCGCTGACCAAGGCGCTGGAGATCCATCCCATCCGGCGCAGCATCCAGCACATCGACCTGCTCGTCGTGCGCCGCGGCGAGAAGGTGACCGTTGAGGTCAACGTCGTCGTCGAGGGCGAAGCCGTCAACGGAACCCTGGTCACCCAGGACAGCAACAGCGTGGAGATTGAGTCGGACGTCCAGTCGATTCCCGACCAGCTGACCATCTCCATCGAGGGCGCCGAGATCGGCACGCAGTTCAGCGCGAGCGCGATCACGCTGCCTGCCGGCGTCTCGCTGGTGTCTGATCCCGANATGCTCGTCGTCAACGTCGTCGCGGCCCCGACCGCCGAGGACATGGAAGGCGAGGGTGGCGGCGAGGCAGCCGAAGAAGCCGAGGGCGAAGAGGCCGAAGAGGGCGGCGAGGGCGAGGCGGCCGACGAGGCACCCGNCGCGGAATCCGAGTAGTTCGCGATGGCCGAACCGTCCCCCCGCCCTCCAAGCGGGAGGGGCCCCCAGCTGGTGGTCGGCCTCGGCAACCCAGGACCGCAGTACGCCACGACGCGGCACAACCTCGGTTTCCTCGTCGCCGACATCCTGTCCGATCGCATCGGATCGGGGTTCAAGGTGCACAAGAAGTCGGGCGCCGAGGTCGCGACGGGCAGGCTCGGCGGCCGGTCGGTCGTGCTGGCCAAGCCGCGTGTGTACATGAACGAGTCGGGGCGCCAGGTCGGGCCGTTGGCCAAGTTCTACTCGGTGCCACCTGCGGACATCATCATCGTGCATGACGAGCTGGACATCGAATTCGGCCGGATCAGGCTGAAGTTCGGGGGCGGCGTTGCCGGGCACAATGGTCTGCGCTCGGTGGCGTCAGCGTTGGGTACCAACGACTTTGAGCGGGTCCGCATCGGTATCGGCAGGCCGACGGGGCGTAAGAGCGGTGCGACGTTCGTGTTGGAGAACTTCACCTCGTCCGAACGGCCGGAGGTCCCAACAATCTGCGAGCAGGCCGCCGACGCCACCGAACTGCTTGTGGCCCAAGGCCTCGAGCCGGCGCAGAACACCGTCCACGCCTGGGGCTAGTTCGTCGTCACCCCTGACTCTGGCCTGCCAGCGTGCTGATCGGCGCCCTTGTGGTCAGTCGGTCGGCGACGAAGTGCGCTGCCTGCGTTGCGAATCCGGACTCGACGTAGAGGCTGTGGGCGGCGGCGTCGTTGCCGTCGGAACACACTGGGTCTGCGCCGTTGCACAGGTCGATCGCCTTGTAGCCGTACAGAGGGCTCAGCGCAGTCAGCGGGCCGCCAAGGAGCCGGATGGACGGGTTGCCGAACACGGCGACCGCGGCGACATGGTCTGCGACGTTGGCGGGCATTGGTTGCGCGAAGCCCAGCGTCGGCTGATCGGCCACCGTGATGATGTCGACGATGGCCGCCCCCTGTGAGTACCCGCCGAGAACGATCTTGGTGTCCGGGCAGGTGGCAGCCGTGTTCTGAACGAACAGGCTGGCGTCGTTGGCGCCGTCGGCTGCGCGAAGGAAGTCCCTCGAAGCGGGGTAGTTGACGGCGTAGACCGCGACGGATCTGCCGCCAACGAGTGGGCGCAGCGCGTCGACGAACGCCTCACCAACTCGCCCGGTGCCATCCGGTTCGCCGGTGCCGCGTGCGAACACGACCTGGACAGCGGGACACGGGTCCGCGTTTGCCGAGGCGATGCTCGTCGCGCCGTGAGGGAGTAGAGCGGGTGAGACCAGTGTCACACCCGAAATCACCACTGCCGCAATGCCGATCAGCAGCCGACGCAGCGGCGGAACGGTGCCCGACTTGGCGCGAAGCGCCGCCACATCAACGATCTTCATGCATTGGGCAAACGACGTTCCCCGCGAAAGTATTCCGTCGATCCTCCGCCCAAATGTGGGCGCACCCCTTTTAGCGGCCGCGGATTCCGCTGTCGACCACCTTCACCTGCTTGTGCGGGTAACGACGTTCGGCGTGCGCCTTTGCCTCCGAATTCGGCAGCACGTACAGCGTTTCCTTCTTCGCCTGCAGCGGCTTGAGCACCAGATCCATGAACCCCTTGCGGTCGTCGAGATAGGGCTCGATGACATCCTCGCCGGCGGGACACACCGCCAGGCAGTACGCCGCCTTGTAGTTCGCCTTGAAAGACAGGCTCTGCCACATCGACGCGTTCTCGGAATCGCTGACGCGCGAGCGGAAATCGTCGGCGTCGGCGCTGTCGGCGATGGTCTGCACCCAGTCGGTGAACCCGCCCATGAACTCGCGGTAGTTGTGCACCGAGCAGGCGACGAAGTCGAAGTCGCCGTCCTTCTTGATGGCCCCGACCGGGCAGGCCGCGACGCACAGCTTGCACTCAAGGCACGGGGAATAGTCCAGCGGCTCACCGTAGCTGCTGACGGGTGCCGCGACCAGGATCGTGCCGAGCAGGATGAAGTTGCCGAACTTCGGATGGATCACATTGCGGTGGATGCCCATCACGCCGAGGCCTGCGGCCACCGCGACCGGCTTGTGCGCCACTACCCAGATGCGGCCGGGGAACCGGTCCATCTCCATCGGGAAGGACATCGACGGATTGATCGCGCGGTAGCCCGCGTCCTGCAGTGCGCGGGTGATCCGATGGGCCGCCTCGTTCATGATTTCGCCACTGCGGTGGAACTCCTGATTGGCCACGCTGCGCGCGGTCGAGCGGACGTTGTCGCGGTTCATCTTCACGACCAGTGAGATGTAGCTCAGCGTGCCGGGAAGCGCCGCGTCGACGTGCTCGCGCTCACTGGCCAGTTCGGGGTTCTCGACGCTGGCGAAGGCAACGTCGTCGGCGCCCGCGTCGAGACATACCTGGCGCAACCAGTCGGCATCGATGACGCCGGGCTTCTCCGTCTTTCGGGACAACACCTTGCGGACCGTGGGGTGGTCGGCGAGCCGGGCGGAGAGCTTCTCGGGGGCCATGCTGAGTATAGTACACAATACTTAGATGGTGGCCCGTCAAGAACGTCCGCGCGGCCGTAAAGAAAGCGTTCGGACCGCGCAACTTGCGCGCAGATGCGGGTACACCGGAGACATGGAGGACAGACGAGAGGGCTCCGGCCTGCTGCGACGCGGCTGGCTGCGGGTGATCGACGGCGACCGTCCGTGGGGGTCGATTGACATCAGGCCCGACCGCTTCGGCGTCACGCGATACCGCCTTGTGGTGTACCCACCGGGCATCACCGAATCCGAGCGGCGCCTGGTCCGCGTGGCCCGCGGCTGGCCGCTGTGGGGCGCGCTGGTGTGGTTCATCTGCGAGGTCTGGCTCAACCAGGTGATGGGACCGTGGGCCGCTCTGACCGTCTCGACCGCCGCCTTCGTCGGAGCCGGTGCGGTGTCCGTCGCAATGGCCGGTGCCCCACGCGCCCGCGTTCGCACGATGGCCGTGATGGTGATGCTCGGCCAGCACGAACCGGTAGCGCTGGCGATCCGGGACCGGCTCGAAGGTCTAGCGACCANGCTGATCGAGGCCGACGATCGGCTGAAGGGCGGCCACATCTCGGCGATCCAGCATGAGATGGTCTGGTGGCAGGTGTACGAGCAGATGTCGCCGAGCGCGGCACCCGGCATGCACCGGTCCGGCAAGGGCGCGTAGTGGCCGACTTGCTTCAGGTGGTGACGCTGATGGCCGTTCCCGCCGCGATCCTGTTGACGGTCAGATGGCTGATCGGCAGGCAGAACCGAGCCGTCGACACGGACGGCTGAGCCCGCCTCATTGTCGGCCTCCGCGTGCCATCAGGCGTTGCATCTGTCCGTAGGCGTCGATTGGGCTGTGTAACGCCAAGCCGCCGTCGGCGAAGACGGTCTGCCCTGTCACCCAAGACATTTCGAGCACCGCAATGATCGTCTCGGCCACGTCGTCGGCCTGCCCGAGCCGTCCAAGGGCGGTGCGTTCGGTCAGGCCTTCGACCCATCCCGGCAGTTGCTCGACCCTTCCGAGCATCGGCGTGCGGGTGACACCGGGACCGACGGCGTTGACGCGAATACCGTGCGGACCCCATTCGGTGGCCGCGACGCGGACAAGCATGTCGATGCCGGCCTTGGACACGCAGTACGCACCCATGTCGCGGTCCGCGAGCGTTCCGCTGATGCTGGATACGGCGACGATCGACCCACCGGAGCCCGCGTCGACCATGGCCCGCGCGGTGGCCCGCATGGTCAACCAGGTCCCTGTCAGGTTGGTGTCGATGACCCGCTGCCAATCGGAGGGCGCCTGCTCGAGGAGGAGCCCTGACGCCCCGATGCCGGCGCAGGCGACGAGTCGGTCGGGTGGCCCGTGGTCGGCGACCGTTTTGTCGATCGCCGCAGCAACCGACGCGGGATCACTGATGTCGCAATCGATATCGCCGCCGTTGAGGTCCCACACCACGACGTCGGCGCCCGCCTTACGCAGCCGGTCGGTGACCGCGCTGCCGATCCCGGACCCTCCTCCGGTGACGACCGCGATCACTCGGGCGGACCGATCAGCTCGACGCGGACACCGTCGGGCGCGGTGATCACCGCCATGGCAACCGTCTTAGCGCCCGGTGCAGGCATCTTGATGCGGCGCACACCGTCGTCGAAACCAAGCCGGGCCAGCCCGGCGAGTGTCGCATCGACATCCCGCTGCAGCGACAACAGGAACAAGCCGAATGCCGGCGCCGACGAGGGCGGCGCACCGGGCTTGGCGCCCTCGAGCTGCACCAGTTCGACGATGCCGGTGTCGGGGGCGTTCGGATCGCCCAGAAAGACCGAGCGCAGCCGATCGGTCGCGGCACCGAACAGAGCGGGCCAGTCGCCGGTGAAGGTGTGGTCGAACAGCTCGGCGAATCCCAGGCCGTCACGCCAGAACCGGATGGACCGCTCGACGTCGGCGGTGACAATCGCCGTGTGGTGGATTCCGCTCACGCGGGTGCTTCCTTCCGGTCGCCGGCCGGTGATAACCAGTCGAATGCGTCTAGTTCTACCCGTGCCAGCATTTCGGCGAACCTGGTTCCGCTGTATGGGAACTGGGTGACCACCTTGCCGTTCGGATGGCGGTAGTAGTTGTTGCAGTTGGCAAGCCAGACGGTGCCCTGCATCGCCTGCTGGATCTCGTCGTTGTACGCGTGGTGGACATCGCGGCTGATCTCGACCGCCTGCACCCGATGACGGACCATGTCGTCGAGGAGGCGGCGCACGAACTCGGCCTGCGCCTCGAGTATGTAGATGATCGAGGTGACCCCGTTGGTGTTCGGTCCGTACAGGGTGAACAGATTCGGGTAGCCCGGGACGACCGTCCCGAGATAGGCCTCGGCACCGTCACGCCAATCGTCGCGCAGTCGGCGCCCGTTGGTGCCGTGCACGTCGAGGCTGCGCAGGTAGTCGGCGGCGTGGAATCCGGTGCCGTAGATGACGGTGTCGACGTCGTGTTCGGTGCCGTCCACGGTGCGCAGACCCCGTTCGGTGAACTCAACGATGGGAGACGTCTCCAGACGCACGTTGGGAAGGACAAACGTTGGGAACCAGGCGCGCGACTGCAGCGGGCGCTTGCAGCCGACGGGATAGGAGGGCGTCAGCCTGGCGCGTAGCTCCGGATCCTTCACCTTGCGCTTCAGATACGAGTAGGCCATCTCCGTCAGCGCCTTGGTCATCGCTGAATCGACGGCGAAGTTGGCTGACTCGTAGGCCTGAAATGCCGCGTCTCGTACCTTGAGCGCTTCGGCGGGGTCATGCTCGAAGAGCTCTTGCTGGTCGGATGTGAATGGTTCGTCATACCGTGGGCTCACCCAGATCGGCGTCCGTTGAAACACCGTCAGATGCGCGGTGTCCGGCGCGATCTCCGGCACGTATTGGATGGCACTGGCGCCGGTTCCGATGGACGCGACCCGTTCACCCGCAGTCGATTTCGTGTGATCCCAATTCGACGAGTGGAACGCCCGGCCGCGGAATCGGTCAGCGCCGGGAATGTCGGGGATGTTGGGGACGTCCAGCATTCCCACCGCGGTGACGACCGCGTCGAACTGATGTCGCCCACCGTCCTCGGTCTCCAGCGTCCAGCGCCTGTCGGTGTCCGACCACCGCAGGGTCGTGACGCGGGTGCGTGCGACGAGGTGGTCGGCGAGCCGATTGTCGGCGGCGACCTTCTTCAGGTAGGCGAGGATCTCCGGCTGGTTGGCGAAGGTCTTGCTCCACCGCGGGTTCAGCGCGTAGGAGTAGGAGTAGAAGTGCGACGGCACATCGCATGCGGCTCCGGGATAGGTGTTGTTGCGCCAGGTGCCGCCGAACCCATCGTCGCGGTCGAAGATGGTGAAGTCGTAGCCGCCGTTGGCGAGTTGGATCCCCATCGCGATGCCGCCAGGGCCTGCACCGATGACCGCGACCTTCGGTTTGGCACCCGCCATCTTTGCAATCATTACATATATAGCGTAATACGTAACGGTCCCTTTGTTGGCCGATCTTGGATGCGACCGGGTCCTAACCTCCGGTGCGGCGGGCATATGCGCGCAGCGCGAACGGCGCGAACACGGCCGTCAACGCCAGCGACCACAGAACGGTCGCCAGCACCGGGTGGTGCAGCGGCAGCTGGGCGCTCTCCGGCGCGGGACCACCGTTGCCCCACAGCTCACGCATGGCCTGTGCCAGCGACGACACCGGATTCCATTCGGCAATGACCCGCAGCCAGTGCTGCATCGGTTCGGTGGGCGCAAAGGTGTTGGCCAGGAACGTGATCGGGAACAACACGGTGAACATCACGCCGTTGACCGCCTCGACCGACCGCATCACCGAGCCGATGAGGATGCCGAGCCAGATCATGCCGAAGCCGAACACCAGGATCAGGGCGAATGCGAGTACGGCCTGTGCGACACTTCCCCGGATTCGCCAGCCGATCGCCAGCCCGGTCACCGCCATCACCACCACACCGATCGAAGAGTGCATGAGGCTGGCCACGCTGCGCCCGATCAGTACCGACGACCGCGATATCGGCAGCGAGCGGAATCGGTCGATGATGCCCTTCTCGACATCAGCGGTGATGCCCGATGCCACGACGAACGCCGTGAACACGATGGTCTGCGCCTGGATGCCGGGCAGAAGGAACTCCCGGTACGAGGCGCCACCGCCGGTCGCGATCGACGCGCCGAACACGAACGCGAACAACAGCACGAACATGATCGGCTGCACGGTCACGTCGCTGAGCATCTCGGGCATCCGCTTGGTGTGGATCATGTTGCGCTTCACCATGATCCATGACTGCTGAGCGATGTTGGTGGGCCTGGTGCGCACCGGCTGCAGCTGGATGTGCGCCTGCGTTGCGGTCGCGGTCATGCCTTCACCTCTTCTTCGGTGCGATGGCCGGTGAGCGACAGGAACACGTCGTCGAGGCTTGGTCTTGACAGCCCGATGTCATCGACGTCGATGTCGCTGTCGCGCAGCCAGCCCGCGACCCGGACCATGTCGGCCAGGCCGTCGGCGGCCGCCGTCACCTGGCGCGCGCCGGTGTCGACGAACACTTCCGCACCTGTTTTGGCGAGCAGCGCCTGCGCGGCCGCAAGATCGGCGGCGTTGGTGACGGTGACGACCAGGCTGGCCGCACCCGCCTGCTGCTTGAGCTGCAGCGGCGAGCCCTCTGCGATGATGCGGCCCTTGTCGATCACCACGATGTTGTCGGCGAGCTGATCGGCTTCCTCCAGATACTGCGTGGTCAACAACAGCGTGGTGCCCTGCTTGACCATGCCCCGCAGCAGGTCCCACAGGTCGCTGCGGCTGCGGGGATCCAGGCCGGTGGTCGGCTCGTCAAGGAACAGCACCGGCGGCGACGCCAGCAGGCTGACGGCCAGATCGAGCCGCCTTCGCATGCCCCCGGAATACGACTTGACCACGCGGTCTGCGGCGTCGGCGATCGAAAACTGTTCCAGCAGTTGGTCTCCCAGCCGCGCCAGGTCTTTGCGCCGGATGCCGTACAGGCCACCGATCATCCGGATGTTCTCGCGGCCGGTGAGCAGTTCGTCGACGGTGGCGACCTGGCCGGTGAGGCCCATGCTGCGGCGCACCTTGTCGGGCTCGCGGCGCACGTCGTAGCCGGCCACCCTTGCGGTGCCGCTTGTCGGCTCGGTGAGCGTGGCCATCATCCGCACCGTGGTGGTTTTGCCCGCGCCGTTGGGGCCGAGCAAGCCCAGCACCGTGCCAGGCGCGACGGTGAAGCTGACCCCGTCGACGGCCGGTTTGTCGACTGCGGTGTCACCAAACCTCTTGACCAGCTCGATGGCTTCGATCGCCGGCGTGGATGGCATGTGACTGACCGTATCGATGTCTACCGACAGCAGGCCATTACATTTCCTGCGCAAGCGTGCGCAAAATGCACGCGTTTGGCGGCGTGTCTAGGTACAGGCACGCTCCCCCTTGCACGCGGGGAGGGCCCCCAGCTTGCGAGGGGAGTGCCCCCAGCTCACTGCAGTGAAAACTAGGTGACCAGCGAGACCGAGTTGGAGCGGCGCAGCTTGCCCGACGGGGTCTTCGGGATGGTGCCCGGCCCCAGCACCACGACGTTGCGCGGACGCACGTCGACCTCGGCCACCACCTCGTGGGCGACCTGGTGCTCGATGCGGCGCACCTCCACCGGGTCCTGCCACGCGTTGGACTCGACCGCGACGGCGAACGTCTCACGCGAGTGCCCGGCATCAAGGCGCACCGCGACGGCGCAGCCCGGCCGGACCCCCTCGACGCGGCAGGCGCCCCGCTCGATGTCGGTCGGGTAGATGTTGCGGCCTGCCATGATGATGACGTCCTTGACGCGGCCGCACACGACGATGTGACCGTTGTCCATCTGGTAACCCAGGTCGCCGGTGTCGTACCAGCCGTGCTCGTCCTGGGCCGGGATGAAGCCCCCCATGGTGAGGTAGCCGGGCGTCAGCGACTCGCCGCGCAGCTCGATGACACCGACGCCGCGCGCAGGCATCACGTTGCCGTGCTCGTCGATGATGCGTGCCTCGAGGTCTTTTAGCAGCGGTCCGAGCGAGGCCAGCCTGCGGGTGTTGCCCTTGGTGGCCGGCACAGCGCGACGCAGCGCGGCCAGCAGGTCGGCGTCGACCTCGTCGACCACCAGACCGGCGCCGCACTCGGAGAACGACACCGCCAGCGTCGTCTCGGCCATGCCGTAGGCCGGCAGGATCGCATCCGGCCGCAGCCCGAACGGCTTGCCCGCGTCCAGCAGGTCCTCCACATCGGCGGGCTCGACCGGCTCAGCGCCTGACAGGGCGAACCGCAACGTGGACAGGTCGAACTGGCCGGGCTCAGCCTGGTTGCGCAGCCTCTTGGCGAACAACGCATAGGCGAAGTTCGGCGCCGCGGTCATGGTGCCCTTGTACTTGTCGATGAGCTTGGCCCACAGCAGGGTGTCGCGCAGGAAGTCCATCGGCGTGACCTTGACCAGCTCGGCGCCGAAGTACATCGGGATGGTGAGGAAGCCGACCATGCCCATGTCGTGGAAGCAGGGCAGCCAGCTGACCATGACGTCCTTGTCGACGTCGTACTGGGCGCCGATGAACATGGCCTCGGCGTTGGAGTAGATGTTGCGGTGGGTGATCTGCACGGCCTTGGGTGAGCCGGTCGAGCCGGACGTCAGCTGCATCAGCGCCAGGTCGTCCTCGTCGACGTCGACGGGGTCGGTCGGATCCGACGCCAGCAGTTCGGCGATGGTGAGGACCTCGATGCCCTTCTCCTCGAGCACCGGGATGGCCGCGGTGAACGGCTCGGAGACGATGACGGCCTTGGCCTCGATCATGCCGATGACGGTCATGGTGTCCTCGGCCCAGATCACCAGGTCGGTGCGGGGCGTTGGCTGGTGCAGCATGGTCAGGCTGGCGCCGCGCATCCATAGGCCCTGCGCCGTCGGGGCGATCTCGACCGGGAAGCCGGCCAGCACGCCAACCGCGTCGCCGTGGCCGATGCCCGCAGCGGCCAGGCCGCCCGCGATGCAGCGGGCCCGCTCGTGGACCTCGCCCCAGGTGTGGCGGACAGGTTCGTGGGGTTCACCGGTGACCATGCCCGTCTTCACCGCGCGGGCGTTTCGGTACATCTTCTCGGTGAATCTGCTCACGACAACCTCCTCGGTTTCCGGAGCCGCCGCGTCGGCGACATCGGTCCCAGAGCAAATGCCCGGGTGTAATGCTCCCGCTGATAGAGGGCGCTTTCGTGTAGGCGCGCACACAATTGGGGAGCGGTTAGGTCTCGAATCGGTGATTCGCCCATACATCCGGCTGACCGCCCACCGGGGTTACCGGTGGGAGAAAAGGTCGCGCCCGATTCCTGACCGCTAGCTTTCACCGCCGATCATCTTAAGCAACTCTTAAGTAACTGCCAAACCCGTGGGGGGAATTGAGGCCTGCGTCACACCCGGCCGTGATGAAATCGTCCCCTTTGGCGTGGGGGCACCACCCGCCCGAAGGGCAGGGGGACGAAGGGGGCGAGCGAAGCGACGGGGGCGAGCGAAGCGACGGGGGTCAAACCGACGTCGACGGAGCGGGCACCACCCTTGCGCCGTGCACGGGCCCGCTGGCCACCCGCACGGTGCGGCACACCCCGAACCCCGCCAGCTGCGCGCCGACGTCGATTGCCGAGGCAGCCGACGTGCACAGGAACGCACATGTCGGGCCGGACCCTGACACGATCCCGGCCAGCGCGCCCGCGTCGGCACCCGCGCGAAGCGTGCGCCGCAGCCCGGGGTCCAGGCTCACCGCCGCCGGCTGCAGGTCGTTACCGAGCAGCGGGGCCAGCTCGGCCGGGTCGCCCGACGCCAGCGCGGCCAGCACGGGCTCGGGATCGTCGAGGCGCGGCGGCTGGTCCCTTCCTGCCCCCGCGGTCTCCCGCAACCGGTCGATCTCGCTGAACACCGCGGGGGTGGGCAGGCCGCCGTCGGCGAAGGCCAACACCCAGTGGAACATGTTGCGGGCGAGCACGGTGGCCAGCTCCTCGCCGCGGCCGGTGCCAAGCGCGGTGCCGCCGTGCAACGCGAACGGGACGTCGCTGCCGAGCTGGGCGGCCAGCGTGTGCAGGTCGCGCCGTGGCACGCCGAGTTCCCACAGTGTGTTCACGGCCACCAGCACCGCTGCGGCGTCGGCGCTGCCGCCCGCCATGCCGCCCGCGACGGGGATCGACTTCTCGATCGAGATCGCGACGTCCGGCGCCCGACCGACGTGCTCGGCCATCAACTCGGCCGCCTGCCAGGCCAGGTTGCGCTCGTCGGTGGGCAGCGACTCCACTCCCTCGCCGGACAGGTCAAGCGAGAGCATGTCGGCATTGCGCACGGTGATCTCGTCGAGCAGCGACACGGCATGAAAGACGGTCGTCAGCTCGTGGTAGCCGTCCTCACGGCGGTCACCGACGGCCAGATACAGGTTGACCTTGCCAGGCACTCGCACGGTGACCGACCCAGTGGGGACCCACTCGGACGCGGTGCTTCCGTCGGAGGCGGACACCGCACGACACTATCGCCGCGACGAGCGCGACAAGTACCGAAGTACCGAGATGCCGGGCCGCGGGGAGTGTTCTCGGCAGGTAAATACCGTCTGCGAACCCTAGTCTGTGGGAGTGTTGTCGCCCGGCGACCGGTTCGAGGGCTACGCCGTTGACGCACCCCTCGGCCACGGCGGGTACGCGACGGTGTATCTGGCGCACGACGCCGCGGGCCCGGATCGCGTGCTGGCGCTGAAGATTCTCGACGACCATCACCGCCAAGCTGCCCAGATAGCGCGGCTGCAGCGAGAATTCGACTTCGCTCACCGGCTCGACCACCCGCACATCGTCACGGTGTATGAGTGCGGGCCGGGTTGGCTGGCAATGGAACTGGTCGACGGTGGCACGGTGGGCAACCTGCAGACTCGGGCCGACCGGCTGACCGCGCTGGCCCAGATCGCCGGTGCGCTGGACTATGCCCATCAGCGCGGCATCGTGCATTGCGACGTCAAGCCATCCAATATCCTTGTGTCGCTGCCATTTTCGATGCGCGGCGCAGTGCTGATCGACTTCGGCGTCGCACACGCGGTAGTCGAGGAAGTGGGCCGCAGACCCGCGCACATCGAGGCGTCGCTGCCGTACTCGGCACCCGAGCTGCTGCACGGGCGCGCGCCGTCGGCAGCCACCGACGAGTACGCACTGGCGTGCACGGCATTCGAATTGATCACGGGCTCGCCACCGTTCACCGCAACCACGTCGATGGGGCTGGTGGACCAGCACCTCAACGCCCCGCCACCGAGGCTCTCCCGCAAGATCGATTGGCTGCCGCATGCGTTCGACTCGATCATGGCCAAGGCCTTGGCGAAAAGCCCTGACACCAGATACGAAACGTGCTCGGAGTTCGTCTCGCTGATTGCCAGGACGTTGCAGTAACTCACGCCAAATCATTACGTAACCTAACTTTTACGGCCTCCGAGTTTCGGGTCTGTCGCCCCGCACCTAACGTCAGGCCAATGGGATCCGCTATCGAGTACGACACGTCTGCGCTCGCCCACGAGGATGAGGGTTACCACAAGGGCCTCAAGCCACGACAGCTGCAGATGATCGCTATCGGTGGCGCGATCGGCACCGGCCTGTTCATGGGAGCCGGTGGCCGGCTGCACACCGCGGGGCCGGGCTTGTTCATCATCTACGCGGTGTGCGGTCTGTTCGTCTTCTTCATCCTGCGTGCATTGGGTGAGCTTGTGCTGCACCGCCCTTCGTCCGGATCGTTCGTCTCCTATGCGCGCGAATTCCTCGGCGAGAAGGCCGCCTACGTGGCCGGCTGGATGTACTTCTTCAACTGGGCGTGCACGTCGATCGTCGATGTCACCGCCGTCGCGCTTTACATGCACTACTGGGGCGCGTTCAAGGCGGTCCCGCAGTGGACCATCGCGTTGATCGCACTGGTGATCGTACTGACCGTCAACATGATCTCGGTGAAATTGTTTGGCGAGATGGAGTTTTGGGCTGCCCTGATCAAGGTTGTCGCGCTGGTGACGTTCCTTGTCGTCGGGATCGTGTTCATCGCGGGCCGGTTCACTATCGAGGGGCAGAGCACGGGCTTCTCCGTCATCGCCGACAACGGGGGCATCCTGCCGGCCGGTGTGCTGCAGCTGGTGATCATCACCTCGGGCGTGATTTTCGCTTACGCCGCAGTGGAATTGGTGGGCACTGCGGCCGGTGAAACCGAGAACCCTGCCAAGGTGATGCCACGGGCCATCAACTCCGTGGTGTTCCGCATCGCCGTGTTCTACGTCGGGTCGCTGGTGTTGCTGGCACTGCTGCTGCCGTACTCCAGCTACAAACAGGGCACCAGTCCGTTCGTCACGTTCTTCTCCTCGATCGGCGTTCCTGCCGCAGGCGACATCATGAACTTTGTTGTGCTGACCGCAGCGCTGTCGAGCCTCAACGCCGGGCTGTACTCCACCGGCCGCATCCTGCGGTCGATGGCGATGAACGGCAGCGCACCGGCGTTCACCGCGAAGATGACGAAACACGGTGTGCCGTTTGCGGGTATCGCACTGACGGCCTGCTTCACCGTTGCGGGCGTGTTCTTGAATCTGGTGGTCCCGGCTGAGGCGTTCAATATCGCTCTTGACCTTTCGGCGCTGGGTATCATCGCGTCGTGGGGCACGATCGTGATCTGCCAGATCCAGTTGTACCGGTGGTCCAAGCGCGGCATCGTGGCGCGGCCGGCGTTCCGGCTGTTCGGCGCCCCGTACACCAGCTACGCCACCCTGGTGTTCCTGGTCGGCGTGACCGCCCTGATGTGTTACGAGAACTACTGGAATCTGGTGGCGTTGGTGGTGATCGTCCCTGCGCTCGTCGGCGGCTGGTACGCGGTAAGGGGCCGGGTGCTTGAGATGGCCCGCGAGCGGGTCGGCTTCACCGGTAACTACCCCGTCATCGCCGAGACACCGCTGATGGATGAGTTCCTCGAAAAAGACGCCAAGGAGTAAGCGCTAGACGACGCGGACCTGATGCTCCTGGGTCGGCGCGTTCGGCTCCTGGGTCTGTGCCTCGCTGGTCTGCGCCTGCGGCTCGTTGGGCGTGGATTCCCGCTCTCCGGAGCGCTCGAGCAGCCGGACGAAGTCCGCGACCGACAGTGTCTCGCCGCGGCGCGACGGGTCGATGCTGGCGGCCAGCAGCCTGCGGGCCGACTCGTTGCCCGAACCCGCCCACTCGGCGAACGCGTTGCGCGACGTCTTGCGGCGCTGCGCGAACGCCACGTCGATCAGCTCGAACACCTGGGAGCGGAAGTCGTGGTCGGTCGGCCACGGCGGGGCTTCGTGCCGGTCGATGCGCACCAGCCCGGAGTACACCCGCGGAATCGGCCAGAACACGGTCGGCGACACCATGCCGTAGCGCCGGACGTTGCCATAGAAGCGGACCTTGACGCTTGGCACGCCGTAGTCCTTACCGCCGGGTTCGGCGGCGAGCCGCTCGGCGACCTCGGCCTGCACCATCACCATCACCGTCCGGATCGACGGCAACTCGGCGAGCAGATGCAACAGGGCAGGGACGGCGACGTTGTAGGGCAGGTTGGCCACCAATGCCGTCGGCTCCTCGGTCAGCTCGGACCGGGGCATTGTCAGGATGTCGCGGTTGAGCACGGTCAACCGGTTGATCTCGCTGTGGGAGTGCTCGGCGATGGTCTTCGGAAGCTGGCGCGCCAGCAGCGGATCGATCTCAACGGCGGTCACCCTTGAGCCCCGATCGAGCAGGGCCAGCGTCAGGGAGCCCAAGCCGGGACCGACCTCGAGGACGTGGTCATGACGATTGACTCCGGAGGCCGAAACGATGCGGCGCACGGTGTTGGCGTCGTGGACGAAGTTCTGGCCGAACGACTTACGCGGCCTGAAGTCAATCTCTTTCGCCAGATGCCGTATCTCGGTCCGCCCGAGTAGTCGAATAGTCAGCGCGCTCCAATCCTCCCGCTACACACGGGCCACGCGCCCCAACCCTGTCGCGCCCGAGTGACCTCAGCAATCGCGATCTGTTCTTCTCTTGTCGCCAGATCCGCCCTCGGAGCATACCTTAGTCCGCCTTGCCTTTCCCAGGTGTTTTGGTCAAATTGGACGCCGCCGTAAAATCCATTGCCGGTGTTGATGGCCCAATTACCTGTCGATTCGCACCGTGCGAGCGTGTCCCATTGGCCTCCGTTGGTCACCGGAGGCACCTCGGTACCCGGCTTCGCGCCGATTCTCAGCACGCCGTCCCTGGCAGGCACGACAACGACATTGGCTACTGGCAACCTGCCGGTCTCCACACCG
>JGI12053J15887_10000328_pt1 | contig 18728 bp, 19 predicted proteins | sample MedBloCAOM1_O3_FD_15887 | JGI IMG/M metagenome (IMG submission 15887)
GCCGACGGTGCTTCAACTGCATCGCAACGGCCGGCTGTTCCCACCGAACTATCTGCACGACAGCTGGCTGGATTATTTATACTGGGATACCGAGTTCGACCTGTAGGAAGCGGTCAACGGCTCTGTCGTGGGTCATAAGCGTGTCAAAGGACACATAAGAGTGTCACGGATTTCATCGCCCCGCCCGTGCGGCAGCGAAAGACTTCGTCCTTCTCACCTACGCTCGCGATGTCTACCGATAAATCCGTCAGGTGCTAAGCGACATGTTTGCGTTGCCTCGGCGATTGCAAAGCGACAGCAGATACACGATTGCGCCGATCACGATCGCCGCAGCCAAGAATTCGATCGCCGCTCCGGGACCTTGCCTCTCCGCAACCGAGCCCGAAGCCGTCTGCAGCACCGCCGTGCCGAAGAAATTCACGAGGTTGACCGCTGCCATGGCCTGTCCCGTTTGTGATTTTTCCACTGCAGAGCTTGCTAACGGGAACAGTAGCGTGGTGATCCCATAGACGATTCCGAATAAAGTGAGCATCAGGACGTCCCACCATCCTGGGAGCGCAGGCAGCCCGACAACTCCGGAAAGTAAACCGCTCGGCCCTCCAGCTACCATCAACACCATTATCGCCGCCGCCATCAGATGCCCGACCGCACAGACCGGACCGGTGCGGCCAAAACGTCGGTCCAGCATCCCCACGACCAGCGGACCAATCACCAATGCCACGGTGAACACAAGCAACGCGTTGCCTGCCTCCAAGCGCGAGAAGCCCTTCGCCTCCATCAACCACGGTCCGCCCCAGAGTCCACGTAACCCGATCTGTGCGGCGAAATTGGTGAAGGCGAGAGCCGACAGCCAACGCAGACGCGCCGACAATGCGAGGGCGACTGTATCCCGTGCGTCGCCTAATAGCGATCGTGCCGGCATCAACTCATTTGCCGCTCGCCCAGTCTCTCGCGGCACCAGCAGCCAGATCAGCAACAGCGTCAGCAATCCAAAACAGGCAGCCGCCCAATATCCGGCGCGCCAGCCAGCATGTTCCATCAGCCAGGCCATCGGACTCGCGGAAAGCAACATCCCGGAATTGCCCAGCGCAAGGATCAGACCCGACCATAATCCGAACTGCGTCGGTCCCACCGAACGGCTCGCAAAGGTCAAGGGGGCGACCAATACGCCCGAGCAGCCCAACCCCAAGACGATTTGGGCCAACAGCATCCCCGCTGACCCCTGCGCAATGGCCGCAAGGCCTGCTCCGACTGTGATGATCGCAACGAGGACTACCGCGACTGGACGCACGCCATATCGGTCGAGCGCGGCGCCGACCGGCAGCAGCCCGATCGCAAAGGCAAGAGGAAACACTCCGACCAATGCTGCCAGTCCTTGTGGCGTCACGCGCAAGTCCCGGATCAACATGTCGGCGCCGATTGCAGGAAGCGTCCGGATTGCGGTCGAAAGCGCGAATCCCAACGTTAGTGACAGGAGGGCAACCATGAAGCCGGGTGCTATGCCTGCGGTGGCCCCGGGTGCGGATTTCCCCAAGCCGATTTTGTTCATCGAGCGATCGAGTGAGGACATTGAAAATTACCCTATGAAATGACGCAGCCGTTCTGCCGAAGCGATGCCGATCACGACGGTCCCCAACATCGACAAACGGATGGCCGCCGCGACGGTGATCGCGAGAGCAATAAGGTCGGTGGGGCGACCGGACACAAAGTGCGGCGCGCTGCGCCCATGATCGGATGCCGGCTGTTGATCAGGAACGTCACCACCACGATCAGGAGCGTTGGAGGGACAACGCTCCACAGCCCGATCGCACTGAATTCTGATCCAGCCGCGAAGTTGAGCCCTGTCATGCGAGGGACGACCTCGACGACACTAAAACCCTTTTGAGAAGCTTGCGCACCCAACACCAGACCGTAGGCGAGAAGGCCCGCCAACGCTGGCGAAGCGCCCTTGGTGCCACGCCAGAATTCCGACGCCGATGGGGAGGCTTTGTCAGCAGGCTGCGCGGCGAGATGCTCGGTCGCTAAAATTTTCATGGCGCTGAATTACGCCAAGATCGGAGCAATTATCTTGCGACCGTGCCACGTAACTGCATAATATCGGCAGCCAATGCCAATATTACTGTATTTTGAGATATTTGATTCCATTCATGCTTGACGACATCGACAAACGCATCCTTCGGACCCTTCAACGCGACGGCCGGTTGCAGAACGTGGAGTTGGCGAAGAAGGTTGGACTCTCGCCGTCGCCGTGTCTCCGGCGTGTTCGGCGGCTCGAGGAATCCGGCGTAATCGAGCGCTACGTGGCAATGGTCGACGGATCGAAGGTCGGCATGGGCCTTACGCTTTTCGTTCGGGTCTGGTTCAAGGCCCAGGACGCCGAAACGACCAGCCGCTTCACCGAGGCCATAAAGAAACTGCCGGAAGTCGTCGAGTGCCATTTGATGGCGGGGGAATGCGACGCCCTGCTGCGGATCGTAACCACTGATCTCGCGTCCTACCGCCGTTTCCACGCAGAGCAGCTCACCCGCCTGCGGAGCGTTCAGAGCGTCAAGACCGAGGTGCCGATGGAGACGGTCAAGATGACGTCTGAGATACCGTTACAGTGATATCACGCGACGCGCCTGTGCTGCATGGCGGCTGGCCGCAGCTTCTCGAAGAGAGCCCAACCACGGCTTCCGCGAGGTTTCAAGACGACACATCCTCAGGTAGGATGGTGCTGATTGACGCCAAAGCCAGATTGCAATCAGTCGGGCCGCGTGAGGTCTGCGATGTCTTTTCGCAAGGACAATGATGCGTTCGAAGCGTGGCTGGCCAAGCAGTGCGACGTCGTCGCCAAGGATGTCGACACCAAGCATCGCCGGATGAAAAAAAGCGCCTTCATATTTTTGCGCGCGACCTATTTCCGCTGGGCCAAGCAAATCGGCAAATGGTGTCCCGAATTGATGAATGCCCCACAGGCACTTTCCGTCGGCGATCTGCATCTGGAAAATTTCGGCACCTGGCGCGACGCCGACGGCCGTCTGGTCTGGGGCGTCAACGACTTCGATGAAGCCGCCGTGATGCCGTACCCGCTCGATCTGGTTCGCCTCGCAGCCAGCATCCGCCTTGCGTCCGGCGGCTCGATCAGCAATCAGGCGGCCGCAGCGGCGCTGCTCAAAGGCTACCGCGAGGGTCTTGCCCAACCGCAACCCGCGCTGCTCGACGAAGGAGAAACCTGGCTGCGTCCCTATGCCGTCGGCACCGACGACAAGTCGAAAAAGTTCTGGAAGGAAGTTGCCCTCTATCCGAAAGCTGATCCGCCGCGAAAGATCGCGGACGCGCTGATCGGGAGCCTGCCAAAGGACGCCGAAAACGTTCGTTTCTGCTCGCGCGTCAAGGGCGGCGGCAGCCTTGGACGGCCGCGCTACGTCGCGGTTGCGTTCTGGCGCGGCGGTCAGGTGTTGCGCGAAGCCAAGGCGCTGGTACCGTCGGCCTGGACCTGGGCCTATGACGGGAAATCCAGAGCTTCAAATTTCCTTGAATTGGCGAACGGCCAATACCGCGCTCCGGATCCGTTTCTCGAAGTCCGAGACAGATTCATCCTCCGGCGCATCGCCCCGGATTCCCGGAAAATCGAGTTCGGCGACGGCGCCGGCTGGAGTCTCAAGGCCAGCCTTTTTGAGGCGATGGGATTCGATCTCGCATCGATCCATGCCGCTGGGTCGCCCGGCGCCGCCACTCTGCGGGCCGATCTCAAAAAACGACCGCGCGACTGGCTCAATACCGCCGCGAAGACCGCGGTGGCGGCGGTCAGACGGGACTTCGAGGAGTGGCGGAACTGACGAGCTTCCGATCTCGCTCGGCGATCGTTTCGCTGTTATGATCGTTTCGCTGTTATAAAGTCTCATGACACGGTCATGCCCTGGCCATTATGGATTCCGACCGTACCGGAGCGCTGTCCGCTCAAGGCACGAGCACAATCGTCGAGCAGGAGAGCCTGAATGGTTTCGTTGACTGAATGGAAAGTGCCGTTGGCATCCCAGCCCCGCGCCAGCGACTACAGTTTCGATCTCGATCGCGTGCTTTCTTCGGTGGTCGGCCTGCATTCGATCATCCCCGGCGACGCCTTTAGCGCGGACACGCTGGGCACCGAGCGCGCCGGCAATGGTGTGCTGATCGACGGCGGACTAGTGCTGACCATCGGCTATCTGATCACCGAGGCGGAAGCCGTCTGGCTGCATCTCGGCGATGGCCGCGTGGTGGAAGGCCATGCCCTTGGCTTTGATTCCGTGAGCGGCTTCGGTCTGGTGCAGGCGCTTGGCCGCATCGATCTCGATCCGCTGCCGCTCGGTTCTTCGGCCGCGGCCCAGATCGGTGACCGCGTGGTGGTGGGCGGCGCAGGCGGACGAACGCGCTCGGTGGCCAGCCACATCGCCACCAAGCAGGAGTTCGCCGGTTACTGGGAGTATCTGCTGGACGAGGCGATCTTCACCTATCCCGCGCATCCCAATTGGGGCGGCACCGCGCTGATCTCGAACCGCGGCGAGTTGATCGGCATCGGCTCGCTCCAGCTCGAACGCGAGCGCGAAGGCAAGGCCGAGCATGTCAACATGATCGTGCCGATCGATCTGCTCAAGCCGGTGCTCGACGATTTGCGCAAATTCGGCCGCGTCAACAAGCCAGCGCGGCCCTGGCTCGGGATGTATTCAACCGAGATCGAGAACAAGGTGGTGGTGGTTGGCATCTCCGCAAAGGGGCCCGCGGCGCGCGCCGAACTCAAGGCCGGCGACGTCATCCTGGCCGTCAAGGGCGAAAAGATCTCAAGCCAAACCCAGTTCTACCGAAAACTCTGGTCGCTCGGACCCGCAGGTGTCGACGTGCCGCTCACCATCTACCACGAGGGCGTCACTTTCGACGTGGTATTGGCCTCGACCGACCGTGCCAAGCTGCTCAAGGCGCCGCGGCTGCATTGAACACGGGAGTGCGCGATGAGCGAGGCCGTGGTGGACGACATCGTGGCCGTGTTGCCGCCATTGCTGCAATCGCTCGAGGCCCTCGGTTTCATCGCTCGCCATCTGAACCCGCCGCAGTTCGATTCTGTCATGGAGGCCGCAGGCACGCCCGATCAGGCGTTGCAGGCTGTGCGTCCGCGGCTGGCTGATTGGCCGCAACAATTTGCACATTTGCGCACGCCGCTGGAGACCGCGAGCGACGCGGCGCTTGCCGCGTTCGAGGGATTGCGCGCTGTACAGCATGGCAACGGCGATCTGATTGCCGTGTTTCGCGCCCTGCGTCACGCCCCTCGCGCGCAGGAGGCGCTTTATCCCCTTGCCGCAAGATTGCCGCCGGTGAGCAGCTTCTTCGTCGATCCTGATCTGCGCGAAGACGCCGATCTGCTGGCGCGTCTCGCTGAGCCGGGAAAAGAAAACACCGGGATCATGCACCACCACAACGAACCCGGCAGCCGGGGCGGCTTCTCGCTCTATGTGCCGGAATACTACACGGCGGACCGCGCCTGGCCGCTGGTAATGGCGCTGCATGGCGGCAGCGGCAATGGCCGCGGCTTCCTGTGGAGCTGGCTGCGCGATGCGCGCAGCCGCGGCGCCATCCTGGTCGCGCCCACGGCTACCGGCGGCACCTGGGCGTTGATGGGGGAAGATACCGACACTCCGAACCTCGCCCGCATCCTGGCTTCTGTGCAAGCCCGCTGGAACGTCGATTCCAGCCGGCTGCTGCTGACCGGGATGAGCGACGGCGGCACGTTCTGCTATGTCACGGGATTAGAGAGCGCCTCACCCTTCACCCACCTTGCACCGGTTGCCGCTACCTTCCATCCGCTGATGGCGGAAACGGCTGATGCGGAAAGATTGCGCGGGCTTCCCATCCATATCGTGCATGGCCGGCTCGACTGGATGTTCCCGGTGCAGGTGGCACGGCAGACGCGAGAGGTGCTGTCGGCGGCAGGCGCCGATGTGACCTACCGGGAGCTTGACGATCTCAGCCACTGCTATCCGCGCGAGATGAACGCGCCGATACTGAACTGGCTGCGCGGCGAAGGGTGATCTGGTCAGTTCTCAGGTTGTGCGCGCAAGAACAATCGCGCCCGATACGATCAGGGCGACTCCGACGGCGCGGCTAAGCCGGTGGCCAAGCGGCAGCAGCTTCTCGGATGCGACATAGAAGGCGACGACGGCAATCCAGACGAGGTTCATGACACCGCTGACGAACAACAGCGCCATCAGGAACCAGCAACAGCCGACGCAGTAGCTGCCATGGCGGAGCCCCATGCGAAATGCGCCCACCGTCCCGGGACGCCAATGCTGACTCAGGAATAACACCGGGCTCTGGCAGTAGCGGAGGCAGACGTTCTTGATGGGTGTGAACTGGTAGAGCCCTGCGGCAAGCAGGATGACACCGCCAAGCGTGGCGCTGGTGCTGGCCATCGCCATCGACAGCAGCCCTGCGCGTTCGAGCCCCCACTGCGCCAAGGCCGCGACGAGGCTGAAAGCTGCCCACATCAGGAGATAGCCACCGAGAAAGATCCAGGCTTCCACGGAGGGACGAACNGAGGCCTCTTGCTTGCGCCGGATTGTCGNAAACAACAGGACTGCNGGGGCAGCACTCGGCACCATCATCGCGATCATCATCANCCACCACATGACGAAGACGAGCGCGGCGTAAGACGGCGACCACGGCATCGGCATATCCATCGGCATGTCGGCCATGCTGGCGTCTATGCCTGCCCCGGTGACCAGATATACCCACGCTAGCGCCGCCACCGCAGCAAGCCCGACGGCAACGATCAGGCGATCACGCCGCAGCAGGTATTGGAGCGCCGACAACTCGGCCATGAGCCTCACCTCAGGACAGATCGAAAAGAGAGAAGTTCAGAGCATGATCCGGAAAAGTGGGAACCGGTTTTCCGAAAAGATCATGCTCAAACAAAGATTGTGAGATCATGATCCGATTCAATCTGATCGGATCATGATCTCGCCAGCATCAAGCCGCCACACCGTCAGGCGTCTGTACGACGTTGGCGAGGGAGCTGTGCGTGCCTTTGGTGTCGAATTTGATTGCCCCGGTCGAGTGGATGTTGGCGGAGGCAATCTCGGCGGATCTGTGCTCAAAGCCCTCGGGCATCACAACTTGAATTCGATGGGGAGCGCCCGTCACCGGATTCTTGATTGGCTCGACCTCGGTCTCCAGCACACCCTTGGCGACGACACGTGCGACGCGCCCATTCTTGTCGAATGAAAACTCGAAGGGTGCAAACACCGGATCGTGGATCTTCGTTACGATCAGGCTGAAGATCTGGAACAGCGTACCCTCGGCCGAATTCTTGCCCGACATGATATTGAAAAGCGCCTGGCGCTGTTCCGGCGTGGCGCGCTCGTCGATGATCGGCTGCATCTGCCCGTTGCCCTCATGCAGCGCTCCAGGAAAATCAACGGTTGCCGCGAAAACAAGACCATCGAGCTTGGTACCCTCGAAGTGTCCCTTGGTAATCCTCATTCCAACCATGCCCTTGCACGAGCCGTGAGTCGGTGGGGCATTGAAATCGCAGGGACAGCCAAACGCACAATTGCAGTTCTTGAGCCATTCGCCTTCGAGACGCCAATCCGATGCAGCCATGACACACCTCCCATCGCGTTGAGCGTTGGACTATGCAGCCGCTTGACAATAATTTTGCGTCGAAAAATCCGAATCAATGCGAGCGGGATCTGGATTTGATCTGAACGACCTGCATCGTTCCAGGGAGCCATGCGACGGTTAGCGGACTGCGATTTGCTGTCCTGATTATGGAAGCATACCAGCTAGCGCCCGCAGAGTACAGGTGGGCCATGGACGGTAACAGGATGTCCTTCCGCACCGCAACCAACCAGCACGGCGGCAGAGAGGATCAGGACAATGACGACATCGGCGTCGCGGCAATAGCTGGTGCATCGCCATCATCGCATTGGCCGTGCGCTACCCTCGTACATGAAGGTCATCGGCTTGGGTCCTGGCATATAGCCCGTTTCGATCCGGTCGATGCGGAACCCCGCCGCTTCGATCATGGAGCGGATCGGGCGGTTAAGATGACAGCCACCGCTAATACGCCGCCAAGCCGGCGTCAGCCGATCTTGCCACCAACGCACGCCCTCGTCGGGTGCCAGGCCGTGCTCGACGAACAGGAGCTTGCCGCCCGGCCGCAGGACGCGCCGCATATCTGCGAGCGCGGTCGCAGCCTGTGGGATCGAGCACAAGGTCCAGGTCGTGACGATGGTATCGACGCTATGCTTGTCGAGTGGAATAGCTTCGGCGGAAGCCTCGAGGAAGCTGACTGGCATGCTTGGCAGATGTGATGCGCTTCGAGCCATGGTCACAAGCCGCGGCGCGGGTTCGAGCGCCAGCACCTCCCGCACCGGAGGGCGATAGAACGGCAGGTTCATTCCGGAGCCGACGCCGATCTCGAGGACCCTGCCCTCCGCCGCACCGATCACGCGTTCGCGAAAGGGCACGAGCTGCTTGTTGCGCATCGCAAGATCGCAAAGCCTCGGCAGGATGATGTCGCTGTAGAAGCCCATCGAGCACTCCTGAGGTTGTTTCAACCGCGGTGTGATCGCGGTATCGCCTCAGCATCGCGGTTCGATCGTCTTCGCAATTTCCTCCGGCGAGGCGAAAATCACCGAGGCTCTGTCGCCCATCATCCCGGCCGGCGTAATCGCGGGAGCACCCTTCTCCGGGCCATCCTTGCTGGAGTCGGTCTTGAAGCGCAAATTACGCTCCCAGAATGCGCGGGTCTTGCCGTCAGCCGTGGTGACTCGATAGGTGTCGCGGCAATAGGTGATAGCTTTGACCTGAATGCCCGGTTCGAGCTTTTTTAGAGTCGGGTCCGGGCCGCCACCCATCATGCCCCCCATTCCTCCCATGCCTCCCTGTTGCGCCATTTGTTGCGGCATTGCTCCCGGTTTGGTGGCCTCTTTGAGGAAAGCCAGCAGGTCTGTACGAACGCGATCATCCTTGATGCCTTCGAAGGGCATCTCATTGTCCGGCACCATGCGCTGCGGATCGGTCAACCATCCATCGAGCGCGCGGTCGTCCCAGATAATTCCCGAGGATTTGAGCGCGTCGGAGTAACGGTTGAAGCTCGAAAGGGATCCGGCCTTCCGTCCCCAAAGGTCGGCGAGACTTGGTCCCGTCATGTTTCGGTCCGGTTCCAGCGAATGGCACGGCGCGCAGACCCGGAAATCCCGCTGACCCCGGGTTGCGTCGCCGTGCTGGGCCACCGCAGGCGACAGGAGCGCAATTGTCGCAAGCGCGATGATGCCGTACCTGCTCATTCTCAGCCACCTGCTTCAGGAGCGCAGATATTTGATAAGTGCTGCTGCCGACAGGATCAAGACAATGATCCCCAGCAACCAGACCAGCCCCATGCCCCACATCATCCCAGACGTCATACCGTCCATCATCATGGTTCATTTCCCTTGGCTGGCTTCGGGACAAGTCTCGATTTCCCGAGCGGCTTGAAAGGTTGGTGACGGGTGGAACGCTGATGCCGCGATCAAGACGCGGCAATGACAGTTATTGTTAGCTATCGTTGCGGATCTGACGATGCCGAGAACCGAGACGGCAACGCTCCATGCCGCAACGCGGTTTCTTGGTCGGACCCGCGAGTCCCGTGTCGGATGCACCTGAACATCATCAACGCGCACGGCAGCACCGCCACGACGCGAAGTAACCCGGCGGCCGTTAGCCAATTCCAGTTCAGGACAACACCTAGAGCAACGGCCGCTGCCGAGACAAGATACAGCGCCAGGCGGTACCGAACGAAATAACCTCTCAATGTGTCGCGCAGCTGACTCCAGCCACCGCCGCCGCTGATATTGTGAAAACTTAAGGCCATGGGAATGCTCCTCCCGTTTTGGTGAGCGCCAATATGAAAGGGTTGCGGAGATCGATGCTCATCCGCAACCCTGTTCGCAATGGCGAACTCCATTGCGCTGCTGCAGACGTTACCGGCCTTTCGGGCCGCCGCGATATTGCCATGCGAATCCAGCCCCGCTCGGGGTCGTCGCGGGCTGCAAACGTGACCCTGCCGGCTCGTACGCGAAAACATCGCTTGGCGAACCAACAGTTCTGTATTGCGCACTCTTCCTGGCCTCACTCGGCCAATAGCTCTTGTCCGAGATGATCGAGCCCGCGTGGGCCGTTGCAGATACCGCCAGCAGCGGCAACAGGAGTGAAATCGTGAATAGGCGTTTCGTCAACATGGTCCGGCTCCATCATTGTTGGAAGCGCGTCATGTGCGCTTCTGATGATGAGTTCGAAGCAAATCGTCTGCCGGTTACAGGCTCACGCTGACGTGAAGTTGCCTGATAAATCTCTTTATCATCGCAACAGCCTCGCAATGCTGCGCCTGCTAACGTGCACAGCACAATCACTCCTGATCAGAAGCATGGCAACCCACTGGATCACCCGCTCCTTTGCAGCGCAGCTCGATTTGCTTGGCGGCGCTCTCGCGTGATCGCAAACCACAATAAAACGAGCCCGAGGAGGACAAACAGGGGCTCAAGGACGAGGTCCATTTGTGTGTTCGTGAGGTGATGAAGGCCAAAGATCCAATGGATCAACACTATGTCGACACTTAAGACGAAGCCCATGCCGGCGAGCACGCCCAGGAAGAACGAGGCCGACGTCGTTCGCTGGCTCCACAGCAGAAACATAATCAGAAAAGCGACGGCGACTGCGATTACCGAGAGTTGTCCAGCCAACGAACTGACGGGAACCAACGCGAACGCAACGCACAATTCGACTTGCGTGTTGTTAACCTGATGAAGCCCGAAGATGATCAGGTCCGCGCCGACAACCAGACCGACGAAGAACGTGCCGGACGCAATTCGCTTGCTCCACGGAACCGGAACGGCGGTGACAGCGGCAATGCGTCGCGCGGCAGCGTCAATGGCAAACATCTCGTTCATCCTCCGGCATACGAATCGAAGCGATCGCTGTGACCCCGGACGTCAAGGCCGCCTGACAAATTACGAGCGCAGATATTTGATCGACGCCGCGATCCCAAGCACAGCGAAGGCAAAAATGGCGAGGTGATAAATCCCCGCCGCCAGCAGCATGCCGGAACCCATCGAAGTCATATCCATCATCATGAATTGCCTCCAACATCTACAGTTCAATCGGGATGGCGATCGGCAAAGCCTGGCCTGGATGGAGCGGTTCCGCCGAGTTTATCGAGTCTATAGAGAGGGGGGCAGGCGGCGCTTGAAAAGGCGATGAAATTGTCATGAGAATTGACTGAGAGCCCCCGGTGGAGGACTAATACCAGCAGTGCAAGCGGTTCGATTCATTCGGGATAAAGATGGCGCTCGGATCGCCTATGCGGTGGTCGGTGAGGGACCGCTCGTCCTTTGCCCGGCATGGTGGGTCAGCCATGTCGAGCGTGATTGGGAGCATCCCGGATTTCGCAACTTTTTCACCCGCCTGGCGGACGGCTTTCGCGTCGTGCGCTACGACCGTCCGGGCACCGGCTTAAGCGATCGCGACGTTCCGCCGCGAACGCAGGCGGCAGAAGTGCGGCTGCTTGCGGTGCTCGCCGATGCACTCGGCGACGAACAGTTCTCGATGTTCGCGGTGTCATGCGCCGGACCTGTTGCGCTCACTTGCGCGGCCACGCATCCGGAGCGCGTCCGCCGGTTGTGTCTTTACGGGTCGTATGCGGATGGATCCGACGTCGCAACTCCGGAGCTGCGGGATGCCCTTGCTAATCTCGTGAAGGCACACTGGGGTCTCGGGTCGGCCGCGCTCACGGCGATGTTTCTGCCCGGCGCAACGCCGCAGGAATCCGAGACCTTCTCGCGCAACCAACGTGACTGGTCTAACGCACCCAAGGCGGCGGAGCTACTGCGTCTGAGCTGCAACATGAATGCCGTGGATGTGCTCCCGCGGGTGTGCACGGAGTCGCTGATTATCCATCGTCGTGACGACCGCACGATCCCGCTCGAGGCAGGCCGACGGCTGGCTGCGGAGTTACCGCAGGCGCGCTTCATGGTACTGGATGGCAACGTGCACCTGCCGTGGATCGACGGCGACACGATCGCCGAAATGGTGCATTCGTTCCTTGCTGGCAAGCAGGCGCTCGCCGCCGCATCCTTGCCAGCGACTGGCTGCCGGCTTGACGAGGCCAGTCGTGAGCTCGTTTTGGACGGACAGCACGAGCCAACCACGCGGCTGGAGTACGGTGTGATGCGGACGCTGCTCCGTGCGGGTGGAGGCGTCGTCACCCGTGATGAGATGCTTGCCGAGATCTGGAATACGCCTTTCACGGGCTCGAATAAAGTCGAGGCTGTAGTCCGTTCGTTGCGGAAGAAGCTCGGTCCGTTCGCCCCTTCGATCGAAACGGTGACGGGCCACGGTTACCGCTTTGCCGGATGGAAGCGGAAGGTGATCGACACCGTATAGAGACCGCCACCAACCATGATTTCTCCGATACAGTCGAATCGCGGCATTGGTGCATTTTTCTAGTACGCATACCCCCCTGCGCACCAACCCCTCCGCCTTCGACCTCACACGGACGCGAGGTCACCAGCGCAGAAGGCGCGGCCCAAGCACGGCGCCGGCCAAGGTGCAGAAGACGATCGTGCCACCGTACCAGACCGCGACGAAGGGCAATGAATCGTCCGTGCAATGAAGCGCATAAGCCATCGCGCTCACGCCACCTGCAATGAGACCGGCGACAGCACCTGTACGTGCAAGATTTGTAGGCGCCGCTCTTCGTACCGCCGCGATGATGACGGCAAAGGGCACGATCGCGATAATGGGAATGGAGAGAAGGCATTCGAGCCATTCATCTCCCATAACCATCTTGTTCCAGTGCGAACTGGGCGCAAGTCCGAGGCTGATCGCAGCAAATAGCACGATCGCCGCGAACGGCATCGCGGCCGAAATTGATGAGGTTCTTCGCTCCCCTCCGGGGCGCGCCAGCCGTGTCAGATAAACCGACGCCATGCCAACGATCCCGACCGTAAATGCAAGCTTCAGGAGCAGAAAAATCCAGGCGTGCGCGGTCATCAGATCCGCGCGGACGCCCAGCCCGACGAGCATGAGGCCGAGCGCCACGATGGTTCCGGCCGCGAGCGCGACGTAAACCGTCCGACTGACAAGTCTGCGGTTGACCGGTTCGATGTGCGCACTGAGCGCGGCCACCAGTTCGTCCGTCTTCATGTTCTCGTCTCCTGGGCAATCAAGGCGGCCAGCGCCTTGAGCCCACGGTGAATGCTCACTTTTACTCCCGACTCCGAGATGCCGCACCTCTCCGCTGCTTCAGCTATGCTCTGACCGTCGAGTTTTACAGCCTCGATGGCGCATCGCATGTTTTTCGGCAACCGCTCCATGAGTCGCCTGACGTCGTATGTACTCTCGGCACTGACATTGTCGTCGTGTGCCATGATCTCATCAGCCTCATCGATGGGCACTTCAGCGAACGACGCGCGGCTCCGACGCAGGAAGTCGATCAATTTATAGCGCGCGATCGCATGTACCCACGGTGTCAGCGGCTCCGCCGGGTTATAAGTGTGCCGTTTGATATGGACGGCCAACACCGCTTCCTGAACCAGATCTTCAGCCTCCGATGCACCTCTGCCCAAGCCAGCGAGCTTGCCTTTGTAATAGGCACGCAGACGGCGGCTCAATCGGTCGAGCAGCACGCGATGCGAAGCCGCATCGCCATCCAGGCTGGCAAGCATCAGTTCCTTGAGTTCGATTTCGTGGGTCGTCATGCGTGCGCATCTCTGTTAGTTCGCAGCTTTAGCCGGTTTGGTTACACGATGGCGCAATTAAAAATCGTGTCCCACGCCGGACCCGCTTTCAGCTTTGGATTGATGGGCTTTGCCCTGCCGGCAACCCAAACCAGAGCCATGATCCATCGTGGTTCACCTCATTCGGCCGGTTCCTGCACGCGTTGAGATTGCTCGATCGGCTTGCTTGCCGGCGGCGAAGGTCGGCTGTCGAAGCGGTCTTCGCGCGGCACACGGAAACCTTTCACCGATCCATAGATCGCCGGAATTACGATCAACGTCAGCAACGTTGAGGAAATCATGCCGCCGATCATGGGCACCGCAATGCGCTGCATGATTTCGGATCCGGTACCGCTACTCCACATGATCGGCAGCAGGCCCGCCATAATGGCAACCACCGTCATCATTTTCGGCCGCACCCGTTCGACGGCACCTACCATGATGGCGTCATACAGATCTTGTCGGGTTAGCTCGCGGCCTTCGGTATCGCGTCGGGCCTTGATCTCCGCCAAGGCATGATTGAGGTACATCAGCATCACCACGCCGGTTTCGGCGGCGACGCCGGCGAGTGCGATGAAGCCGACCACGACGGCGACTGAAAGATTAAAGCCGAGCCACCACATCAGCCAGATCCCTCCGACCAGGGCAAATGGCAGCGACAGCATGACGATCATCGTGTCGGCGAACGAGCGGAAGTTGAGATAGAGCAACAGAAAGATGATCAGCAGCGTGGCCGGCACCACGATCTTCAGGCGCGCCGCCGCGCGCTCGAGGTACTCGAACTGTCCGCTCCAAACGACATAGGAACCTGCCGGGAACTGAACGCTTGCCTTCACCGCCTGTTGCGCGTCGGCGACGTAGCCGCCGAGATCGCGATCGCGAATATCGACGTAGATATAGACGGCGAGCTGGCCGTTTTCGGTGCGAATCGATGTCGGGCCGCGCGAGGGCGCGATCCTGGCCACCTCTCCCAACGGCACCGCGCCGCCATTCGGCATCGGGACCAGAACATCGTTGGCGATGGCCTGGGCGTTGCTGCGCAGATCGCGGGGATAGCGCATGTTGACAGTAAACCGCTGGCGGCCTTCCACGGTCGTGGTTACGGTTTGCCCGCCCAGCGCGGTGCCGATGACGTCCTGAACGTCCTGAATCATGATGCCATAGCGGGCCAGGGCTGCACGGTCCGGCGTGACGTCGAGATAGTACCCGCCGAGCGCGCGCTCCGAATAGGCCGACGACGTTCCGGGCACGGCCTTTAGAACCTGCTCGATTTGCTTGGCGAGCTTGTCGATCTCGACCAGATCGGTACCGATCACCTTGACCCCGACGGGCGTGCGAATCCCGGTCGACAGCATGTCAATGCGCGCCCTGATCGGCATCGTCCAGGCGTTGGAAACACCCGGGAATTGCAATGCACGATCCATCTCGGCGGTCAGGCTTTCGAGCGTAACTCCCGGCCGCCATTCCTGCTTCGGCTTCAGATTGATGATGGTTTCGAACATTTCCGAAGGTGCGGGATCGGTCGCGGTCGAGGCACGACCGGCCTTGCCATATACCGAGGCCACCTCCTGAAACGAGCGGATGATCTTGTCCTGCGTCTGCATCAGTTCGGCTGCCTTGGTCACGGAAATGCCGGGCAATGTCGTCGGCATATAGAGCAGCGTGCCTTCATTGAGGCTGGGCATGAACTCGCTGCCCAACTGTCGCGCCGGCCAGATTGTTACAGCGAGAGCGGCAAGCGAACCAAGGATCACCAGCGCCTTGGCGCGCATCACGCCGGCGATCACCGGCCGATAGATCCAGATCAGGAAACGGTTCATCGGATTCTTGTGCTCCGGAACGATCCTGCCGCGAACGCAGACGATCATCAGCGCCGGCACCAGCGTCACCGACAACAACGCCGCCGCCGCCATCGAAAACGTCTTGGTGAACGCCAGCGGACTGAACAGCCGGCCCTCCTGGGATTCCAGCGTGAAGATCGGCATGAACGAAACCGTGATGATCAGCAGGCTGAAAAACAGCGCCGGCCCGACTTCGGAGGCGGCCTCGATCAGGACGTCGATCCGCGAACGCCCGGGGTCAGCGCGCTCGAGGTGCTTGTGGGCATTCTCGATCATGACGATGGCGGCATCGATCATGGCGCCGATGGCAATGGCGATACCGCCAAGGCTCATGATGTTGGCGCCTAGTCCCAGCAGCTTCATGGTTCCGAACGCCATCAAGATGCCGACCGGCAGCATGATGATCGCCACCAGCGCGCTGCGGACATGCAGCAGGAACACGATGCAGACCAACGCCACCACGACGCTTTCCTCGAGCAGGGTGTGCTTGAGGGTTTCAATCGCCGCGTTGATCAGGTTGGAGCGATCGTAGACGGGGACGATCTCGACCGAGCTCGGCAGACTGCTGGCGATTTCCTTAAAACGCTTTTTGACGTTCTCGATCACATCGCGCGCATTGACGCCGAAGCGCTGCAGCACGATGCCGCTGGCGACCTCGCCTTCACCATTGAGTTCGGTAATGCCGCGGCGCTCGTCCGGACCGAGTTCGACGCGCGCAACGTCACGCAGCAACACCGGCGTGCCGTTGCTGGTCTTCAGCACGATATTGCCGAGATCGTTGATGCCTTTGAGATAACCCTTGCCGCGGATGACGTATTCGAATTCGGAGAGCTCGACCGTGCGTCCGCCGACGTCGGCATTGCTGGCGCGGATCGCATCTCGCATCTTCTGCATGGTGATGCCGAGATCGCGCATCCGCTGCGGATCCAGGATGACGTTGTATTGGCGGACGAAGCCGCCGACGCTGGCGATTTCGGCCACGCCCTCCGCCTTGGCGAGCGCGAATTTCAGGTTCCAGTCCTGGATGGTCCGCGTGTCCGAAAGATTCAATTCCTTGGACATCACCGCATACTGATAGACCCAGCCGACGCCGGTGGCGTCCGGACCCATCGTCGGCGTCACGCCGGCCGGCAACCGGGACGCCGCGCCGTTGAGGAATTCAAGCACCCGCGAACGGGCCCAGTAGATGTCAGTGCCATCCTCGAAGATGACGTAGACGAACGAAACCCCGAAGAAGGAAAATCCCCGCACCACCTTCGATCTCGGCACGGTGAGCATTGCCGTCGTCAGAGGATAGGTGACCTGATCCTCGATCACCTGCGGCGCCTGTCCCGGATATTCCGTGTAGACGATGACCTGGGTGTCGGAGAGATCCGGGATGGCGTCGAGCGGCAGATGCGCCAGCGCATAAATTCCGGCAGCGGCGGCAAAGCCGGCGCCGAAGAACACCAGCAGCAAGTTGCGCGCCGACCAGGCGATGAGGCGGGCGATCATTGCTGTGTCCCCGCGTCCGAGAATCCCTTGAGAGCGGCCTTCAGATTGCTTTCGGCATCGATCAGGAAATTGGCCGAGACGACGACCGGCTCTCCTTCGGCGACGCCTTCCCGAACCTCGATATAACCACCGCCGCGATGGCCAAGTTTCACGTCGCGTGGCTCAAAGCGCCCCTGCCCCTTTTCGACGAATACCGCCTGGCGACTGCCGGTATCGAGAATCGCGCTCTCCGGAACAGCCAGCACCGGCTGCGGGCTGCCGGTGTCGATCTCCGCGTCCACATACATGTCGGGAAGCAGGACAGAATCAGAATTGGGCAACTCGATCCGAAGACGGGCTGTCCGCGTGTCTCGGCTGACCTGCGGATAGATCACGCTGACTTTGCCGACGAATTCGCGGCCCGGATAACTTCGGGCGCGCACCATGACCGGCTGACCGACCGAAACGGCGCCGAGGTCACGCTCCGCAACGTCGATCATCGCCCAAACGACGGACGTGTCCGCGACGCGAAACAGTACGTCGCCGGGCTGCGCCCGCATTCCCTCGACCGCATTGCGCTCGAGAACGATGCCGTCGCGTGGCGCCGACCATTCGATGGCGATTGGAACGGTGCCGCTCTTTTCCATGGCGACGATGGTTGCGTCGGGAACATCGAGGTTCATCAGCCGCTGCCGCGATCCGCGCCCGTAAGTCCCGCCGCCGCCAGTAGTCCTGGAATTGATCGTCGCGACGTATTCGGCGGAGGCTGACGAAATCGACGGGCTATAGATCTCCATCAGCGGCTGGCCCTTGTTGACCCTGGAGCCCGTCGTGACATCAGCGATCTTCTGAACCCAGCTTTCCGATCTCATCGAGATCACCGAGATGCGGCGCTCGTCGAGTTGAATGGTGCCCGGTGCTCGAATCGCCGTATGGATTATCCGCGGCGCTGCGGGCTCCGACTTGACGCCGGTGCGCTGGATTTTGCCCGGAGAAAGCTTCACGGAGCCGTCGTCAGTATCTTCGCCTTCGTAGACGGGGATGTAGTCCATCCCCATCGAATCCTTTTTCGGGATTGGCGAAGTGTCAGGCAGCCCCATCGGATTGCGGTAAAACTTGATCTTGCGGTCGGCCGATGTGGCTGTTGCGGGAGCAGCGGCCGGTTGATCTTCGAAGCTTAGATCCGCGCCGGCCGCCACGGCCCGGTAGTCTCGTCCGTCCGGCGTCTTCTTCGGCATTAGCGAGTAGAACGGCCGCCCGTCCGGATCCTGATAGTAGATCGGATCGTCGCTGGTCTGCGCTGTCGCGGGCGCAACGAGCGCCACGTTTGATGCGCTCGTCAAATGAAGCTGCCCGCGAACAGCAATGAATCCGCCGCCCGCCGCCGCTATCAAAGCGGCGACGGTGACACCGGCGAGGATGGCGCGTTTCACTTTTGCGCCGTAATGACGAGCTTGCTTTCGACCGTCCCCGTCTCACCCTGCACCTTGGCGCCGAGCGAGAGCTGCCAGCGGCCCGCCATTCCGAATGTGGCCTTGAACTTGTAGACCCCCGGTTCGCCGCCCGGCATCGACGCGATCTTGGTCGCCATTTCCTGCATGCCGTCTGGGGCCATGTCGAGACGGGTCGCGAAGATGACGGCGTCCGG
>JGI12053J15887_10000331_pt1 | contig 18659 bp, 17 predicted proteins | sample MedBloCAOM1_O3_FD_15887 | JGI IMG/M metagenome (IMG submission 15887)
CGCTCGAGCCGCCAGCCGTCGGCTGCGGTCGGGTTCGCGGCGACGTAGCGGGCCTGCAGCACGGACGAGCTCATGACCTCGGACGTTATCAAGCTCTCTTAGTCCAGACAATAGCCTCATTCAGAAGCCAGCCGGCCTTGACGAGCCTATTACCGCTGCGGAATAGTGTTCTTCAATATGCAGAGCACCGTATGTTGTCCGGACAAATAGTGGCGCCGTGGACGATCTCCTGAGGTTGGACGGCCGCATCGTCGTCGTGTCGGGCGCAGGCGGCGGTGGCATCGGCACCACGGTGATGCGATTGACCGCTCAGGCAGGCGCCACGGTCGTGGCCGTCAGCCGGTCCAAGGAGAACCTGGGCGAGCACGTGACTCCGCTCGCGCACCAGGGCCTGTCCGTCGTCCCAGTGGCCGCCGACGCGTCCACCGACGACGGCATCGCCGCGGTCATCGACCAGGTGCGGCGCACCGACGGCAACCTGTACGGGCTCGTCAACGTCGCAGGCGGCGCGGACCCGTCGACGTGGATGCCGTCCACTCGGGTGACGCGCGACGACTGGCGCGCCTTGTTCACCAAGAACCTGGAGACGGCGTTCTTCATGAGCCAGGCGGTGGCCGGCGAAATCCGCACGCAGGGCAACCCCGGCTCGATCGTGTCGATCTCATCGATCAGCGGCATGAACACAGCGCCCTTTCACATCGCCTATGGAACGGCCAAGGCCGCGGTGGCGGCGATGACCCGCACGATGGCGGTCGAACTGGCCCTTGACAACATCCGCGTCAACGCCGTCGCGCCGGGGGTGACCGAGACGGCCGCGTCGCGCACCTATGTCGACGACGATCCAGACCGCGATCGCCGGGCCATCGCGATGGGCAGGCGCGGACGGCCCGAGGAACAGGCAGGCCCGATCCTGTTCCTGCTTTCGGACCTGTCGAGCTACATCACCGGGCAGACCCTGCTTGTCGACGGCGGGCTGAACCTCAAATGGAGTCACCTCGGCGCCGACAACACGTCCCTGTTCCTCAAGGACGAAAACTTCCGCGCGAACATCAGTCGGCCCTGAAAGGAACAGCGATGACCGACATGGAAGTCCAGGCGGCCGAGGAGCTTTCGGGTCCGGTCACCATCAGTCCACAGGCCTACATCTCCGAAGGCTACGCCCGCGCGGAGCGCGACAAGCTGTGGCGGAAAGTGTGGCAGCAGGTCGGCCGCGTCGAGGAGATCGGTGAGGTGGGCAATTACCTCACCTACGACATCCTCGACGACTCGATCATCGTTGTGCGCACTGGCCCAAACGAATTCAAGGCGCACCACAACGTGTGCATGCACCGTGGCAGGCGGCTGATCGACACCCCCGACGGCGCCAAGAATGCCTGCGGGCGTGCCCGCAAGTCGTTGGTCTGCGGGTTCCACGGATGGACATACGGGCTCGACGGCGCGTGCACGCACATTCGTGAACAGGACGACTGGCAGGGCGTGTTGACGGCAGAAAACACCCACCTCGCGAGGGTCAACGTCGACACATGGGGCGGCTGGCTGTGGATCAACATGGATCCCGACTGTGAGCCGCTGATGGACTATCTGTTCCCCGCTTCGAAGATCCTCGACCCCTTCGGCCTGGAAAACATGCGTTACAAGTGGCGCAAGTGGCTGAATTTCGATTGCAACTGGAAGGTCGCGATGGAGGCCTTCAACGAGACCTACCACGTGTTCACCACGCATCCGGAGTTCAATAAGTTTGGCGAATTCAAGGGCTGGGCCAAGGCGCAGGGCAGGCACAGCAACATCGGCTACGACGCGCCGAAGGATCTGGAGGAGACCAAGTCCAAGATCCGGCTCGGCAGCGGCGATCCGCGGATATCCACCGCCGAAATGCAGGTCTACACAATGGAGGAGACGAACGCGACCACCACCACAACGTTGGTGGAGGCCGCGAAGCGGTTGGTCGACGAGCTGCCGGAAGGCACGCAGGCCGACAAGGTACTCGAACACTGGCTGTCCTCAGCGCGGCAAGACGATGAAGCACGCGGGGTGATCTGGCCGACCATCCCGGCCGACATCCTCGGGCAGAGCGGCACCGCGTGGCAGATCTTCCCGAACTTCCAGATCGGCCAGGGCCTGACCAGTGCGCTGTGCTACAGCGCCCGCCCGCACCCCAGCTACGACCCGAACAAGTGCATCTTCGAGGTCGCGACCTACGAGCTCTATCCGAAAGGACAAGAGCCGCAGACCGAATGGGTCTATACCCCGGTTGGCGACCCGCGCTGGCTGTCGGTGCTGCCGCAGGACTTCTCGAACATGGCCGCGGTGCAGCAGGGCATGAAGTCGCTTGGCTTCCCCGGCACCAAGCCCAATCCCTACCGCGAGCGCAGCACCGTCAATCTGCACTACCAACTGTCGAAGTACATGGGTACCGGCGAACCCCGAGACCTCTAGTAAGGAGAAGCATCGATGAAAGTCAACCTCGGTACGGGGGCCCAGAACTCCCACGATTGGGACCGCGTGCTGGCGGGCGATTTCAGCACGCCGCCCTCGACTCCGGACTGGGAGTGCGTGCAAGGGGCGCTGGCGCTCGGCGACCTGGCCGAGCCGCTCGGATTCGACGGCATCTGGTTCCCGGAGCATTGCGGGACGCCATATGGCATGACGCCCAACCCGATTCAGGCGCTCACCTATTTCGCCGGGCGGACCGAACGGGTGAGCCTCGGCACGTTCGTTGCCGTTGCTCCCTGGTGGCATCCGGTCCGGTTGGCGCACCAGATCGCCTATCTCGACATCCTCTCCAACGGCCGCTACACCACGATCGGGCTCGGCCGAGGCGTGTCCAAGGGTGAGTTCGACGCCGTCGGCGTGCCACGCGAGGAAAGCAGGCAGCGGTTCAACGAGACCATCGACGTACTGAAGCTGGCGTTTTCGGGCGAGCGGTTCTCCTACGAAGGAGAGATCTTCAAATTTCCGGAGATGTCGCTGCGGCCAGAACCCCTCAGCAATGACCTGTTCGACCGGATCTACAGCTCGTCGTCGACGCCAGAATCACTGGAGATCCTCGCTCGCCGCGGCATGGTCCCGCTGTTCGTCGGCAACAAGCCGATCTGGGATGCCGGCGAAGAGGTCAAGAAGGTCAACACGTTCCGCGCCGAGGAAGGCATGGAACCGTGTCAGCCGAAGAACGTGATGTTCATGTATTGCGTAGCCAAGGAGGATCAACAAGACCTAGCCCCCAAGACCGAGGAGTGGATCTACACCGCCAACCGCGACGTCACCGTCCACTACGGGTTCGCCGACGCCTCGAATTTCAAGGGCGTCAAGGGATATGAGGCCTACGCCAACCGGGAGGCCAGCGCGACCGCCGTGCTCGCCGAGTCCGTTCAGGGTGACGGGTCAGGCGGCGCGAAGCCTGCGAAGAGCAAGACTCCCGGCTACCACGCGTCCAACCTGCTGATCGGCACGCCAGAGGAGATCTACAAACGCCTCAAGGCGGCGCAGGAGGCGTGCTCGTTCTCGGAGGTCACCATCGTCCCGCAGTTCGGCACCATGCCCTACGAGGACGCGATCGAGAGCACGAAGCTGTTCGCGCAGGAGGTGCTGCCCGCTGTGCACGACATGGAGGCACCGCTGCACGCCGCCGCGCTGCCGGAGGGCGCCATCGCATGACCTTGTTTGAAGGTTCCAGGGGGCAGGAGCACAGGGGGCACCTCCCGCCCGAAGGGCAGGGGGACGACTCGGGGGATAAGCACTGCGGACCCACCGACACCCCCGCCGACATCGACATCGATGCGCTGCGGGAGAAGTACCTGGCCGAGCGCGATAAGCGATTGCGTGCCGAAGGGTCGAAACAATACCTGGAGCTGAAAGGCGAGTACGCGGATTTCTACGAGGTCGACCCGCACACAACGGTGACACCCCGCGACCCGATCACCGAAGACATCCAGGTCGCCGTCCTCGGCGGAGGTATCGCCGGCCTGCTATCGGCGGTGAACCTGAAGAAGGCCGGCGTCGATGATGTCAGGGTCATCGAAATGGGCGGGGACTTCGGCGGCGTTTGGTACTGGAACCGGTTCCCAGGAATCCAATGTGACAACGACGCGTACTGCTACGTTCCGATGCTCGAGGAGCTCAACTTCGTGCCCTCGAAGAAGTTCGCCGACGGCGCCGAGATATTCGAGCACTGCCGNCGCATCGCAAAGCATTTCGGGCTCTACGACGGTGCGATCTTTTCCACCCAGGTGCGGTCGCTGCGCTGGGACGACGCCATCAACCGCTGGCGGATCGAGACGAACCGCTCCGACGATATCCGGGCCCGCTTCGTTGTGATGACGAACGGCTCGTACAACCGGCCGAAGCTGCCAGGCATCCCTGGCATCAAGGACTTCAAGGGGCACAGCTTCCACTCGGCGCGCTGGGACTACGAGTACACCGGGGGAGACGCGAGCGGCGGACTGGACAAGCTGGCGGACAAGCGCGTAGCACTCGTCGGCACCGGCGCCACCGGGGTTCAGCTCGTTCCGCACCTCGGCCGGCACGCCAAGCATCTCTATGTCTTCCAGCGCACACCGTCTTCTGTCGACGTACGGGGCAACGAGCCCACCGATCCGCAATGGGCGAGGTCACTGCAGCCCGGCTGGCAGAAGGAGCGGCAGCGAAATTTCCACCGCTGGTCACCGTTCGAAGGTGTGGTGTTCGACGCGCAGGATCTGGTCTGCGACTTCTGGACGGAACTGGGGCGCAACATGACTGCGCGGATCGCCGCCTGTGACGATCCCTCGTCGCTGACGCTGGAGCAGATCATGGCCATCAGGGAAGAAGAGGACTACAAGGTCATGGAGCGGCTGCGGCGCCGCGTCGAGGCCATCGTGGACGACCAGGAGGTCGCGGAGGCTCTCAAGCCGTACTACCGGTTCCTCTGCAAGCGACCCTGCAGCAACGACGAGTATTTACCGACCTTCAATCGCCCGAACGTCACGTTGGTCGACGTGTCGGAATGCAAAGGCGTCGAACGAGGTACCGAGAAGGGACTCGTGGCCAACGGCGTTGAGTACGAGGTCGATTGCATCGTCTATGCGAGTGGCTTCGAGATCTCGACGGAGATCAGCCGCCGGTACGCCATGGCGACGATCGAAGGTCGCGACGGCCTTTCGCTGTTCGACCACTGGCGCGACAGCTACAAGTCGCTTCACGGGATAACGAGCCGTGGTTTCCCGAACCAGTTCTTTACCGGCTTCATCCAGGGCGGCGTCGCGGCGAACACCACCGCGATGTTCGAGCAGCAGGCCGAACACATCGCCTACATCATCTCTGAAGCTGTGGCGCGAGGCGCGACCACCGTCGAACCCAGCGTCGCGGGTCAAGACAATTGGGTCAAGACCATCCGGGAAGTGGCGATGGACAACTCGCAGTTCGAGATGACCTGTACGCCGGGCTATTACAACAACGAAGGCGGCGGTGGCGGAGAAGGTATCCGCTCGTTCCTCGGCGAGCCGTACGCGCCGGGGTTCTACGCATTCGACGACTTGCTGAAGGGCTGGCGCGACAAGGGTGACCTCGATGGCCTCGTGCTCGGAACGTAAATGCCTGACCTGAGGTTCGACGACCGGGTCGCGGTCGTCACCGGTGCGGGCCGCGGGCTGGGACGTGCCTACGCACACCTGCTCGCCTCGAAGGGCGCGAAGGTCGTCGTCAACGATAACGGGGGAACGCTAACGGGCGACAGCGCCAACGCGGGGCCCGCGCAAGATGTGGTCGACGAGATCACGGCGGCGGGCGGCGAGGCCGTCGCGTGCACGGAGTCAGTGGCCACGCCCGAGGGCGGGAAGGCGATTGTGCAAGCGGCGCTGGACAGCTATGGCCGCATCGACGTCCTCGTCCAGAATGCAGGAAATGTCCGTCGCGGATCCTTGAAGGAGATGNCGTACGAGGACTTCGAGTCCGTCGTGGATGTGCATTTGCGGGGAGCGTTTCACGTCGTCCGGCCCGCGTTCCCGCTGATGTGTGAGGCGGGGTACGGCCGTATCGTGCTGACGTCGTCGATCGGCGGCCTGTACGGCAACCACGGCGTCGCGAATTACGCGGTGTCTAAGGCGGGCATGATCGGCCTGTCCAACGTGGTCGCACTCGAGGGCGCCGACGAGGGTGTGAAGTGCAACGTCATCGTTCCCGGCGCACTGACGAGAATGGCTGAGGGGCTTGACACTTCGGCTTATCCGCCCATGGAGCCCGAGCAGGTGGCGCCCGTGGTGGGCTGGCTCGCCCACGAATCCTGTTCGATTACGGGCGAGATGCTCGTCGCTATCGCCGGCCGGGTTGCGAGGGCCGTCATCGCCGAATCGCCCGGCGTCTACCGGCCGTCATGGTCCATCGAGAAAGTCGGTGAAGAAATGGACGCCATCCGGCACACGGCCGCCCCGTTGATATTTCGGGTGGTGCCCAATGGTCACGCGGACCACATCCGCTACAGCTTCGAAATGGCCTGCCGTGGCTAGCGGCCCGCTCGCCGGCGTGCTCGTCGTCGACGTCACCGCGATGGTGATGGGCCCGTACTGCACGCAGATCATGGCCGACATGGGCGCTGACGTCATCAAGATCGAGCCGCCAGAAGGCGACAACACTCGCCACATCTCCGTCGGTCCCGAGCCGGGAATGAGCGGCGTCTTCGTGAACGTCAACCGTGGCAAGCGCAGCGTCGTGCTTGACCTGCGGTCCGACGACGGAAGGACCGCGCTGCGCGCACTCACGTTGGAGGCCGACGTCTTCATCCACTCCATGCGCGCCAAGGCCATCGCCAAGCTCGGGTTCGGCTACGAACAGGTCGCGGCGCTCAACCCACGGATCATCTACACCAACTGCTACGGCTACGGCCGGCGCGGCCCCAACCGGGATCTGCCGGCCTACGACGACACCATCCAGGCCGAGTGCGGCATACCGGCCGTCCAGGAGCAGCTGACGGGTGAGGCCAACTACGTCGGCACGATCATGGCCGACAAGGTCGCCGGGCTGACGGCGCTCTACGCCACGATGATGGCGCTTTTCCACCGCGAACGCACCGGCGAGGGGCAGGAAGTGGAAGTGAGTATGTTCGAAACCATGGCGTCGTTCATGCTGGTCGAGCATGCTAACGGTGCCATGTTCGATCCTCCACTTGGTCCCGCCGTCTATCCGCGGACGGTGGCGCCAAACCGCAGGCCGTACCGCACCAGCGACGGCTACATCGCCGCGCTGATCTACAACGACAAGCACTGGAACGCCTTCATCGGCGCCGTGCAGCCGCCATGGGCCAGCGATCTGTACGCCACCCTCGAGCGGCGGGCACGTCAGATCGACACCGTCTACTCGCTGGTTGCCGAGACGCTGATCCAGCGCACCACCGGGGAATGGCTGGCACTGTTCCGCGAACTGGAGATCCCGGCAGCTGCGATCGGAAGCCCCGCCGAGCTCTTCGACAATCCACACCTCAACGCCGTCGGCCTGTTCGAGACCGTGGACACCCCAAACGGCAAGGTGCGCTTTCCCGGTGTGCCGACCTGGTTTTCGCGCACCCCCGGCCGGGTGGCAGGCCCCGCCCCGCGGCTCGGCGCCGACACGACGCACGTGCTCGAAGAGCTCGGCCTTGCCGCGCCTGACGTGGCGCCCGCGCAGGGTTCGAGATAGGGACCGCCGTGGACTTCGAGATGGGACAGAACGCCAAGCAGCTGCGCGGTGAACTGCGGGAGCTGGTGAACGAGCATGTGCCGCACGACTTCCTTGGCGCGTTCACCGACAATCCCGCCGACCTTGAGGTCGCCCAGCGGTTCTGCCGGTTGCTTGCCGACCGCGGCCTGCTGTGCATGGCATGGCCGGAGGAGTTCGGTGGCCGCGGTGCCTCGGTGTGGCAGCAGACCGTCGTGCGTGAGGAGATGTGGGCGCACCACGAGCCTCGCGGTGCCCAGTACATGGGCGTCAACTGGGTCGGCCCGATCATCATGCGGCACGGCACACCCGAACAACAGCACAAGCACCTGCCGCCCATCGCCCGCGGTGAGGTGATCTGGTGCCAGGGCTTTTCGGAGCCGGAGGCCGGTTCGGACCTCGCGTCGTTGCGGACGGCCGCACGACGCGACGGCGACGGCTGGCGGGTCAGCGGCCAGAAGATCTGGACCTCGTACGCCACCATGGCGCAGTGGTGCTTCCTGCTCGCTCGGACCTCGAAGGTGGGGGAGGGTGCAACACTGAAAAAACAACAGGGTCTGACGATCTTCCTTGTACCCATGGATGATCCGGCGATCCAGGTCCGGCCCATCCGGGCCATGCTCGGTCCACACCACCTCAACGAGGTGTTCTTCGATGACCTGTTGGTGACCGAAGCCGACGTTCTCGGCCCGGTCGACGGCGGATGGTCGATCGTGCAGGACGTGATGTCCTTCGAGCGGGTCGGCATCGCCCGATATGCGCGGTGTGAGCGGCTGCTTCACGCCGCACCGACGGTGCTCGGCGACGCATGGGACGGCCTGCCAGCGGAACTGCGTGGACGATGGGCGCGGATGCTCACGCACTGCCGCCGCGCTCGACTGCTCGCCTACCGGGTCGTCTCGTTGCAGAGCAGCGGGCGAATCCAGCCGGGTGACGCCGCGGCGTACCGGATCGCAGTCACGAAGCTGGATCAGGACAGCGCCGAAGTGCTGATGGAGATCATCGCGGCGATACCGCGCGACGACGCAGCCGCCCGATACTTCCGCGCGGAGGTCGAAGACCACTGGCGCTACTCACAGGCATCGACCGTCGCGTCCGGCAGCATCGAAGTGCAGCGCATGCTGCTGTCGCGGGCCATGTTGGCGGCGTCATGATCCTCGACCTGAGCGACGAAGCCAAAGAGTTTGGCTTCGAAGCCCTTCGCGCGTTCCAGGCCGCAGGCGGCGACGAGCTGCTGCAGCAGGCCGAAGCCAAACCCGACACGCGGGAGGCACTGGTGGGCCCGGTCCTTGCCGGCCTTGGCGCGTGGGAGCTCGACGTCCGCACCGACCCCGATTCACTGGAGGCCGCCGCCGCGTTGTGCCGCAGCGCCGGGTATTGGGCACTGCCGTATCCGGTGGCCGAGCGCCTGGCACGTCCGAAAGACCTCGACGTCGACGGCCTGATCGTAGTCGCCGACGGTGCACCCGAGGCGACCGTCGTCGGCCTCGACAACCGTTGGGCAGCTGTCACATTAGATGGCAACCGGAGCTCGGTGATGCGGCTATCTGCAACCGGTCCGGCCTTCACGGCCGCACTCGAGCTGTCGGCCGTCGACAGCAACGGTGCCGCCGACGTTGCGCTCGCGCTGGTGCTGCCCTGCTGGGTGCTGCTGGGAATGCTCGATCGCGCCATCGAACTCACCGTCGCTCACGTCCGGCTGCGCAAGCAATTCGGCCAGCCGCTGTCCACCTTCCAGGGCGTCCAATTCCAGCTCACCGACGCGGAAGTCGAGCGCAGCGGCCTGGACATCCTGGCCAAGCACGCACTGTGGANTTCAGGCACTGCCGACGGCCTCGACGATGCACTGGCCCTGCGGCTCGCTGCTATCGAGGCCGCGGAAGTGGTGTTCCGGGTCTGTCATCAGTTGCACGGCGCAGTCGGGTTCTGCGACGAGACCACGCTGTCGTGGCTGTCGCGGTACAGCCAGCCGTTGCGGCGACTTCCATTGGGGCTATCGGCAACTCGTGACGAGCTGACCCGCAGGCTCGGGCGGCGTGGATTGACCGGTCTGTTCTAGTGTGCTACGACCTACCCGACGAGCTGACAGTCGAGGCCGACGGTCCCGTGCGCACGGTCACGATCAACCGCGCCGCGCAGCGCAACTGCGTCAACAAGAACCTGCACTGGGCGATGGCCAACGTGTGGCGGCAGCTCGCAGCGGACACGGCGGCCAAGGTCGTCATCCTCACCGGCGCGGGGCGGGCGTTCTGCGCAGGCGGTGACCTCAACTGGATCGCCACGTTCCTCGACGACCCGGTCGCGCGCGACGAGAGCATCAGAGAGGGCGCCCAGATCATCGAGGAGATGCTGCGGTTCCCGCTGCCGGTCATCGCCGCGGTCAACGGTCCCGCCGTTGGGCTGGGCTGCAGCGCCGCGCTGCTCTGCGACATCCTGCTGATCTCGGAATCGGCGTACCTGGCCGACCCGCACGTCGCCGTCGGGCTGGTGGCAGGCGATGGCGGCGCCGCGCTGTGGCCGCTGCTGAGCCCCATCATGCGTTCGCGCGAATACCTGTACACGGGCGATCGCATCCCCGCGGCAACGGCCGTCGAACTCGGCCTTGCCAGCCGTGCCGTCGCGCCCGGTGAGCTGCTGCCCGAGGCCGCGAAGTTGGCGCAGCGGCTGGCCGCCCAACCGCCCGAGGCGCTGCGTGGCACCAAACGTGTCGTCAACATGTATCTGTCGCAGGTGCTCGGTGGCCCGATGCAGGCCGGCTTCGCGGCGGAAGTCGCCACCATGCAAACGGACGACCACCGCCAGCGACTGCTCGACTTCCAGCAGAAGGCCACCGCACGTGACGGATGACCTCGACGACTTCCGGGCCACCGTGCGGCAATGGTGCGAAACGCATGTCCCCGCCGACTGGCGCAGGTCCCAAACCGGCGTCGGTGACGACGAATTCGTCCGCTTCCAGAAGGCGTGGTTCGCCGAGTTGCACAGCGCAGGCTACGCCGTCCCGCACTGGCCCAGCGAGTGGGACGGTGGAATGTCGGTCGCCGAGCAGATTGTCCTCTATCAGGAGCTGGCCGCGCACGACGCGCCGCGGCTGGTGCTGGCGTTCGTCGGAATCCACCACGCCGCATCGACATTGCTTGCCGCAGGCACTGACGAGCAGCGGCGCAGGCACCTTCCCGCGATTCTCGACGGCGAGATCTGGGTGCAGGGCTTCTCCGAACCCGAGGCCGGATCCGACCTGGCGAGCCTTCGGACGTCTGCGCGCAGGGATGGTGATTCATACCTTGTCAACGGCCAGAAGCTGTGGGCCAGCGGCGGCATGCAGGCCGACTGGTGCCTGCTGCTCGCCCGCACCGACCCGGAAGCGCCGAAACGAAAAGGTATTTCGTACTTTCTGCTCGACATGACCACACCCGGTATCGACGTGCGTCCCATCCGCAATGCGGTCGGTGAGTCACACTTCTGCGAAATCTTCCTCAACGACGTCGCCATACCTGCCGACAACCTGGTCGGAGCGGAGAACGAAGGATGGCAGGTCGCCCAGGCTACCCTCGGCGCCGAACGTGGCCTGACGATGCTGGAACTCGTCGAGCGGCTGGGCAATGCCGGGTTTCGCTGGTTGGTGCGGGCCTGCCGGCCGATCGACGACCCGGTCGTCGCAGACCGGTTGGCGCAGTTCGAGATCGAGATCAGCGGGCTGCGCGGTCTGTGTCGGGAGCTGGTGGAAAACACCGAGGCTGGCTTGGCAGGACCCGCCGACGCCTCGATCGTCAAGCTGTACTACAGCGAACTACTGCAACGGATGACCGATTTCGGCGCCGAGATGAGTGGGCTGGCCGCGCACACCGAACTCGCCAAGCCGCTCTCGAGCGGGTGGGAATCCGGCTCATGGGTTCTTGACTTCATCGGCTCTTGGGAATGGACGATCCCCGGCGGGTCCAGTGAGATCCAGCGCACCATCATCGGCGAACGCGGTCTTGGCCTGCCCCGAGAGCCGAGCGCGGTGTGACTTACTCCGAGGTACACGACGAACTCCGTTCGGTGGCAAGTGATCTGCTGTCCAAGGGCGACACGGCCGTCGACTGGCCGCTGCTCACACAGGCCGGATGGATCGGGCTGGAGGTGCCGGAAGAATCCGGCGGTGCCGGAGTCACGTTCGCCGAGGTGGCGATCATACTCGAGCAGATGGGTCGTGCCGCGACGCGCAGCGCGTACCTCGGCGGCGCGGTGCTTGGCGTCGGAACGCTGACAGCGTTGCAGCCCAGCGCATCACGTGATGGGCTACTAGCGGATGTAGCGAGCGGTGCCGTCAGGACTGCGGTCGTACTCGACGGCCTCCGACTCGCAGGCAATCGCTTGTCCGGGCATGCCACATTCGTGCCCGACGCCGACGGCGCCGACCGCCTGCTGGCGATCGCCGACGACTCCGACGGAATCCCGGTCGTCGTCGCAGCCGACAACGTGACGGTGACACCGCAACCTGTCCTTGACGAAACCCGCAGCCTGGCAGAGGTCACCGCCGAGGACGTGGCGGTCAAGGAAGTCTGGCGATTCGACGGCGCTGCGGCCGACCAGGTCCGCCGTCTGCACGATCGAGCAGCCGTCGCGGTCGCCTGCGACAGCCTCGGGCTCGCGGAGGCCATGCTGACCGCAACCGTCGACTACGCGAAGGTGCGGCAGCAGTTCGGCCGCCCGATCGGATCGTTTCAGGCTGTCAAACATGCCTGCGCCGACATGCTTGTGCAGGTTTCCGTCGCGCGCCAACTCGTCAACGCCGCGGTCGAGGCTCTGGCAGACGGCGGGGACGCACGTGTGGCGGCGGCGATGGCGAAGTCCTATGCCTGCGCCGCGGCCGTCGACGTCGTCGGCAAGGCCATGCAGCTGCACGGCGGGATCGGCTACACGTGGGAGAGCGGCATCCACGTCTACCTCAAACGCGCGCTGCTCAACCGGTCGCTGTTCGGCTCTCCTGCCGAACACCGCAGGCAACTCGCGAAACGCTATTCATCTCGCGAAACGCCATTCAGAACTCGGTACGCCGAGGGCACTCACTAAGGAAGGGTTGTCGTTATGCGCGAATACCTGAAGTTCTACATCGACGGTCAGTGGGTCGATCCGGTCGAATCGAAGTCGCTGGACGTCGAGAATCCGACCACCGAACAGATCTCCGGCAAGATCGCGCTCGGCGCTGACGCCGATGTCGACAAGGCCGTGAAGGCGGCGCGAAAGGCCTTCGCCACGTGGTCTCAAACCAGCAGGGAGGAGCGCCTCGATGTGCTGCAGGCGATCCTCGTTGAGTACCAGAAGCGTGCCGCGGACCTCGCCGACGCGGTGACCGAGGAGATGGGCGCACCACCGTCGCTCGCGGCGGGCCCCCAGGTCCACATGGGCCTTGGCCACCTTGCGACGGCCATCGACGTGCTGAAGAACTTCCAGTTCGAAGAACAACACGGCACCACGCTGGTGGTGAAGGAGCCGATCGGCGTATGCGGGCTGATCACCCCGTGGAACTGGCCGATCAACCAGATCGCCTGCAAGGTGTTCCCTGCGCTGGCGACCGGCTGCACGATGATCCTCAAACCGTCCGAGGTCGCGCCGTACTCCGCGCAGATCTTCACCGAAATCATCGATGCCGCAGGCGTTCCCGCGGGTACGTACAACCTCGTCTACGGCGACGGCCCTGGCGTGGGTGTCGCGCTGTCGAGCCATCCCGACATCGACATGGTGTCCTTTACCGGTTCGACGCGCGCCGGCGTTGATGTCGCTCGCAACGCCGCGGCGACGGTGAAGCGCGTGACGCAGGAACTGGGCGGCAAGAGCCCGAACATCGTGCTAGACGACGAGGCCTTCGCACAGAGTGTGGCCGCAGGCACGGCGGTGATGATGCTCAACAGCGGGCAGAGCTGCAACGCGCCTTCGCGCATGCTGGTGCCGAACTCGCGCAACGACGAAGCCGTCGCCGTCGCCAAGGCCACCATCGAGCAGGTGAAGATCGGCGACCCGAACGACACGTCCGCGATTGGACCGGTGGCATCGAAAGCGCAGTTCGACAAGGTCCAGGGGCTGATCCAGAAGGGCATCGACGAGGGCGCCACGGTCGTCGTCGGCGGTCCGGGTCGGCCGGATGGGCTGGATACCGGGTACTACGTCAAGCCGACCGTCTTCGCCGATGTCCGCAACGACATGACGATTGCGCGGGAGGAGATCTTCGGTCCGGTGCTGTGCATCCTCGGCTACGACGACCTCGACCAGGCTGTCGAGATAGCCAACGAGACCGACTACGGTCTGGCGGGTTACGTCTCGGCGGCCGACCTGGAGGCGGCCCGCGCGGTGGCCCGGCGGATCCGCGCGGGCTCGGTTGCGATCAACCACGCATTCGACCTGAACGCACCGTTCGGTGGCTACAAGCGCAGTGGCAACGGCCGCGAGTGGAGCCAGTTTGGCTTCGACGAGTACCTGGAGATCAAGAGTGCTCTCGGGTACGCGCCGCAGCCGTCCGGGTAGCAGTTCAATAGCGAAATGGACGTCAGCACAGAGGGATTGACGACGTTACTCGATCGCGAGGAGATTCGCGACTGTATCGCAGGCCTAACTCGCGGCGAGGACCGTCGTGACGCCGCGCTCATCAGTGGGTCTTTCTGGCCGGACGCGACGATCGATCTCGGGATGTTTGCCGGGTCCTTCGACGAGTATCTCGATTGGGTGGTGCCCGGTTCGCCGGCGATTCCGGTGACCCAGCATGTGTTGGGGCAGAGCGTGATTGAGTACAGCGGCGGCACCGCCCTGGCTGAAACCCATGTGACCGCCTACCACCGCTTGGCCACGGACGAGGGGGACCGCGACACGGTCATCGGCGGGCGTTACCTCGACAGGTTGGACAAGCGCGGGACCCGTTGGCGAATCGCCCAACGCACGATGCTCTACGACTGGTTCCAGGATCTTGGCCCGTCCGTCGAATGGTCCCATGGCGTGATGGGTATGCCGCTGCGCGACGATTACCGCGGCAAAGCAGTCGGCGACTACAGCGAAGCCTTCTTCGGGAGGTAGTCGCAAATGGCTTCGCTCACAGGAAAAGTCGCGATCGTCACCGGTGCGAGTCGTGGCATCGGCAAGGGAATAGCTCTTGCGCTCGGTGCGGAAAGGGCGACCGTGTATGTCACCGGCCGCACGGTGACGCCCGGCTCGTATGAGCTCTCGGGTACGGTGGGCGAAACCGCTGAGGAAGTCGACCGCCGCGGTGGCAAAGGTGTTCCCGTGCAGGTCGACCATCGCGATGACGACCAGATCGCGCGGTTGTTCGAGCGGGTCGAAAGCGATGAGGGCCGGCTCGACATCCTGGTCAACAACGCGTTCGCGCTGCCAGAGGATCTGACGGAGCCGAAGCCGTTCTGGGAAAAGCCGCTGTCCGATTGGGAGATGGTGGACGTCGGCGTCCGGTCGAACTTCGTCGCCGCCCGGCATGCCGCGAAAATCATGGTGCCGCAACGGTCAGGGATGATCGTCGCCATCTCGGGCTATGTCGGCGCGACCTACACCTACGGCGTGCTCTTCGGTCTGTGCAAGGCAGCCGTCGACCGGATGGCCAGGGACATGGCCATCGAGCTGCAGCCACACAACGTCGTGTCCCTGTCGCTGTGGCAAGGCCTCACCTTCACCGAACGCGCCCTGCGCAACCTGAAACGCAGCCCCGACATGACTACCAAGACCGTCACCGACCCCGCGGTCGGCTGCTCGCCAGAGTTCCCCGGTCGGGTGATCGCCGCGCTGGCGGGGGACTCGGATGTGATGAAGCTGTCCGGCGGCACCTTCATCACCGCCGAGCTCGCACAGCGATACGGAGTCACCGACGTCGACGGCAGGGTGATTCCGTCACTGCGCGCCGAACGCGGTGCGCCGATCTGGCGTCCGATCGCCGAGGCGGGCCATGGACGCTGACCACCAGGCACGCATCGACCGGCTGCTCGACCGGCAGGACATCCTCGACTGCCTGACCCGCTTCAGCCGCGGCATTGATCGGTTCGACAGGGAGCTGTTCCTGTCCGCCTTCCACCCCGACGCCGTCATCGCCGCTGGCGATTTCGTCGGCGGCCCGGCCGATCTCTTTCGGTGGGCGTCGGCGATGCACGAACAGGGGCAGGTGGCGACGCATCACAACCTGCTCAACAACAGCTGCGAGGTCGACGGTGACACCGCGCACAGTGAGACCTACTACCTGTTCGCCGCGCGCAATCGCGACGAGACGAACTGGATCGCCGGAGGTCGCTACTTCGATCGGCTCCACCGTCGCGACGGGCAGTGGCGGATCGCCGTTCGGACCAACGTCATCGAGTGGTCGGGCATGGTCCCGACTATGCCGCTGCCGTTCGCCGATACGCCCGACATCCATGGCAATGGTGCGCCGTCGCGCACCACGGCCGACCCGTCCTATCAGCGGCCGCTGGTCAACCATCGCGAAAAGCACGATCCAGGGCAGCGCTAGGCGCCTACACTGCGGCCATGCCCGACGAAAAGTACCAGTACGGAATCGATTTCGAGCGCGTCGCGGCCATCGACATCCACACCCATGTTGAGGTCGACGGCCACGGCAACAAGGCCTATGACGACGAACTGGTCGAGGCCGTGGGGAAGTACTTCAAGATGGCGCCAGGTGCGTTGTCGAGCGTGGACGCGCTGGCCGACGAGTACCGGCGGCACAACACGGCCGCTGTGGTCTTCACTATCGACGCGCACACCGGAATGAGGCACGTACCGAACTCGATCGAGGACCTCGTCGCGGGCGCGGTGCGCAACAACGACGTACTCATCCCATTCGGCAGCGTCGACCCGTGGCACGAGCGACGCGCGGTGCACCGCGTCAACGAGTTGGTCCGCGACTACGGCGTCAAGGGCTTCAAGTTCCACCCAAGCATGCAGGCCTTCGAGCCGAACGACCGCCGCTTCTACCCGATCTACGAGGCGATCGCCGAGGCCGGCGTGCCCGCGCTGTTCCACACCGGGCAGACGGGCATCGGCGCAGGACTGCCGGGTGGCCACCGCATCAAGCTGCGCTACTCCGACCCGATGCTGCTCGACGACGTGGCCGCCGACTTCCCGGAGCTGACGATCGTGATGGCCCATCCCGCGGTGCCGTGGGTGGACGCCCAGATCTCCATCGCCTCACATAAGAGCAACGTCTACATCGACCTGAGCGGCTGGTCGCCCACCTACTTCCCGCCGCAACTGGTGCGGGCCTTCAGCCGTCAACTACGCACGAAGGTGCTGTTCGGCACCGATTACCCCTACATCAAGATGGACAGGTGGCGTCGCGACTTCGAGGGTCTCGACATCGACCCGGCGGTGGTGCCGCTGATCTACAAGGACAACGCGCTGCGGGTGCTGGGGGTCACGGTCTAAAACGCGCGCACGTGGCCATCAAGGGCCGGAACGGTTTCCGGGAGCTTGTACGTCTCAATACCGTTGCGGAACATGACCGCTTCGCGGAACGCCTCAGGAAGGTGCTTGACCAGCCAGCGCGGGTCGTCGAACGTCCAGTGCGGGTAGTCCGAGCTGTAGAGCAGGATCTTGTCGGCTTCCATCCATTCGAGCGCGCGGGACAGCTCGGTCTTGTCCTCGGGGTAGTCCAGCGGCTGGGTGGTGAACTTGATGTGGTCCTTGACGTACTCCGAAGGCTTGCGCTTGATATCCACCCACGACCTACGCGCCTTGTAGATGGAGTCCATGCGCCACATCAGCGGCAGGATCCAGGAGAACGCGTGCTCGACGAACACCACCCGCAGGCTCTCGAAGCGGTCGAACACGCCGTCGAAGATCAAGCTCATGACCTGATTGGCGGCCAGCAGCGAGTAGGTGACCATGAAGTCGTGGTTGTAGCTGGGGAACCCGACCGGTGGAATCGGCAGCGTGTCGAAATCGCCGCGGCCGAGGTGGCAGCTGACGGTGATGTCGTGCTTGGTGGCCGCCGCCCAGATCGGGTCATAGCGCGGGTCTCCCCACGAGGGCCGTGGCTCGGCCGCGATCAGAATCTGCGCCATAAAGGGGTGCCCCGCCCACTTCTCGATTTCGCGGACGGCTGTTTCCGGCTGCTCGATCGGGGCGGAGATCGACCCGCGCCACCGCTCGTGCCAGTTGTTGCGGCTGTCCAGCCAGTGATCGGCCTGCCAGGCATTGCTTGCAACGGCCAAGGCTGCCGTGGCTTCAGGCAGGCGGGTAAACGCGTAGAGGGGCTCCAGGATCGCAATGTCGACTCCGGCCTCCATGATCACCTGACGGAAGGCCATCTCGGGGTCGCTGCCCGCGAATTCGCCATCGGGCGGGAAGGTATCGGCGCGCATCGCGTACGAGTGCGCATAGTCGGGGGCGTCGTAATAGATTCGCTCACCGACTTCGTGATTGAGGAAGTAATTGCTGCGCCACGGTTCGGGGATGTACTCCGTCAGGACACCCTTCTTCGGCACCGGATGTACATCGGAGTCCACTACTCGCACCGCTATGTGTTCAGCGGCGACGTCTTGCTCCCGGATATGTGTCAGCGTCATCGTCGTCTCCGCTCTCCGCATCTCCAGTTTGCTCCCCCACCTGCCCGAAACCAACAGCGCGGTCGGGAAGTAGGTAGCGCGGCGGACCCCGGGCTTTAGCCCTGGGGGTGAGCGCGTCAAGTTTGTGCTGTGGTTGGCCACTGCTGGGTGGGTTCCGGCGGGTCGCATTGTTAGATAGGCGTGGCTTGTCTGATGTTGTCAGTTGTGGGTGTTACGTTGCGGACGAACGCGAATATCGCGTTGCAGTGCGCGTATCACGTGGTGTGGTGCCCGACGTATCGCCGCAAGGTGATCGGCGGGCGGATGGAGCAGCGCCTGAAGGAGATCATCGTCGAGGTGATCGCCGAGAAGGGGGCATGGTTGATCGAGTTGGAGACCATGGCTGATCATGTGCACCTGTTGGTGGAGGTGGATCCGCAGTTCGGAATCCACAAGATGGTGAAGGCCATCAAGGGCCGGTCCTCG
>JGI12053J15887_10000332_pt1 | contig 18655 bp, 22 predicted proteins | sample MedBloCAOM1_O3_FD_15887 | JGI IMG/M metagenome (IMG submission 15887)
AGACCCGCCGCGGGCCCCATGGCGTCGAACGCCACCAGCATCCGCCGCCCCGGTTCCAACGGCAGCCTCCTCACGGACCTCGGTGCCGGCCGAGCCCGCAGCCCTGCCGGATTTGGATCATCTGGCTCGCTTGATCCGCTAGATTTGAGATCGGAAAAGCCTGCGCTTCAAAACCCGTCGACGCCACGATGGCGCCCAGCGCAGCCGCCAAACAAAGTTCTTTCCGCATCGGATCGACACCTTTCATTGCGAGGTCAGTTCAGAGCGTCTTCCCGTAGTAACTGGGCATGATCGGCGTCAAACGCATAAATGCGCGTCACGCCGCCTTGTCGGTGTCACCCAGCTTCGGATTCAGCGTGCAGGCGTCTTCCCAGCTTATGACGTTCATGGATTGATGAACTTGCCGACGCCGTCGGTCTGGGCGCACAACAACCCCAACTCGATGATCTCCTCATCGCTGAAGTGACGCTGCAGCTCGGCGTAGACGTCGTCACGGTCGATGGCGTGCTCGCCGCGTTTGAATGCATCGGCATAGCGCAGCGCCGCCTTCTCGCGCTCGGAAAAGCGATCATCATGCTCGAAGTCTGCGAGCAGGCCGCCGACCAGGTCCTCGGTGAGGCCCTCGCTCTTGGCGACGCTCGAGCGCACAGTGGAGCAATAGCCGCATTGATGGGCGACCGAGATGCGGATCCGGCACATCTCTTTGAGCTTGTGCGAGAGCACGCCCTCGTACAGCACCTTGTTCCAATACTCCACCCAACCCGTGCCGACCTTCGATCGCACCATGAGGCTCACGACTCGCGGATCGGGCGCACCCGTGCGCTCGGCCGATGCAATGAGCCGGCGGTCGCGGTCGGTTTCTCGGTGTCCTCGATGTAGCGCAATCTCGGCATGGTCGCGCTCCGTTGTTCGATCAGCGTTCCGGCTTCCTGAGCGGGCTCGCGGCTTCCACGCATGCAAGGGCGATGTTAGCCTTCATGCAGGCCTTCGGCTAACCGGCGACTGTCGGCTCGGACGCAGGGCGAAAGGGAGCAAATGCCAATGAAACCCGCATGGCTGTTGATGATCGGCCTGACCGCGGCGCTGCTTGCTACGGGCGGCTTCGCCCAGCAAATGGACTTCAACAAGGTCGAGATCATCACCAATCAGATGGCGCCGAACCTCTATATGCTGTCCGGCTCAGGCGGTCTCGATCCGTCTCACGACGACGCCGCGGGCGGCAGGATCGGCGTGCTCGCGGGGCCGGACGGCATCCTGATGGTCGATTCCCAGTACGCGCAGCTCACCGACAAGGTCGCGGCGGCGATCAGACGCATCAGCACGGCGCCAATTCGCTATCTCGTCAACACCCACATCCATCGCGACCACACGGCTGGAAATGCGAACTTTGCAAGAATGGGCGCGATGATCCTTGCGCGCGAAGAGCTGCGCGAAGGAATGGTCCGTATATCGAAATCGCCCAATGCCAGCGCGAATCCCTTGAGCGATCCGGCCGGGTTCCCCGTCGTCACTTACGGGATGGGCACGCCGCTGAAAATTCGCATGAACGGCGAAGTGGTCGACCTCATCCCCATCCGGGCGGCCCATACCGGTGGCGATACGATCATTAGGTTCGAGAACGCGAACGTGATCATGATCGGCGATTTCTACCGCAATTACGGTTATCCCTACATCGACGTCGCCAACGGGGGCTCGCTGAAGGGAATGCTGGAAGGGCTCGACGCCACGATGGACCTCGCCGGGCCCGACACCAAGCTCGTCCCGGGTCATGGCACGATCATCAAGCGAGACGACATTGCTCCCTATCGCGACATGCTCTTCGCAGTCCGGGAAAAGGTGCAGCAGTTGATCGCGCAGGGCAAAACTCTGCAGGACGTGCTGGCCGCGAAAGTCACCGCGCCGTTCGACTCGAAAGTTGCGGGTGGACTTCAGCCGGCTGGCGCGGGGACGAGTGCCGACCGGTTCGTCACTGCGGTGTATCAGCAACTCAAGGGCGGCGGTTGAGGCGGTTCACCGTTATCGAGCCGGAGCGGCCGCGCGGAAGTCATGCAAGAGAACGAAACCGCTCGCCAAGCCCGCCTGCGCGAACTGGCATCAAAACTCTCTTTCACGCTCACGGCTCAGGGCTCGCGGTTCGCCCTGTACAGAGATGTCGATGTATCGAAGCCTGTTCGGCACGACGGTCTCACCCTCGACGAGGTGGAAGAGATACTCAACACATGGAAACTTCGTGGGCCGCACGGCGGTTGATGCCCGGCACCCGCCAGCCGGTCTGGCGGCGGCTGCCGGGGCATCCACGTCTTAGTCGCGAGTCGGATCAAAGGCATGGATGGCCGTGACGAACACGGCCATGACGTGGAGAGAGGTCGCCCGCTACGACGCTCGGTCTTATGACGCGGAATGACTCTGGTGATGGTGGTGCTGTTGATGCGTCGACGTTCTGGATTTTGTCGTCGTCGTCGCCGTCGGCGCCTGCGCCTTGGGAGCCTCATAGCCTTGCGTAGGCGGCGGATCGAACACCATGCCGTTGAATTCTACCGACTTCTGGGCGTGAGCTTGAAATGGCGCAACAAGCACGCCAAGGGAAAAGATCAGGATGGCAAGGCGCTTCATCGCAGTTCTCCGATTTTCTGCACTCTGTTGAAGCGTAACAACCGTAAATTTCCGGACCAATGGCAAGGAACATTTCCGTAAAATCAGGCCCCCGATCCGTCAAATGGAGGTCATTTTTCTGCTGCCCAGACAACCTGCCGGGCGCACTGCTCCCAGATTCTGCCGGTTGAGAGCGCCAAGCCGCGCCGAAAAGTCTGCAGCTTTTCGGGATCATGCTCTAGGTATTTGTTCGGTCGCATGATCTTTTCCGAAAAGTCTGCAACTTTTCGGGATCATGCTCTAGTCGCTCAACATTCCTTCGGTCTTGAGCAGGCTACGCACGGCTTCGGTCGCGTGCTGAACAAGGGTCGAATTTCCAGACGCTGCTTCGAGCGACGTCGCTGCATGCTTCCAGTCGACGTCCGATTTGCGTTCACCAGCGAACTCGGCGCAGATGAATCCCGCGGCTTCCCCAATCGTCTGCAACTCGACGCGCATTCCATCCCGATTGTTGGCCACGATCTCGAAGGCCAACGGCCTGGTGTCGTGCAGTAGGGCGTCTTCCATAGCGCAATTATCGATCCCAAGCCGCCTGCTGTCGAGATGGTTTGAACGGAAGAAGATCGATCGAGCACGCCTCCGCACCGGGGACAGGCGCGCGCGAAACTGTTAGCCTTCCTCTCACATCGACGAAAAAGGGAGGACACCCATGAAAACGTTGATGGCTGGTCTCGCCGCTATGGCGTTCACGGTGGTCGCTACGGTTGCGCTCGCGCAGACGCCAACTCCGCCCGCGAACGACCCGATCAAGCGCACGCCGCTGCAGAAGACCGAATATCCCGAAGGACAATTCACCTACGTCATGATGGTCGAGATCGCGCCGAACGCGACGATCGCCCGCCACACCCATCCGGGCATCGAGAGCAGCTACGTCCTCGATGGCAATCTCGACCTCGTGATCGAAGGCAAGCCGCCGCAGGCGTTCAAGGCCGGCGACAGCTTCACGGTGCCGCCCAACGCCGTGCACGGCGGCAAGGTCGGCGACAAGGGGCTCAAGCTCATCGGCGTCTACGTGGTCGACAAGACCAAGCCGCTCGCCACGCCGGCGCCGGCGAGTCAGTAGCGCGAAAGCGGCTCAGATCGAATCGCGATTTCGCTCTATGTATTTATTCGGCCGCAGGACCTGACCCGAAAGTCTGCAACTTTTCGGGACCATACTCTAATGGACCGGATGGCTTTGGCGCTCGGTCGCGAATTCCACGGTGAAAGCGTGGGGCGCCGACGGTGGAATGAAAACCGAGATGTCGCCCGTCCATTCATTCTGCGACCATGCCACCTGCGCGCCGCCACCGGTTTCCGCGCTCGCCGCCGGGATCTCCTTGCCGTCGAGCCGGACGACGTTCACCGCGCCCTCGATGCCATGGAACTCGAGGCGATAACCGCGCCGGGAAACGCTCTGGAAGGCGCCGTCACCGCTTGCGGGGCTCACGTCGAACCGGACTCCCTCGCCGGTCTGGCTGAAGCGGAGATGGGTGCGTTGGAACTCGCCGCTCTGATAGGCGATGCTCAGCCCGTCGTCTTCATACAGCGAAAATGCGCTGGTCCTGGTTTTGCCGGCGAGGTCGATCGGGGCAAAGCCATAGACGTGAACGGACAACGGATCGACCGGCTTTTGCCCGGTATACTGCATTGCCGGCCCGAGCGGGATCACCGAGCCCGCGCGCACGTAGGCCGGAAGGCGATTGAGCGGAACCGACTTGCGCTCGATTTTTACGCCGCCCTGAACCGGCTGCAGTTCGCCGAACAGGTCGTACCACGTGCCCGCAGGCAGATAGAGCTTGCGATCGCCGTCGTCGTTGAACAGCGGCGCCACCAGGACGTTGTCGCCGACGAAGAACTGATCATCGATCCGAAAGCCGGCCGGATCCTGTGGCTCCTGCAATTGAAAGGGGCGGATGACCGGCATCCCCGTTCGATGCGCCAGTTCGTGCAGCGAATAGAGATAGGGAATGAGGCGGTAGCGCAGATTTAGGAACGACCGTGCCGCGCTCTCGACCGCCTCGCCGTGGGAATAGGGTTCATGATCGTCCTTACCGTGCGACCACATGAAGGGATAGAACGTTGCCGCCCCGAACCAGCGCGCATAGAGGATGTCTCGCGACTTTCCGTCCCAGCCGCCGATGTCCTGTCCGACGTTGGAAAAGCCGGAAAGCGTCAAGTTCAGCATGGCGCGGGTATGCGCGCGGAAATTGGCATAGGTCGGAACGGAATCCCCAGTCGTGGTCCAGCCGAGCCGCTGACTGCCTGCAAAACCGGGCCGCACCATGCCGGTGCTGCGTCCGCCGACGCGGTCGAGGACGCCATTCACTACCGCGAGCGGATAAACCAGCCCGAACAGGTTTCGCGTCTGCGCCACCGACATGCCGGTGCTGGGCCAGAATTTCTGATCCGCGTTTCGGACGTGGTCCATCTCGCCGAAGTCGACCATGCCGAGCATTGCGCCATTCTTGAGCGCGTCGTCCCATTTGACCGCAAAGACATGGTCCACGGCGCGCGCCGAGAAATAGTCAAGGTACGCCACGGAGCTTTTGTCCTCGTCGTCCTCGACGTTGGTATCGCGACCGATCGCCGCGCGGTTGTTGCGATCGACCATCAGGAAGCCGCGCGCAGCAAGATCGTTGAGCAAGACGGAGTCGTCGTTGCCGCGCCAGGTCCCGAACATCGGCATTCCAAATCCGACCGTCAGCCTGCCCCGGTAACGCTCCCACAGCGCGTCGATGAAGGTCCTGCTGGTGGCCTCCTGGTCGAAGGCGTCGTAGTAGATGACGTCGAATGGCAACTTGCGCTGCCGCATCTGCTGTCCGACGTCGAGGCCTTCGCGACCTCGATAGGTGGCCTTGCCCTGATGGTAGCCGAACGCCCACAGAGGCAGCATTGCCGGACGTCCGGTCAGTTCGGTGAATTGCGAGAGTATTTCCTTCATGGCGCCGACGAATAGGTAGAAATCCATCTCTCCGCCGCTGGCCTTGAGCTGCAACCGGTTCTTGACCGACGCGCCGACATCGAACGTCGAAGGCCGGTAGTTGTGGAAGAACAGGCCGTAGCCGGCGCTACTCATGTAGAAGGGTACGCTCTTGTAGCTTTGATTTGACTCGCTCGCGAAGGCGTCGCGATTGACGATGTCGATCCTCTGCCCGCGCTGATCCATGGCGGCGCGTTTGTCACCAAATCCGTAGATGCGTTCGACATTCTGCAACTCGATGCGCGCGACTCGTTCGCCGGCGTCAATATCCCAGCCGTCAATCAAGACCTTGTCGGGTGTGCGCAGCTCCAGCGAAAGGACCTGATCCTCCAGGGATAGATTCAAGATGGCCGCAGATGTGCTGAACGTCACTTCATTCGGCTGTGCGTCGACCCGCACGTCGACAGGCGGGTAGGACTGTTCCGATTTGGTCGTCACATATTCCGGAAGACTAGAGGTCTCGGCCTCCAGTGGGAGGATGCGCACGCGGAACGTCGTCGGTGACAGAAACGTCACCAGCGCCTCCACCGACTCGGCGCGCGTGATCCTGAAGGAGCGATCGTCTTCGCGCGTGACGGTCATGCGATCCGCGCTCTCGGCANCCTGAGCGAAGGCCGGNGTCCGCAGTGGCTGGAAGAGCAGAACGCCTGCGGCAATGACGAGGCAGCCGCCAATTCGCAATTGCAGGTTCGACTGTCTCACCGACNAATTCCTTGTGATTGGCGCGCTTCGGGACGCGCCGGTCCTAATTGGCGCCTAATGACGTCCACGAAATAGGGAACACTCGGAGGCCCCACCNGAGCGTGGAGAGGAATGCGGATATTTTGATGTATGATGAGGGGCTATTTTGCGGCACGGAACAGGTTTCGATCGCGGGTCGATCGTGCCAATAATGAATAGAGCCTTCAGGCTGACCTCGGCCTGCGCCAGGGGAAGGCGACCATTTCATGTCGAAGCCGATCGACGACCGGAAGTCCGCCGCTACTTAACGCCGGAAGGCCGCTGTGTACGCGGCGAGTTGCCGCGGGGTCTCGATCGGGACGTGGCACCAATCGGCCCGTGGGAAGGATCGACCAGCGACATCGCCCGCTATTCCACCGGCTTGACGTTGGCGCCCTTCACGATCTTGCCGAGATAATCGAGCTGCTCGCGCCAGAAGCGATCGAGCTCCTGCGGGCTCGATCCGACGCCGACGATGCCGACGTCCCCGTAGCGGCGGACTACGTCGGGGTTCTGCATCGCTTTCCTGGTTTCCGCTGCGATCCGTTCCACGATGTCCTTCGGCGTGTTCGCGGGAGCGAAGATCGCGGTCCAGAACGGGATGGCGTAGCCCGGCAGCGTGTCGGCGACCGGCGGCACCGCGGGGAGCACCGGCGAACGCTCGGCCGTGGTGATGGCGAGCGCGCGCACCTTTCCGCCTTGAATATTGCCGAGCTGCGTCGGCGGGCCGTCGAACATGATCGCGACGCGCCCGGCGAAGAGGTCGGCCATGATCGCCGAGTTGCCGCGATAGGGCACGTGCACGATGTCAACGCCGGCCATCGACTTGAACAACTCTCCGGCGAGGTGGGGCATCGTGCCCACGCCCGAGGAGCCGTAACTGTACTTGCCGGGATTGGCCTTCAGCAGCGCGATGAGCTCGCCCAGATCCTTTGCCGGCAGGTCCGGATTGGTGACCAGCACCAGCGGGAAGCTGCCGGCGAGCGTGACCGGGATCAGGTCCTTGATCGGATCGTACGGCAGGTTCTTGTAGACGAGGGCGTTGACCACCGCCGACGACACCGACTGGAAGATCAGCGTGTAGCCGTCGGGCCGCGAGCGGGCGACCGCGTTGGCGGCGATGGTGCCGCCGGCGCCGCCTTGGTTCTCCACCACCACCTGCTGGCCGAGCTGGTCGCTGAGGTACTGGGCGGTAAGCCGCGCCATCATGTCGACGCCACCCCCCGCCGTCAGCGGAACGACGAGCTTGATCGGCCGGTTGGGCCAGGCTTCCTGTGCGGGCAGCGAGCCGCACGCAGCGGCGATCAGCGCGAGCGCGCCGAAACAGCGCGCCAAAAGACAGCGCACCGAGAGCGCGCGCGGCCCGTGATTCATGTCCATCGTCTTCCTCCCGGGCGGCCGCGGCGGATTTTGCCGGACCACCGTCATGCGCCGCACTTGTTGTCGCCGAAGCTTGCGCGAAGTGCTTGCCCGGCGTGCGTGCGCTTGCGACGATTGTAGCGGGCAAGCGGCCATAGTCCACCAAGGCTGCCGGTATCGATCGATTAAACAGGAGGGAAACATGTCCACGCTGAAACCCAAGATCGTGCTGTCGCGGCTCGACGGCACCGACTGGACGCGCAAAGGCCTGCGGCCGTTTCTGGAATATCGCGATCTCGGGCTAGCGGAAGCGACCGAGGGCCGCATCGGCGGGACCATCGGCCGCGCCATCAAGAAGTTCGAGCCGGGCGGCGGCGCACCGCGTCACACGCACAACACCAGCTTTCACCTGATCTTCGTGATGCGCGGCTGGTTCCGCACCGAGTTCGAAGGGCTCGGCGAGGTGACGGTGCGCCAAGGCGACTGCATCGCCTATCAGGGCGAGATCCCGCAGGAGCACATCGAATATTCCGACGATTTCGAGGTCATGCAGATCGCGAGCCCGGCGGACTATCGCACCGACAACATCGTGCCCTGAACGTCGAGCGCGAGATGATCACGCTCTATGATTTCGGCAACTCGGTCTGTTGCCAAAAGGTCCGAATCACGCTGTGCGAGAAGGGCATCGAATGGCAGGCGATCAAGGTCGACCTGTTCAGCAGCCAGCAGTACGATCCCGCCTACCTCAAGCTCAATCCGAAAGGCGTGGTCCCCACGCTGGTCCACGACGGCACGCCGATCATCGAATCGACACTGATCTGCGAATACCTCGACGACACGTTTCCCGATCCGCCGCTCATTCCCAAGGACCCTGCTCGGCGCACCCGCATGCGGCTGTGGAGCAAGGCGGTCGACGAGGGCCTGTTCGAAGGCGTTTCCGAGATCAGCTTCTCCGCCATGTTCCGCGAGCGGATGAAGAACCTGTCGCCCGAGATGCGAGAGAAGCGGTTCCGCAACATCGGCGATCCGCGTCGGCGCGACCGCTTCACATCGAGCTATGAGCTCGGGGTCCATTCGCCCTTCGTGTTGCACGGCATCGCCGCCTACGAGCGGGCGTTCAAGCAGCTGGAGGAGACGCTGGCCGAGGGCGGGCCGTGGATCCTCGGCGCCAGCCCGACGCTGGCCGACATCAACCTGATGCCGTTCGCTGCACGGCTGGACTATCTGGGCCTGCTCGGCGTCTGGACCGACGACCGGCCGCATATCCGGAATTGGTGGGCGCGGGCGCGCGAATGGCCGAGCTTCAAGCGCGGGCTCTATGACCTCATGACGCCAGCCGAGCTGACGGAGATGCAGACCCACGGGCCCAAAATCCGCGACGATGTGGCCGCGCTGCTCGCGGGATTGCGGCGCGGCGAGCCTGCGCCAGCAAGCTGATCGGGTGAGAGGGATCGCATGCGGGGCGTTGGTGGGGTTCCCGACCAACGGGCCGGGCCGGTCCGACCGACCGCAGGACCCGAACTGCGCTGTCGATGCGCCGGTTTTCGTGCTTTCGGTCCACTCGGCATCCCTGATAGACTCCCGCCTTGCCAGAATCACGCAGTCCAGCGGATTGCTCATGCCGAATGTCTTCAGAGCCGCGACGGTGGGCGCGGTATGCCTCATGAGCCTGGCGCACCCGTCTCCGCTGGCCGCGGAGCCGGAAGCGGACCAGGCATCCGAGGGCACCGTCACCATTTACAACCTCGACAGCGCGGCACACACCGCCGGCGTGGCGATCGACGGCCCGATCGACAAGAACGCGGCGACCCACGCCTTGCAGCTTATCCGGTTCCTGCGCCCGGACAACGACGAGCTCACGGTCTATCTCAACTCGTCGGGCGGAGACGTGTCCGCGGCCATCGAGCTCGGAGAGGAAGTCAGGAAGCTGTCGGTGTTGACGGCCCTGGACGATCATGGGGAGTGCCTGGGCGCGTGCGTGCTCGTCCTGGCGGCCGGCGTGCGGCGCTCCCCCGTGCCGGACAAAGTGGGCATATACCGCCTGCCCGACCCGAAAGAGCCGAGCCCGTCGCGCGCCAGTCAGAAAAACCCGGGGCCGGCGAAAAAGGTTCAGGTCTACCTCGCCCGCATGGGCATGCCGGACAGGCTGTACAAGGAAATGATGCAGCGGTCGCCGGACAAAATGCTCGTCCTCGATGCCGCCCGCCTGAAAACGTTCGGGCTTGATGGCATCGACCCGACCTATGAGAAATGGCTGCGCGAAAACGCCAACACTGAGCGCCCGCAGCAGTAACGAGCCTCCCTGCAGAGAGACTTGACTGTTGCTCGGGCGCCAGCTCCGCCCTCATCCTGCTTCGAGACGCCGCGCAAGCGCGGCTCCTCATCCACCGTGAGGGCGAGAGCTCAACCGCTCAACGCGCCTTCAGCCGCTCCAGGCTGTCGAGGTAATCGGCGATGCCTGTTTCGAGATCGTATTGCGGCGAATAGCCGAGCTCGGCGCGGGCGCGCGAAATGTCATAGACGCTGGATGCAGGATACGGCATGCCGAGAAAATTGAGCCCGGGTCCGATCTCGATATCGGCGTTGGGCAGGCGCTTGCGGATGACGCGCGCGACGTCGTTGAGCGTGACGCCGACGCCGGTGCCGATATTGTAGACGCGGCTGTTCGGGTTCTGCGCGATGCAGGCGAGATAGATGCCGTACGCAGAATCCTTGTTGTAGACGAAGTCGTCTTTTTCGTCGCCGCCTTGCGGGAGGCGGAACGGCAGCCCGTTGGCAGGATTTTCGACGATCTGGCTGGTTACGCCCATCTTGCCGTGGCGCGAGGTCTTGCCCGGCCCGTAGGTGGTGGCGAAGCGCAGCACCACGACGTCGACGCCCATATTGGCCTGGTAGTACAGGCCCACCTGCTCGCCCATCAGCTTGGCGGAATCGTAGATGCGTTTGGGATTCTTCGGCAGATCCTCGGGCACCGGCTTGTAGGTGGGATGACCGTGCTCGCCGAGCACCGGACCGTAGACGCCTTTGGCGCTGGTATAGACCACGCGCGCGACATCGAACGCGCGCGCCGCCTCCAGCACGTTCACCATCCCCATCACGTTGACCTGCACGCTGAGCGCGGGATTGGCCTGCGACACCGCGCCCACGAATGCCGCCGCGTGGACGATATGCGTGACCTTGTGGCGCTTGATGACGTCGAGCAGCCGCGGCATGTCGAGAATGTCGCCGAGCTCGACGTCAACCTTGTCGAGGATGTCACGCACCAACCACTCGTCGCGATGGCGGGCGAAGATGATGGGACGGTGACCCTCGTTGACGAATCTGCGGCTCGCTTCCGCGCCGATCACGCCCATGCCGCCGGTGATCAAGACTTTCATGCATCCCCTCTTCGCTCGTCATTGCCGGGCTTGACCCGGCAATCCATCGCATTGAAACTCAAATTTTTTCTTGATGGATGCGCGGGTCAAGCCCGCGCATGACGCGTTGAAAATTTCGAGGAACGGTTTCACCGCGCGTTGGCGGCGCCGGTGACGGGATGACCGATGCCCAACGGCGTGGCGTCGATCAGCACGAAGGCCACGCGGGCGCGCTTGGCGCTGCGATTGGCCCAGGCATGGTTGGTGCCGCGCTGGACCATGACGTCGCCGGCTTTGAGCCTCACCGTCGAATCGTCCATGTCCATCTCGATCTCGCCCTCGAGCACGATCACGTAATCGACCGTCTCGGTGCGGTGCATCCGCGGCTCGTTCCCTGGCGGGAAGTCGATGACGGCAAACCGCGTCCCGTTGGCCGGCGGCGCGGTCCCGATGATGCGTGCGCCGAGGTCCTCGACGTGTTCGCCGATCGAGATGTCGGCCGGAGTGCAATCGGTCGACCAGATCAAAGTCGAGACGGCAGCGGCACTGGGACGCTTCGCGTTGGTCGCCGGCCCCTCCATGATGACCTTGGCGACGTTGTCGGCATCGTGCCCGGTCACGAAGCGACGAATGGGCGGATATTGTTCAGTCACGATTGTGTCCCTCTGACATTTTGCCGCCATCGCCGTTGGTCCGCTACAGCGGACCTGCAGATAGTGTTAATTGCCGCGATGCCGAAGAAGCTCGATCCTTCAATCGAGCTTGGCGCCGACCGCCTTCACCAGAGCTCCCCAGTGCCTGAGGTCGTCCTGGATGAGCTGCGAAAATTGCGCGGAGGAGAGATCGACGCGCTCGAAGCTGTTGATGCGGAAGAACTCGCGCGATTGCGGCGACTCCAGAACCTTGACGACATCTGCGTGAATCCTCGCCACCAGCTCGGGCGCCATGTTGGCCGGGCCCCACAAGGCGAACCAGGCGGTGGTCGAGAAGCCGGGCACGCCGGCCTCGGCGACGGTGGGCAAATCCGGGCGCAGCACCGCGCGCTTGTCGCTGGCGACGGCGAGAATCCTGACCTTGCCGGTCTTCTCATGCTCCTCGATGCTGCTGAGGTTGAGCAGGAGCATGGAGACATCGCCGGCCAGCAGCGCGGTCGCGGCCGGCGCGGCGCCGCGATACGGGATGTGCACGATGTCGGTGCCGGTCTTCTGCTTAAAGTCTTCCATGCTCAGGTGCGCATAGGTGCCGATGCCGTAGGAGCCATAGTTCAAGGCGCCGGGCTTGGCCTTCGCCAGCGCGATCAGCTCCGGCACGCTTTTTAAGTCGAGCGACGGGTTGATCACCAACACCGGCGTGATCCGGCACAACACGATGATCGGCGTCAGATCCTTGACCGGGTCGTACGGCAGCTTGCTGAACAGATGCGGATTGGCGGTCACCGTGGAATCCGGCGCAACCAGAAGCGTGAGCCCGTCCGCGGGCGAGCGCGCAACCGCCTGCGCGCCGACGGCATAATTCCCGCCCGGACGGTTATCGACGACAACGGGCTGGCCCCAAGCCTCGGTCAATCGCTGGGCGACGATGCGGGCCATGGTGTCGGTGACGCCGCCGGCCGGGACCGGCACGATGAGCTTGACCGGGCCGCTCGGATAGGTTTGCGCGTGCGCGGCGCTGCTCGCTGCCGCAAGCAGGCCGACAACCGCGGCGAACAATACAGCCTTGCTCGTTGAACCCGGCATCGTCCCTCACCTGTCGACGCGTTATGTTCGCCCGTTCGTTCGCGGGTCGAGCGGAAGTTAGACGAGCACGCGAGCGCCGCCAACCCCAGGGGCATGAGCCGAGACGATGAGGCTTTGCCGAGGCATGCCGTCGCGCGGATCAATCATCGGATCTGTGGGCTGCCTCACCAACGCGCGACGGCGCGGGTGGCATGCTCCGGTTGCAAGCGGCCAGGTATTCGACCGGCCCGCTGATGCAGCCTGCTGACCAGCATCGTTTCGCCGGGGGGGGTCCTGCTCAGCGGGAGCTCGTCATACGGAGATGCGCCATGACATCGTGCTTCGTAAAGCTGGTGGTGACACTCGCGCTTGCGCTGGCGGCAGCGACGACTGTCTCGTTTGCCCAGAGCCGGCCGCAGTCCTGCATTCCGCACTACGACACGTCGGGGGCGCAAGAGGCGCCGTATTGCTGAACCGCGGCGCCATCCCGGCCACACGTCGTCTGCAGGCGAGCCCGGTCACCCGGGCTCTCTTGTTTGTGATCCCGACAAAGGGGGCAGCCGGTCGCAGTGTGACGTGGTTAACAGAAGGTTTCCGGCCCCCGGCCTAGTCATAGCGGATCAAAGTGGGAGGCTGCCAATGCGCAATGATCTTGCTGGGCCGAACCGCGACATTCCGGCCGACTGGCCGCCGCCGAAGGCCATCGATACCACGGATGAGGCCCTGATCGCCAAGATCGCCGCTGGCAACAGGCTTGCGATGCAGGCCCTGTTCGTGCGGCACCACCTGCGGGTCTACCGTTTCATCCTGCGCATGGTCGGCGACAATGCGCAGGCGGAGGACCTGACCAGCGACGTGTTTCTCAGCGTGTGGCAGCAAGCTCACCGGTTCGAGGCACGCTCGGCGGTCACGACCTGGTTGTTGGCAGTTGCCCGTTACAAGGCGCTGGCCGAGCTGCGCCGCCGCCCGCAAGCAGCGTCACCCAACGAAGACGGCCCGGAGATCAGCGATCCGGCGGACACCCCGGAAGTTGCCTTCGAGATCAAGCATCGCGGAGAAATCCTGCGAAAGTGCCTGGGGCGGCTGTCCCGAGAGCATCGGGAGGTGATCGATCTCGTCTACTATCACGAGAAATCGGTGCAGGAGGTTGCCGAGATCATCGGGATCCGCGGCAATACCGTCAAAACCCGGATGTTCTACGCGCGCAAGCAATTGTCGAAACTTCTCGAAGCCGAGGGCGTAGTCGGGGCATTGTCGTAGCGCCCGCGGAGCATCCACCACGTCACGACGTGGTCTTGCCGCCGAGCTCATGGTCGCGAGCGGAGCGACGTTCGCGGCTGTCGCCGGTTTCCCCCGCCTCGCTGCGGTATCCCCGGAATTCGATGATCTGTGTGAGCTAGTTCACATATGCCGCCGAAACGCTCGTGCGAGGTTGCCAAACCAGCCTTTACGGTCGGTGGGGACCATGTCCGACCCAGACAACGCACCAGACTGCGATTTTTGCAAAAGCGGTCATGTCATCACCAGCACCCAGGAGATCGCGTTTCGCCAGTGGACTGACAAGGGCTACGTGTTCTGTCGAACCACGATCCCGATCGGCGTCTGCGACCGCTGCGGTTCAAGGCACTGGAACGAAGACGCCGAAGCGATCATCCAGGACGTGGTCCGGCAGGAATATCGAAAGCTGGTCTAAAAACTGTTCCCGGTTCGTTTGATCAATGTTTATACCCACATGCGTTACCCCACCGCTCAGCAGCTATCGAGACTGAAAGCAGGCACGCTCACGAGGGATCGAAGTCGGAGCCCTCGGCGGCAATCGCGGCGAGCTTGTCCGGCGCCACCACGCTGACGCCGCCGCGTTCGAGCCGAACCCACCCGCGTTTGACCCACGCACGCAGTTGCTTGTTGGTGCTCTCCCGAGACCTGCCGATCATCTGACTGATCTCGCGTTGCGTGATGGCGACTTTGCGCCCAGGTGCACCGCCCTGCTCGGATGACGTCAGCTGAAGCAGCGCTTTTGCCAGCCGCGTCGGCAAATTCAGGAATGTCACGTCCTGGACCTGCTCGCTGGTTCGGCGTAACCGCGAACAGAGAATCTCGATGAACTTGATCGTCACGTCCGGATGGCTGCTCAAGAACGGCACGAAATCGCGCCGCTCGATGACGATAAGCTCGCAGTCGGACATGGCGGCGGCGTCCGCGGTGCGAGGACGGCCGTCAAGCAATGCGATCTCGCCGAAAACCTCACCCTCGCGAAAGATGTTGAGCACGATGTCCTTGCCCTCGGCCGACGCAACGCTCACCTTGACGCTTCCGGTGAGCACTCCCATCAACCCGGTGCCGGGATCTCCTTTCGCGAATATCGTGGCGCCGCGCGGCACCTTCCGGGTCTTCATATACGACCCGAGATGCTCGATCACCGAGCCAGGAAGATCCTGAAACAAGGGATGATTGCGGAGCAAGGACAACCTGTCCCGTGTTCGCTCCGCCGGCGGCTTGTCCCCTAAGATCGGCATAAGAGTTCGCTCCTCGGCTGCTCAAAAACGAGCGACTCGACGTCCGTCCTCGACCGCACGTACTGCAAGCGCTTGGGCGGACTCGTCTGGTCCGGTTGCAGCAGTATAGCCCATGGCTATCGACATGCGTCGCACTTCTAGGCTCGATCTTTTGATCGACGCCACCGCGCCGCTCAAGTCAAAACCGCGGTCTTCGTAAATTGAAGCGGAACGTACACCGGGGCCGGACGCCGGGGTGTGAAGCGCTTCATACGCCCGTGATGACGGCTTGCATCAACGTTTTTCATCGCAATGCGGCCTTCGTTCTTTCCGCTCGGACTTGCGTGATATGCCCGACACGCATTGGCGAGAGTATGGGCGCGCTGCGCGGATGAACGCGCTAGGTATCCCGATCTCGCCGACCCTTCGGTCCGGCATCCGGCGTACCGGCATGGTGCTTTGAGGGCCTGTCGGCCGCATGCGTCGGTACGATGGTGTGGCTAGGCATCCTCGGTCCGCGCGCGACTGCCATGTCAGCCGATCCCCTCACGCCCGGTCGCGGGTCGGACGTCACCACACCCTGCCGGCCAACACGCCGTGTACGATTCTGATCCGCACCGGCAGCACGGTTCGACGAGATCGCGCTAAATGCGCCACCGTGCACGGAAGTTCTTCCCTTTTGTGAGCTACCTCACCGCCCGAACACCCCGCCTGTGCCAGGGTCGCGGACGTGAGCGCGATTCATGCGCAGAGGGGTGAAAACATGCAAATGCACCAGATCCGCTACTTCCTGGCACTGTGCGAGGAGCGCAATTTTACTCGCGCGGCCAGGCGCAGCGGCGTTTCCCAGCCTTCGCTGACCAACGGAATCATCGCATTGGAGCGCGAACTGGGCGGAGCGCTCTTTCAACGCAAGCCGGCGATCGCGCTCACCGTGCTCGGCTATGCGATGCAACCCTATTTGAGCCGGATCGCGGAAAACGCGGATCATGCCCGGCAAGCGGCGCAGGCGCTGGCCGAGCGGCGCGCGGCCAACGCCGAGACCGCGACGCTCCATCAATCCGCAAGGACCTCCCTATGCTCATCGAGCTGATCATGGCGACGCTCATTATCGCTTTTCTCCTCGTCGCCGCTCTCGGCCACGTGCTGCTCACCGCGGCGATCTACAAATGCCTGCGCGAGAACTATTTCGACGGACGGGGCCAAAGGGCGGCCGCGCGCGACACGACCGCTGCCGGCAACGACGTGGAGCGCGCCGGCGGCTTCATTGAAACGATCCGTGTCACAGAGGGCTGAGACCGGCCCCCGAAGAGGCGGTTTCGATTGCCCGATCAAGGGCCCGGCGTTTTGACCTGCGTCCGGCGCCGCACATGCCGCGTAAGGCTTGTGCGATGCCATCGCTACTCCCTACAATCTTTCGACAAGGAGAGCGCTCGGTCGCGAGGGCGCCCGTGGGAGGACGGCAGATGCGGCGCTTCGGCCAGGCGTTGGTGTATACTCTCTGTCTCGTCTTCATCGCAGCCAGCGCATCGGCGCAGGCCCCTTATCCGTCGAAGCCGATCAGGATCCTCGTGCCCTACGCGCCCGGCGGGTTGACCGACGTGGTCGCTCGCCTCTATTCCGAGCAGCTGCGACAGAGCTTCGGCCGCGGCGTGTTCGTGGAAAACAAGCCCGGCGCGTCGGGGATCGTCGCGATCGAGGAGATGGCCCGCGCCAGGCCCGATGGGCACACGCTGATGATCGGCAACATCTCCACCAATGGATTGACGCCGATCCTGCTCGCAAAGAAAATGAAGATCGACTACGAGCGCGACGTCCAAATCGTCTCCCCGCTGGCGGACGTGCCCGTCTTCTTTCTTGCGACGACGACGAACTTCTCGCCCGCCACGTTCGCCGACTTTCTGGCCTATGCCAGGGAGCACCCCGGCAAAGTGCGCTACGGGAGCGCCGGGATCGGCAGCTATCAGCAGATCAATACCGAAATCCTCGCCAAGCGCGCAGGTCTCGATCTCGTGCACATTCCGTTCAAAGGCGGCGGCGCCGAGATCATCCGCGATCTCGCCAATGGCGATGTCCATGTGTCGTGGTTCAACATCACCAATCCGGTCGGGATGATGAAGGCAGGCCGCGTGCGCGCGCTCGCCATCGCGGCCGAGCGGCGGCTTCCACAGCATCCTCACGTCCCTACCCTCTCGGAGGTCGGCTTCCCCGGCATCCGCGCCTCGCAATGGGTGGCCGCGTTCGCGCCGTCGGGCGTGGCGCCCGATATTATCGAGACGCTGCGTCATGCGTTCGGGAAGGCCATGACCATGCCCGACATGCAGGACGCCTTCGAGCGCGGCGGCATGGTCGTCCCGCCGCAATCCTCGCTCGAAGACCCCAAGGGCTGGCTGCGGAGCGAAATGGCGAACTGGAAGCGCGACATCGAGAACGTCGGCATCGTGGCGGAGGAGTGAGTTTGAGAATTGGAATTCTGTTGGGCGACGACATCGGCCTCGAAGTCGTTCCGGAGTGCGTCAAGGTGATGAAGGCGGCCGCCGCGCGCGAGCGGCTCGAGATCGAGTGGCAGCCGCTGCCGATCGGCAAACGCGGGCACGAGGAGCACGGCAACACGCTTCCGGCGGTGACCGAACAGAGCCTGCGCGATCTCGACGGCTGGGTGATGGGCCCGATCGGGCACGCCGCCTACCCGCGCGGCGATGCCACCTGGGTGATGCCGCCGGTGCGCAAGAAGTTCGACCTGTTCGCGGCGGTGCGGCCGGCGCTGTCCCATGCCACCATTCCGTCGATCCACAGCAACGTCGATATCGTGTTCCTGCGCGAACTGACCGAAGGGATGCTCTATTCCGAGACGGTCGTCGCCGGGGCTCCCGAGTTCCGGCCCAACGACGACATCACCGTCGCCATGCGCGTGATCACGCGCAAGGGATCGAACCGAGTGGCGCGCGAGGCGTTCGAGATCGCCCGCGCGCGCAAGCGCAAGAAGGTCACCGCGGCGCACAAGGAGCCGGTGTACCGGCTGGCCTGCGGCATGTTTGCGGAGGAATGCCGCAAGGTCGCCCGCGAATATGCGGACGTGGCGTTCGAGGAGATGATGATCGACTCGATCTCGATGAAGCTGGTGACCGCGCCGCAGCAGTTCGACGTCGTCGTGACCACCAACCAGTTTGGCGACATCCTCACCGATATTGGAGCGGGCCTGGTCGGCGGCCTCGGCCTCGCACCGGGCCTGTGCGTCGGTGAGCGGCAGGCGATGGCGCAGGCAACCCATGGCTCGGCGCCCGACATCACCGGGCGCAATATCGCCAATCCCTACGCCATGATCATCTCGGGCCAGATGCTGCTGGCGTGGCTCGGCCGCAAGCGCGGCGAGCCGAAGGCGACCGCGGCGGCGAG
>JGI12053J15887_10000333_pt1 | contig 18653 bp, 16 predicted proteins | sample MedBloCAOM1_O3_FD_15887 | JGI IMG/M metagenome (IMG submission 15887)
GCGGTACTAACGATCGGCCGAAGCCGCTGCGAGCGGCGGAGCCGTACGGCGGCTCCCCCGCTCTCTCTTGATCATTGCTCTCTGATCATTGCATGGTGATGGTGACGCCACCTACGGCCGCCGAGGCTTCAAGTCCGACCCTGGGTCCGCTGAGTTGCAGGATCACGCCATTGGCATTCTGCAACTGGACGCCACCGGCTCCAGCGGCGAGCGCGCCGCCCGCCCCGCCCACGGCGTAGCTGCCGGCCAGATCGCCGGGACCACGCAGGTTCAATGCTCTTCCGGCAAACTTGCTGGTCGAGGCGCCGATCGTGAAGCCTACACTCATACCCGACACCGCGAAGGGGTATTGCTTGCCGCGGAATCTGAGCACGCCCTGTCCGCCCCCGACGCCGACGATGAATCCGCCTTTTGTGAAGACGACGGCAACCTGTCCCGTCTCGGCGCGCGAGGGCGTGCTGACGCCGACGACGCCAGCGAACCAGACGGCAAGAGCAACACCTGTGGCAAGTTTCCTCATGATCTGTTTTCCTCTGGATTGTTACGCCGATTGATGCGCAAGGAGCATCGCGAGATATCCTTGCGCGGCGAGCAAATTGCCGGCGGCGATGCCGTCGACCGGAGACTACGGGCACATGCTCCGTAGTCCGTCTTTGAACCTTCCGCCTTCACTCGGCAGCGACGAGTTTGGACGCCTCATACATGTCGCGGTATCCGCGCGCCACCAACCGCACGCCCCGCCCGATTTGCTCGTAGGCATCGTCGGGCAGATTGGCCAGCGATACGCGGAGCGACCAGTTCGGCGCTTCGAAGCCGCCACCGTTCAGCAGCACGATCCCGTACGCCTCGGCGACACGGAACGCGAGATCGAGCGGATGGATGTTCTTCTTCAGATATTCGACCGCCTCGTTGCCGATATTCTTCCTGGCCCAGAACTCAAAGTCGATCAGGCCATAATAGGCGTCGTAATTCACGTTCGGCGCCAGTTGAAGGCCCATGCTGTCGATCAGGGCATGGATGCGCCTGTTGACGATCTCCTTGCAGGCCGCCTGGTAGCCCTTCTCGGTATCCATCATTTCGGACAGCGAGAACAGGCTCATCATCACCTGCTGCGGCAGCGAGAGGCCGGCCGTGTGGTTGAGAGCCACGTCGCGGCTGTCGGCAACAATGCGATCAATGAACTTGACCTTGCGCGGCTCCAGCGTCAGCGCTCCGTAACGTTTGTCCAGTGCTTTCACGTCGGCATCCGGCAGCTTGGCAATCATCCTGTCGTAGATGTTGTCCTCGTGCACCGCTATCGTGCCGAGCCGCCAGCCCGTGCATCCAAAATACTTCGAGTAGGAATAGACGCCGATGGTGTTTTGCGGCAATTCGCCGAGCAGCGAGCGAAAATCGTCGACGAAGGTTCCGTAGACATCGTCTGTCAGCAACATCAGGTCGGGACGCTTGGTCTTGACCAGGTGTGTGATCTTGCCAATGGTTTCCTTGTCCAGCGCCATGCCGGTGGGATTGCCGGGATTGACGACGAAGAAGGCCTTGATCTTCGGATCTTCCAGCTTCTTGATTTCCTGATCGGTGTACTGGAAGCGGTTTTCCTGCGGTGCCTTGATATGCACGACCTTGAGGTCGTAATCCTCGAGGTGCGTCATCTCTAGATAGGGCGTGAAGATCGGAGTACCGAGCGCAATGGTGTCGCCGGGGTGCAACAGCCGGTTGGCCTTCAGCGACTTGAAGATGTAGCACATCGCGGCCGTACCGCCTTCGACCGCATAAATGTCGAACTTTCCCGGCGGATGTGGCTGGCCGCACATTGCCCACATCAGATACTCATGCACGATACGTTCGTTATGGACCAGCATGCGATCCGGAACCGGGTAATTATCCCCGATAATGGAATCGACGAGTTCGTGAACGAAGGCGTCACCTTCGAACCCGAACTTCTTGATGGCGAACTTCGTCATCTCGGAAAGGAAGCCCGCGCCCGGCATGTCCGAGTGCTTCTCGAGCCAGGCTTCCAGCCGTGCGGCAATGCCAGCCGCCTGAGGCATCCCGCCTACCCCGGCGGGATGCTCCATCACACGCTTGCTCTCGGTCACGGCAAACTGTCCAAGCAGGAAAAATCCCTCGCGAGGCGTGGTCGCAATCCAGTTCGGGTTACCGCGACCGGCGTTAAGAAAGGCGGATTGCGTCGTCTTGGAAGTGGCCTTCGCGAGGTTGATCAGCTCGTCCTTGATCTCAAAAGGGCTCAGTGCTTCGAACTTCTTCAGCGTCATAAGGTCGGCCATGGACTCGGTCCTCGTTTTGAGTGATTGGGATGCACGGTTGGCTCAAGCGTGGTGGTGGCGAGCACGGCCTTGCCAGACCGTGCTCGTTGTTCGCCGCTAGGTCAGCAACATGACGAGCACCATGCCCCACACCGTCAACAGCGTGTTTCCGACGGCGTAGGTGACGGTATAACCAAGGCCGGGAATCTGGCTTTTGGCCCGGTCGTTGATCATGCCGAGCGAAGCCGTTGTGGTGCGCGCACCGGAGCAGGCGCCGAGTACAATGGCATCGTCGAACTTAAAGACGTATTTGCCAACATACATCGCCAGTAGCAGCGGGACCGTCGTGACAACGACGCCCCATAGAAACAGACTGAAGCCAAGCTGTTGCAGCCCAGCCACGAAGCCCGGCCCGGACGAAATCCCGACGACGGCGATGAACACGTTCAGGCCGACCGAATTCATGAACCAGACGGTCGGGGACGGTATGCGTCCGAAGGTCGGATGTACGGACCGCAGCCAGCCGAAGAACAAGCCGGCAATCAATACGCCGCCGGACGTCGATAGTGTGAGCGGCACGCTACCAACCTTGTAGACCAGTGCACCCAGCAAGGCTCCCACCGTGATTGCCCCGCCAATGAAGGCGACGTCCGCCACGTCGGTCACCCGGTCCGGATGACCCAGCAGCTTGGTCCCGGCCGTTACGTCGGGGGTACGTCCGACGATGGTAACGATATCACCCCGATTCAGCGGGGTGTCCGCCAGGATCGGTATCTCGGTTGCCGTAGCGCCCCGGACGATCCTTCGCAGGAACACGCCCCGCGCTCCCGGCAAGTTCGCCAATTCAGCCAGAGTCTTGCCGTCGACGTCCTTGTTCGTCACATAGACGTCGACACCCTCGATGGGCACCGCCAGCAGTTCACGATCGTTGACTTCCTCTGCATTGGCGCCGACCAACTGCACCAGCACCTCGCGCCGGCCCGCGACAGCGAGAATGTCTCCCGCGTGGATCACGGTATCTTCGGTGGCTTCGAGGATCTGCTGATCCCGCCGGATGCGCTGTACGAATACGCGCTGCTCCGGAAGCATGGCCTCGACTTCACGCGGCGTTTTGCCGACAACAGGTCCGCGTTCCTGGACGCGGAACGCGCGCACCTCGAACTGGTGCCAGGCCGTACCGGGGCCGCCGGCTTCCTTCTTGCCCCCGTGCTTTTCCTCGTAGCGCTTGCAGGCGGCCACAAGATCGATTCCGAGCAGCCATGGACCGATCAGCGCCAGGACGAGCGCCGATCCGATTGTCCCAAAAATGTAAGTGACCGCGTAGGCGACCGGCATGGCATCGAGCAGTTTCTTGGTTTCTTCGGGCGCCAAACCCAGGCGGTTGATCGCGTCGGTCCCCAGCCCCATCGATGCCGAAATGGTCTGCGATCCCGCGTAAAGCCCCAGGGCCGAGCCGACATCATAACCGGCCAGCTTCGCGCCCAGGTAGGCCGATCCGAGACAAAAGAAGCACACCACCACGGCAAACAGCGCCTGCGGAAGTCCGTCCTGCGCGATACCCCGCACGAATTGCGGTCCGACGCCGTACCCGATCGCGAACAGGAACATCAGGAAGAACGTCGGCTTGAGAGGACTGCCTATCTTGATCTCAAGCTGTCCAATGATCACCGCCGCAATCAGGGTCGCAGTTACCGCTCCCAGACCAAGGCCTTTGTACGTGAAGGATCCGAAATAGTATCCGAGCGCCAGCGACAGGAAGATGGCGATCTCCGGGTAGCTGCGAAGCGTCTGTACGAACCAGTCAATCATGATTGTTACCCCTTCCGATTGCGACGCTACTATTCTGCGGCGGCGGCCTTGGGTGCATGCGTGCGCGAAGGGCGTTCGGCGAGTTTTGCCAATGCTTCGGGACGCACTAGTTTCAGCCCCTCCTTGGCGTCGTAGCCATGGATTTCCTTCACATCGAGCTTGCGCATGAAATCGATGATTTCCTGGGTGATGACCTGCCCCGGCACCATGATCGGGAAGCCCGGCGGATACGGGATCACGAAACTGGCGGAGACGAGGTCGGGGCCGTTTTTCAGGCGACGGTCGATCTCGGCATGGCCGAGCGGGATAAACTCGCATCCCGCCGCCTCATAGGCCGCATAGAAGCCGGAGCGAATGTCGCCTTCGTTGGTCTTGCTACCGGCATCGCCACGGAAACTGGCGTGGAAATGCGAGAAGTTCGGTAGGTCGGGCACATCCGTCATCAGGCTCTTGACCCGTGCGTCAAAGGTCTTTTTGCCGTTGGCGCCGCCCTGCTTCAGACCGCGGTCGACTTCGCCGGCGATTTCGGCCAGCACCCTGACCAGATGAGCGACGTCGCTGCGCGTGTTGTTGATGTTGGATTGCAGCAGCACCGAGTTGCGCGAGGTCTTGTTGACCTGGATGTTGTACTCGCTCGCCAGGATACCCTTGAACTGCGTGCCGTCGTATCCCGCCGTGCCGCACACCAGGGTCATGCGGGTGGGGTCGAGGCAGAACTCGTCGTCGTCCAGGCTCTTCAGCGTGTTTGCCCAGTTAACGCCCGGCGCCAGATAGTCGATAAAGCCGCTCTGCCGATATTGCGCCGGCACCATGACATCGGCGCCGAGAACGCGGAAATACTTCGAGATCAGCGGATTGTTGTTAACCGCGTGACGAATGGCGAGCGCGATTTCCATGGCATTGGCCACGAGCCCATAACCTTCGAGCTCCATCTGGCGCCGTGACACGTCGAGGCTGGCGATCAGCTGCTGGTTCGGGCTGGTCGAGGCGTGGGTGAATACGGCTTCCTTGAATTGCTGCTCGACGGTGTGGAATTCGACGTCCTTGACCGACAGCATGGAGCCCTGACGGATCGCGGACATCGACTTGTGCGTCGAATTGGTCTGGTAGACGCGCAGCCGGATCTGCCGCGGATCCGGGATGAGCCGGGTCTTGAGCAGCACGTCGTCCGAGGGGTTCTTGCCGAGTTCGCTCTGCTGCTTCTCGTACGCCGCGACCGATTTCGGGTCGTGCATCCAGGCCTCGATCTCGTTGGCGGCGCCCATCGCGGTGCGCCGCCGCAGGAATGGCGAGAAGCGCGCAAAGCCGAACCAGGCCTCGTCCCACAGGAAGATCAGGTCGGGCTTGATGGCGAGGCATTCCTCCATCACCCGGCGGGTGTTGTAGATATGGCCGTCGAACGTGCAGTTGGTCAGATCCAGCATCTTGACCCGGTCGAGCCGGCCGTCGGCCTTGGCACCCAGCAGCGCCTGCTTGATGGTCTTCAGCGGCACGGCGCCGTACATCGAATATGCCGTCATCGGGAAGGCTTCGACATAGAGCGGCTGCGCGCCGGCCAACACCATGCCGTAGTGATGCGACTTGTGGCAGTTGCGGTCGACGATCGCGATATCACCCGGCCCGAGCAGCGCCTGGACCGCCATCTTGTTCGAGGTCGAGGTGCCGTTGGTGACGAAGAAGACCCGATCGGCGCCAAGGGCGCGTGCGGCCTTTTCCTGCGCCTTCTTGATGGTGCCGGTCGGCTCCAGCATACTGTCGAGACCGCCGGTGGTCGCGCTGCTCTCGGCCAGGAACAGGTTCAGGCCGTAGAACTCGCCCATGTCGCGGATCCAGTCCGACCTGAAGACCGACTTGCCGCGCGCGATCGGCAGCGCATGGAACGTGCCGATCGGCCGCTGCGCATACTTCTTGAGATTGTCGAAGAACGGCGTGTCATAGCGGTCCTGGATGCCTTCGATGATGGAGAGATGCAACTCGAGCAGCTCTTCAATGGAATAGAAGATCCGGCGGGCCACGTTGGCCTCTGGATTTCCTGCCAACTCCTCCACGTCGCGGTTGGACATCAAATAGAGGTCGAGCTCGGGACGCACCCGCTTGATGATATGGGCGAGCCGGAGCGCTGACGCGTCGGACTCCTCATTGAGGCCGGCGGCAGCGGTCATGGAGCGCAGCACGGGCGCATCGTGACGCGAGCGAAAGGTAAAGCCGTCGTTGATGATGACGGCCGCGATGTTGGGGTTCAGCATCGTCGCGCAGAAGGCGTCCTCGAGGCTTCCGACAATGACCGGCTCATAGACGAACGCATCGACCGGGCGGCGCAGCTTGCGCCATTCGGCGGTGAGCGCCGGCCAGTTGTTGGATGAGAGGCCGGTGACGATCAGGGTCTCGAAATAGGGACGGCGCGCCCCATGGCTGTACGTCGGCAGCATCAGGTCGATGGCATCGCCATTGCCGTCATCCTTGTCGCCTGGATCACCGGCATGTTGGCGAAAGGATTTGGTTTGAAGCGCCTGCGTAATCCGGGTCGACAGGGCAAGCGAGGCGGCCGCGTCGGCGGCTGCTTCCCGCAACGCCGCCATCAATTGCAGGCCGGGATAGCCGTGAAATTCTTCCGTCACCGAGAGATCGGCCAGCGCGGAATCGTATGCCGCACGATTCCCGCCCCGGGCCCATGCCTTGGCGGCCTCGACCAGGTCACGCCAGTCGTCCGCCCGTCCTCCGGGGCCGGAAAAGAATTGATCGATGCGCTTTTGAGCGGACTTGCCGTTCTTGGACATACTCATTCTCCCGATTCCCAAGCAAAGGTGATGGCGGATCGTGAGGGCCCCTCCGTTCGCTTCATTGATCCAAGTCAACGGTCGCGCGCCTAATGACTCGGCGAATGCACACGCCGGGCATCTCTCTTCGCCACGCAGCAGGAGATGAGTGGCTGTGTGAGAGGCGCTCCCAAGATCGGAGCGTTCTCTGGGNATTATTTGGCTTGACNGTCGCCAAGTACGCTGTCGAGCGACCGCAGCCAGTGGCTGCTATCGGTTTTCTCAGCCAGCCCCTCTGCCCGCAACAGTTCGCGCAGCTGCCCGTGGGCGCCGACGATGCAGAACGCGACACGGCGGGACGCCAGTTCGTCATGAAGATCGTGCAGCATGCGCGCCCCCGCCAGATCGATATAGGGCGAGGCCGACAGATCGCATGCCACAAGCCTGATGTCGGACGATGTCCGGAGCGCGCTCAAGACCGCCTCCAGGATGGTCTCGGCATTGATGTAGAGCAGCGAAGCCTCGGGGCGGAACGCGATGACGCCGACCAGCGGCTCAACGTCCTCATGCCTTGCAGTATCGGAATAGCGGCCGCTGCCTGGCAGCCGGCCAAGGAACGCGACGTTCGGCTGCGAGGCGCGCGCGAGCAGCAGGAAGATGGATGCGATCGACGCCAGCAGGACGCCTTGGAGAATTCCGAGCAGCAGCACGGAGACCAGCGCAATCGCCGCGGCCCAGAAGTCGATCCGGCTGACCCGCCACATCCACATCAACGCCCGGATATCGACCAGCTTGTAAACGGCGGCAAAGACGATGGACGCCAGCACCGCCTTCGGCAGGTTGGTCAACAGCCCCGTGAAGAACAGCAGGCACAGCGCAAGCGTCACCGAGCAGATCACCAGCGCCAGCGGCGTGCGCGCCCCTGCGTTGTCATTGACGGCGGATTGCGACAGTCCGCCGGCAACGGGATAGCCATGGCCGAAGGCCGCGGCGAGGTTCGCGCCCGCAAGGCCCAGAAACTCCTGCCGGACGTCGAGGCCATAGCGATGCTTGGCGGCAAAGCTGCGGGCCGCCGAGACACCCTCTATATAAGCCAGCAACACACAGCCCGCGGCCAGCGGAAACAGATCGTCGAACTCAAGCAGACCGAATGTCGGCAACCCAAGTGCCGGCAATCCTTGAGGGATTTTTCCGGTGACCGGCACTCCCAGGGACGGAAGACCAAGCAGTGTCGCCGCCGCTATCGAGAGCGCCACGATGGTGATTCCGACCGGCTTTCCCGGCAGAAGGCGCTCGCCGAGCAGCAGCAGCAGCAGCGCGACCGCGCCGATCGCCAGGATGAGGAGATTGAGGTCGCCGAGTTGGCCAGCCAGCCGGATCGCGCGATCGAAGAAATTGTGGCCGCCGCCCGGGACGCCGAACAGGCTCGGCAACTGGCTCATGATGATGGTCAACCCCGCGCCCGCCTTGAAGCCGATCAGAATGCTGTCGCTGACCAGGCGGACGAGAACGCTGAGCTTGAACAGCCATGCGATGAAGCACAGGATTGCGACCGCACAGGCCGCAAGGCTTGCGATTTGGGCGTGGCGCACCGCATCGCCGCCGGCCAGGGCACCGACGGTGCCGGCAATCATCAGCGAAATCGCCGAGGTTGGGCCGACCGCGAGCTGGCGCGACGACCCCAGCAGTGCATAGCCGATACCGCCAAGCAGGTAGCCGTAGATGCCGACCTGCGGCGGCAGGCCGGCAAGCGCGGCATATGCGAGCGATACGGGAATCGCATAAGCCGCCAGCGTCACCCCCGCAATCGCGTCGGAGGACAGCCACTCCCTGCGATAGGCGGCGAGCCAGCTTGAGGACGGAAGGAGCCGCAACCAGCGTTGTCCGGGCGGTGAATTCATCGGTGCGTCTCTTTGTGCTCGACCGCGCAACGCAGCAAAACGAGCAGCAGCGCGAACACGGGGAGTCCGAGCGTCAGATGAGGGATCGTCTTGGTGGCGAAGGCTCCAACGGCCGCGCCGAGGCCGAACGCGACGCACACCGCCATAAAGATGCCGGACCGGCGAAGCGCCCCCGGCGGACGCCCGCCGATGGCCACAGTGAATATGCCTTCGATCGCCTGGCGCATACTCCCGGTGATCATCATCGAGTTGTAGACCTCGCCTTCGACCCTAGTGAAGATGGCGGCCTGCATGGCGGCGACCAATGAAATGCCGAACGTGCCGGCGAGGTCCGGCAGCCGGTTATGCAGGACGCCAATCAGCACCAGCAGCAGGATTTCGATCAATGTGCTGATCGCGCCGGCGCGGTTTCCTGTGACGAGGCGCAGCCAGGCTGCGATCACAGTGCCCGCCGCAAAGGCAAGGATCGGCGGGACGAAATGCAACGCCTTGTTCCAATTGCCGATCATGGCATAGACCCAGAGAAAGACGAGGTTCGCCGTCTGGGCGTTGGCCATCACGCCATGCATGATCCAGGTGTAAGCGTCGATGTAGCCGCCGGCGAACGCAAGCAAGAGCGCGACCGGCACCGTTTCATCACGACGCAGCGGCGCACGCGCGGCAGTATCCAGAGAACTCATGTCCGGGACGCTGGGTTATCGCAAAGCCTGCATCGACGGATAAACGGTCGCGATTACCTCAGTCGATTGATCTGGATCAAGCCCTCCTCCGATTTCCGGGCTGGACTGGGGATCAATCGAACAGCGGCCGGGGGACACGCGACCATGGAGACCGTCAGGTGGAGCATCTCCACCGCTCCGGAAATCTTCCTGCTGCTGGCGGTTGCCATCGGCACCATCCTTGGACGCTTCAAGATCCGCGGCTTCTCGATTGGCACCACGGCTTGCATCCTGATTGTGGCGGTTCTCATCGGCCAGCTCGGCACCTTTACGTTCCCGTCACTGCTGAGGGTCATCCTCTTCAGCCTCTTCGTATTCACGATCGGCTACAAGTCAGGACCGGAATTCTTCGCCTCGCTGAGTCTCCGCACCCTTGCGCAGGTCGTCATGGCGCTGGTGCTCGGCGGCACCGGCCTCGTAATGGTGCTGGCCTTTGCCTTCATTTTCCAGCTCGATCCCGGCACGGCATCCGGCCTTGCCGCCGGCGCGCTGACGCAATCATCAGTGATCGGCACGGCATCGGGCGCGCTGGCGCAGCTCGGATTGCCGAAGAATCTGCTGGAACAGCACGAAGCAAACATCGCCGCCGGTTATGCCGTCACTTACGTGCTCGGCTATGTCCTGACGCTGCTCTTCGTGCCGTTTGTCGCGCCGAAGCTGATGCGGATCGACCTGAAAGCCGAGGCCAAGAAGCTCGAGGCCGAGCTGTCGGGCGGCGCCCCGCCAAAGCCGGGCAACCTGCATTACCGCAAGTTCCAGGCGCGGGCCTATCGTGTCTCGGCGGCGGCCGGCCGAACCGTCAGAGCCATCGAAGAAGAGATCGGCAGCCGCACCGTCATCGAGCGCATTGTCCGTCAAGGGGCTGACATCGAGCCGCATCTGGATACTGCGCTTGAAGTCGGCGACGACATCGTCATCGCCGGGCGAACCGCGGCTATCGTCGCCCGGCCCGCGATCGGCACCGAGATCGATGCCGACGATATCCTGACGGCTATCCCCGGCAATGTGCTCGATGTCCTGGTCGACAGCCGCGAACTCCATGGCCGCTCGATCCAGCAGGTTGCCTCCCGCGTCGGCGACGACGCACGCGGCGTCTTCCTGCGCACGCTGACGCGAATGGGGCGCGAGGTGCCGCTGAGCGCGGAAACGCGGGTCTATGTCGGCGACGTCATGACGCTGGTCGGCAGCACCCGCAACATCGAGCGCGCCGCCGCCAAGGTCGGCCAGATCCTGCGCGCCGGCGATCGCACCGACATCGCGTTTCTTGCCGCCGGCGTCGCCGCCGGCTTGCTCGCGGGCCTGATGAGCTTCAAGGTCGGCAACATCGCGCTGACGCTCGGCGGCGGCGGGGGCGCGCTGATCGCCGGCCTGGTCTGCGGCTGGCTGCGCTCTCGACGGCCGACCATCGGCGCCATGCCGCCCGCCGCGCAGCAGACGTTGAGCGACCTCGGCCTTGGCGGCTTCATCGCGGCCATCGGGCTCGCCAATGGACACGCCGCATGGGTAGCGATCCAGGCACATGGCATGTTGCTGGTCGGCATGGGGCTCGTCGTGACGCTGGTGCCGCTAATCGTCGCAACGTTGTTTGCCCGTCACGTGCTGCGCATGAACCCGGTCATCATCTGCGGTGCGCTGGCCGGCGCCATGACGGTAGATGCCGCGGTCACCGGTGCCTGCGAGGTCGCCGAGAGCCAGACGCCAGTGCTCGGCGTCGCGGTGCCGTATGCCGTGGGCAACGTCGTTCTGACGGTGCTCGGTCCAATCATCGTGGCCTGTACGTTCGCGGGCTGAAGGAGGCGCGGATGCGGTGGCGGCATATTTCGATCGGTCGGTCGGTCGCGGCGGCGCTGCTCGTGCTCGCAGCCCTGATCGCGGTGGCGCGAGCGCAGGACAAGCCCGGAGCTGTCCGCATTCAGGAGGAGCTCTGGGCACTGCCGCTGCCGCTGCCGATGTTCGCCTATCTGGTGCGGCCGGTCGGCGACGGGCCTTTCCCGCTGGTCATCATGAACCACGGCGTTTCGCTCAATCCAAGAGATCGTAGCTTCTTTCCGCTGGTCGAATTCCGCGATGCCGCCAAATGGTTCGCCAGCCGCGGCTATCTCGTGGTGGCGCCGGTCGGCACCGGCTACGGCGCGGCGGCGATCGATATCCCCGAACGCGGCATCTATGGCCCGTTCTTCTCCAAGGTCGGCAAGTGCACCAATCCCAATTTCCACCAGGCGGGGCTTGCGGTCGCACAGGTCGATCTCTGGATCATCGACTATCTGGCGACCGAGAAGCGCATCATCCCGAAGGACGTCATCGTGGTCGGGCAATCCGCCGGCGGCTGGGCATCCATTGCATTGTCGAGTGTCAACCCACCGCCGGTCAAAGCCATCATCACTTTCGCTGCGGGCCGCGGCGGGCGCGTCGATGGCAAGCCGGACAACAATTGCGCGCCCGACAAGCTGGTCGCTGCGACCGCCGATTTCGGCCGCACGTCGCGCGTGCCGATGCTGTGGATCTATATCGAGAACGATACGTTCTTCGGCCCTGCTTTGTCGAAGCGCATGCACGAGGCCTTTACCGCCGCCGGCGGCATTGCCGAATACCATCTGGTGCCGCCGTTCGGCGGCGAGGGGCACTTCTTCATCGGCTCGCCGGATGCGATCCCGATCTGGTCGCCGTTGGTGGAAAAGTTTCTTGATGAGCGAAAATAGGGGCCGGGTCTGACGTTTTGGAGGCTTAACAATGATTGACGCACGTCACTGTCTGTCCGGCCTTCTGGTCGCCGCACTTGCCGGCGGCGCGATGATTCCCGACGCTGCGGCACGGGAAAAATCACCCGCAGAGAAGCCTGCCGAAGCTGCAACGCGTGGGCAACGCGAAGCAAAGGACATCACTTACGGCGACTGGCGGAAACTCTGCTTCAAGGCCGGTGGGGCTCCGACCCTGTGCCGGACCTCGATCACCGGGACCTTTCCGACTGGTCAGATGGCGGTGCGCGTCGATCTCATCGAGCGCGAAGGCGAGCGCTCCGCACGGCTGCAAGTATTCGTTCCTGTCGGCATGTATCTGCAACACCCCGCCAAACTGACCGTCGATCAGAGAAGCTCTTATCGCCTGCCCTACAGTTGGTGCCTCACCAATGCTTGCATTGCCGCCGATGTCGCGGAGCCCCGGATGATCAAGGACATGGAATCTGGAAAAATACTGACTTTGGAAGTCGTTGATTCCAACCTTTTGTCGCTGACGACATCGCTGCNGCTCGCGCAATTCGCATCCGTCCACAAAGGCGCGCCAACGCAAACACTGGAACAGTACATCGATGAATGATTGGGATGATCGCGCTAGATAGCCGCGCGGGCCTGCTCGACCGCCTCGATGAACGATTGCGCCGTGAAAGGCTTGTTCAGGTAGGCAATGCATCCCGATTCGATCGCAGCCAACCGTTTCGCAGGGCTGTCATTTCCGGTTATATAGATGACCGGCGACTTGACGCCCTCGTTGGCAAGTCGCCGACGCAGCTCGATGCCGGACTGATCGTTCAGNTTGACATCGATGATGATGCAGATCGCCTTGCTGAAATCGTTATGATCGAACAACGCCCTGCCCGAGCCGAACACCGTTGCCCTAAAGCCGTGCTCGCGCAGCAGCCGCGTGATGCTCGTGCGCATCGAGGCGTCGTCGTCAACGACGAAAACGGACAAACGTTCTGGCAAGACCGATTAACCTCTAGCCCGTGAGCGGGCTGCCAGAGAACGACCAACTCTGCGGCTGGTTCCGCTTAGAGCATGCGTTGTCAGCCCGCGCGATCGAGGGTTATCGCGCGCTCTTCGCGACGCTCTGTCAACAAACTTCTATATTGTACCTTGGTGCAAGCGGCCGCGCGCTCTCCGCATCGCTCTGTCGGGTAGCGGTCAGGCGCGCGAAGCTTGGCTTAATCGAGCATTCCGAGCCGCTCGGCGATGGAAACGAGCTCGGCAAGTGACTGCACCTGCATCTTCTCCATCACCTGATGGCGATGCGCCTTGACCGTGCGCTCGGTCGTTCCAAGCTCATAGGCGATCTGCTTGTTGATCTTGCCGCGCACCACCCACTCGAATACCTGCCGTTCGCGCGGCGTCAGCGATGATAATAGGTAGCGAAACGAATCGAGCCTGCCGCGCGGGCCGCGTGCGTCCTCCTGGTGCTTCAAGGCACGCTCGATCGTGTCGATCAGCTGTTGTGACGCCACCGGCTTGGTCAAAAAATCCTCCGCGCCGGCCTTGATTGCCCGCACCGTCGTTGCGGTGTCGGCGTGCCCGGTGAGGAATACGATCGGTACGGTCGAGCCGAGCTCGATCAGGCGGCCTTGCAATTCCGGTCCGCTCAACCCCGGTATCTGCACGTCGAGCAGGATACACCCGGCCGCTCCGACGGCAGGCAATTGGTCCAGCAGTTGCTGTGCCGTCTCATAGGTCGCGACCTCATAACCGGCAAGTTTCAGCCAGCGCTCGATCGCGATCCGAAACGATGCGTCGTCGTCTACCACATGGATGATGCCAGGCATTTTGCTCTCTGATGGCCATCGCTGCCGGGGCGATGTCCGCGGATAAAGCCGGCTGATCCCGCATTATCTGCCACATTGTCCGTTGGTACAATGACCGTTGATACAATGGTCAGAAATGCCGTTTTGGTTTTAGATCAACTACGGCGGGAATGGGATAGCGCAGGACATTCCTCGCAATGACATACTCGGCATTAAAAACTTTCGTTTGGCGGACCAGATCAGCGCAAGTTGAGGAGTTAGCCTATGTTTGTTCGCACCTCGAGCGACCCGACGCCCCGCCCCAATTCGCTCCATGAACTCGGCATGACGAGTGCTTCAAATCCGATCGTAAGTTTAAACGAATTCACCTACAAGAAAGGCACCGAAATCTACGGCGAAAAAGAACCCGCCCAGTACGTTTACCAGGTAAAATCGGGGGCCGTACGAAGCTACAAGCTGCTCCCCGACGGCCGCCGCCAGATCGGCGCATTCGGCCTCGTCGGCGACATTTTCGGACTGGAAAACGGCGACGAACATCGCTTCACGGCGGAGGCCATCGTCGATACCATCGTTCGTCTGATCAAGCGTCAAAGTCTGGAAATGGTGGCCGAACGCGACGCCATGGTCGCCCGCAACCTGCTCACCATGACCACGAACAACCTGCAGCATGCGGAAGACCACATGCTTCTGCTCGGTCGCAAGACCTCGCTGGAGCGGGTGGCGGCCTTCCTGCTCGAGATGGACAAGCGGTTGACCGCTGCCGGCGTCATCGCGCTGCCGATGTCGCGCCGCGATATCGCCGACTATCTGGGCCTGACGCTGGAGACGGTGTCCCGCGCCCTATCGCGGCTGCACGAGTTCGGCACCATCGGATTCGTCGGCAACACCCAGCGCCAGATCGTGCTGCTGGACCGGCACAAGCTCGCTAGACTCGATCTGCAGGGCTGAGACCGTCCGCCCCGATCGCGGCGAGATGATCCAGCGTCTTGCGCAGCACCTCAAACAGCACGGCAGTCGACCACCCAAACATCAGGATGCCGTTCATGGCGGTGATCGGACCCGTCAGCCGCCATGAGGGTAGCGGAGTGATGTCCCCGTAGCCGAGCGTGGTGTAGTTGACGAAGGCGAAGTAGAGCAGATCGCTGCCGTCAGGCGCTGCACCGACGATAGCGTAGGCCAGCGTCCAGACTAGAACCTCCAGCGTGTGGGCGACCATCAGGGCGGCCGCGGCTCCGACCATCACGGCCATCAGATGAAGTCTCGGTTGTTCGGTATGTCGCAACCCGGCGGAACGGGCGATGCCGACCGCGCCCACGGTGACCAGCGCGTGGATCATGATGTTGATCACGGTGACGATCGAGCCGACCAGGAATTGAGCCGCCATTGCCCGCCCTTAATTCCAAAGTTCGAGAGAAGCGCGCGTCATGCTAACGGGAACCTCCGTTGTGAATCGTTTGGGCGACCTTGACGACGCCGTTGATCATGATCTGTGCGCCAATGCAGAGCAGCAGAAACGCAGACAGCCTGGTGACCACGCTGGTGCCCTCTTCGCCAAAGAGCCGGGTCATGGCGCTTGACTTCTCGTACGCATGATAAATTGTCACCGCCACGGCGAACGCGATGACAAGCCAGACGATCGACAGCGAGAATGCGGCATTCACACCGTTCGGCCGATTTGTGCCGATGGCAATGGCGGTGGCAATCGTTCCTGGACCCGTTGTCAGCGGTATGGTCAGTGGGAAGAACGTCATCCCTCGAACGGCCTCATAGCTCGCGATTGAGCTTGCATGGCCGTCTGACGTCTTCGGGGCGGCATTGAGCACCGACCAGCCTGTCACCGCGACGACGAGCCCTCCGGCGATCCGCAGTGCCGCATCGATATGCCGAAGAATCTCGTGATTTCACTGCCGGCGAAGAGCGATACCAGGAACGCGTAGATCGCGACCCGCAGTGCAATTCTTGCACGGTCGCGCTCCGACAGGCCCATCGTTCTGTCCAGAAAGACGAAGGCCAGGCCGTANGGGTTGATAATTGCGAACAGCGCGTCAAATCCGAAGTGGAAGTCGCCGATAGAGCGGGACGTCAGCAGCTCGCTCATGAATTTAACCTCATCGTCGGCCAATTAATCCAAGTCGACGTCGCGACACGCAGTTTTGATTTAGGTCACGTTACAGCGCCCTGCGCCGGTCGGGAACGATCCTCGCGCATCCATGCCGCCGTCAGCTCCCAGGCGACCGACAGGATGACCGGCCCGATGAAGAGGCCGACAATTCCATGGGCGAGGGTTCCGCCGATCACGCCGATGAAGATGACGAGCGTCGGCGTCGTCAAGCCCCGACCCATCACCAGNGGTTTCAGGACGTTGTCGAGCACGCCGACCATGACGAGGAACACCGTCAGCAACAGCGCCGTGGTGAAATCCTTATCCATCCAGATCCAGATGATCGCGGGAAAAAGCACGATGCCCGCGCCGATCTGCACGATGCTCAACAGCATCACCGCGAACGCCAGCAGGCCGGCACTGGGAATGCCTGCCATTTTGAAACCGATACCGGCCAAAAGCGCCTGCACGACCGCGACGCCGATCACACCCTGTGAGACCGCGCGGATGGTCGCCCCGGCCAGTTCCAGGAAATGTTCGCTCTGCTCGGGAACGATGTGGGACAGCAGGCGCCTCCCCGACGCGACCAGTTGAGAACCGTAGGGAAAGAGAAAGCCGGCGACAAAAACCGACAGGAGAAATTTCAGTGTGCCAGCCCCGGCGCTTCCCACAAGCCCGACCAACGTGCCCGCCAGAGGCTTCAAATACGGGACGACCTCGCGCAACACCGCCCGGAGATTGCTGGAGGCCTGACTCCATATCTCATGGAGCTGGGGCCCGACGAGCCACCAACCCTTGACCCGTTCGGGCGGTGACGGAATGACCAGTTCACCGGCAGCCAGTTCACCGGCGAGTTCCCTCACGCCATCCGCCGCACTCAAACCCAGCCATGTCGCCGGTCCGATGACAATTGCCAGATTGACGATGGTGAGGATTGCCGCAGCCGTCCTGGCACGGCCGCCGAGCAGTTTGGCCAGCCAGTCGAAGACGGGATAGAAGGCGACCGCAAGGACGGCGCTCCAGGCCAGAATCGGCACGAAGGGGCGGATCACGATGAACGTCCAGATCACCAGCAACGCCAGCAATCCCAACCGGATCACAAGCCGGATGACGTAGTCTCCGGACAAAAGCTGGCGGAGTGTTTTCACGGCCGCGCCTTGATCTGCTGCTGGGCTCCCTAAGGTTTGCTGCCGCGTGTGCGCGGCGGTCTTGATCCAGATCAAGCGCCCGCTGGCCGGTCTCGGTTTGCTCGACACCGGAGGAGCCGGTTGCCCGTTGTGACCGGCGGACTTGCCATGCCCGCACTGCCGGAAATTGGAACGCAATCACCGCAAGCCTAAGCCGAGCCGCCCGGCCGCACAGCAAGCATGGTCCGGCGATCGTGTATCAGATATTCGAGGCGATGCGCGGCGACGTTCAGCGTCGTCACATCGAGCGCGTTTTCATCGCCCATCATCGACTTAGCGCGCTGGGCCTGCAGCACCGCGTCGATCTCGCCCTCGATGTCGGACAGCTCCGTCTGCTTCTCCGTCGCCCGGATGCGCCGCCCCAGCGCGTAGAGCTGATCCAGCGCCTGTTCGCCGGTCGCGGGCTCGCCGTCGGTGCGAAGGAATTTCCAGCCGGCCGCCAGCACCGAGATCAGACCGCCGAGGATCATCGGGGCCAGGAAGATGGCGTTGCCCCATTGGTCCAGGAAGCTCAGCTGGGTGCCGTTGTAGAACGCCGCGGCTCCCGGGTGGGCCGGCAGGAAAGCATCCGGCTCGGTCTCGGCCGCCGCGACCTGCCCGACGATCGGCAGCTCGCTCAGCAAATCCCGCCGGGCGTTCATCAGCGCCTGTGTGAAAGCGGTGATCACGTTGGCGTCGAGCTGCTTTTTGGCCACCAGATAGAGCGTGACCCGCAGCGTCGTGAGGTCTTCGTTTGGCACAGGAGGCGAACCGCGCAAGGTCCCCTTCGGCACGTCAAAACTCTCGTAGGCGTGGTTCTTCTCGGCAATCGCGCCGGCGGATTCGATGGCAACAAGGGTCGGAGCCGATTTGGCATTCTGATGGAACAATCCGCGCAGCAGTGTGAGGTATTTTTCGACCAGCGGAACGACCACGAGAATCGCCTGGACCTCCTTGGTTTCGAGCGCGCGCCGCGCCTCCGTCGGGTTCAGGTCACGGAATTTGACGTTGCGGCCGAGGTCATACTCATCCGTCAGGACGCCGACGATGCCCTGATTGATCTCGCCTCCGATCACGCCGATGGTGCCGCGCTTCACATCCGTGACGGCGGTAATCGACGATCCCGGCGGCGCGATCAGCATGGCCACGGGGTGCGCCACCACGGCGACCGCCTGCGCCTGCGAGAGGTCGCCGGCATCGCTGCGCACCACGGCAAGGTCGGTCGTGCCGGACGAAAACGCCTTGGCGGCCTGCAGCGCGCTCGGCACCTCGACCACACGCAGCCGCACCGTCGCATTGGCCGCGGTGAGCCGGCCGGCAATGGCCGACACGATCCGCGCCGCTTCGCCATCCAGCGAGCCGACGGTGACGGTCAGCGTCGTCGGCCGAAAATACCAGCGATAGCTGAAAAGCGCCGCGCCCGCGGC
>JGI12053J15887_10000334_pt1 | contig 18642 bp, 10 predicted proteins | sample MedBloCAOM1_O3_FD_15887 | JGI IMG/M metagenome (IMG submission 15887)
CGAGCGCCGCCGCCGCACCAAACGCAAGGACATGCTCAAGTACTGTTACGGCATGACGGTCGCGGAGTACGAGGCAATGCTCGCCCAGCAGAACGGCGTCTGCGCCATCTGCGAGACGAAACCCGACGACCGGCCGCTGTGCGTCGATCACGATCACATCACCCGCGAGGTGCGCGGCCTCCTCTGCCACAGCTGCAACGCCGGGCTCGGCAACTACAAGGACGATCTGCGCCGGACCCGCCGCGCCACCCTTTATCTCGACATCTGGCTGGGCATCGTCCCGGCGCAGCACGACAGAGCCGAGATCGATCCGATCCTGACGTAGCGATTTGGCGGCTGCCGCGGCCGCTCCGCCATTGCATTTCGCTACAGCAGCGGCCGCATTCTCCAGAACGACGCGATGATCGCCGCTTGATCGGCCGGGACATTTGAGCCCGGCGCGGCGGCGCTCGCGCGTCTTTCTCCCTCCAACAGAAAGAAGCAACGACATGCCGAAGACCAACTCGACCGCCATTATCGACAACATGACGCAGCCCCGCCCGCGCAACCACCGCGAGGAGTGGCTCAAGTACAGGTACGGGATGACGCTCGCGGACTACGACGCCTTGCTGGCGAAGCAGAACGGCGTCTGCTTCATCTGCGAGACCAACGAGCCCGACCAGACCTTGGCCGTCGATCATTATCATCCCACCGGCGTCGTGCGCGGCCTCCTCTGCCGCGACTGCAATCTTGGGCTGGGCAACTACAAAGACGATCCGCGCCTGATCCGCCGAGCCACCGCTTATCTCGAGGCTCACTTGGCAAGGAGCGCGATGGCGGCGCACAGCCTGTAGCCCGCTATAAGCGCGTTTACGCGCGTCTTCGCGCGCGATGGAGCGAAGCGTAATGCGGGGCGGTCTTGCCCCGCGGCACCGCCCGGGATTGCGGCGCGCGAAGCCGCGCGCCTCCATCCGGGCTGCGACAAGGTGGGCAGCGCCGATGGGCCGCGGCCCGTACGCGTGGCCGATCCGCAAACCCGCTTCGTTCTTGCGCCGCCGATCGTGACGGTGCACGCTCGAACGCAACAAGACAGGCTGCGGCCCCGATCCAAAACCAACGGAAACCGCTCACGCCGACAAACAAGGGAGGACCATCACCATGACGCATCGATCGCTTGCGCGCCGCCTCGCCGGTACGAGCGTCGCAACGCTGCTGCTCGCCGCAATCTCCGCGCCCACCATGGCGCAGGACAAAGCGTTCAAGGCAGTCTGGGTGAAGACGCCCGACGGACTCACGATCTCGGCGCAGGATTGGGGCAATCCGACCGGACCCGAAATCGTTTTCATCCACGGCTTCTCGCAGAGCCATCTATCGTGGATCAAGCAGGTCACCAGCGAGCTTGCCAAGGAGTTCCACATGGTGACTTACGACCTGCGCGGTCACGGCAACTCCGACAAGCCGTTCGAGCCCGAGCGCTACAAGGACTCGAAAGCCTGGGCCGACGAGCTCCAGGCGGTGATGGATGCGACCGGCGTGAAGCGCCCGGTGCTCGCCGGCTGGTCCTATGGCGGCCGCATCATGGCGGATTATCTGAAGGTTCACGGCACCGCCAAGCTCGCCGGCCTCAACTACGTCGACGCCGGACAGAAGGCCGACCCGGCATTCGTCGGCCCGAACTTGAAAAATCTTCCGCTCATGGCGTCCGAAGACCTCGCCGTCAACATCGCGGCGACGCGCGCCTTCCTGCGCGACTGCTTCTCCAAGCAGCCGACGGCGGAGGAGTACGAGACCATGCTCGCCTTCAACATGATGGTGCCGCCGAAGGTGCGGCTGGGCTTAAGCAATCGGCCGCTCAACATCGACGACATCCTGCGAAGCCTCAAGCTTCCGGTGCTGGTGACGCACGGCTCGGAGGACAAGAACTCGAACCTCATCGCCGCCGAATACACCGCGAAAATGATCCCGGGCGCCAAGCTCTCGGTCTATCAAGGCATCGGCCATTCGCCGTTCTTCGAGGACCCGGCCCGCTTCAACGCCGAGCTCGCCGCCTTCGTGCGCAGCGCCCAGAAGGTGAATTGACAGTCGTCGATCAGCCGCCCGTCAGCTCCGTCCAGCCGATCGCATGGTCTCGGCTACCGCGATGACGCCTTCTTCGTTTTTCAAGTCCTCCAGGACCACGGGGAGGCGATGGCGCCAATTCGGATGCTCATTGACCGTTCCAGGGAGATTGACCTGCTCCCTCACGCCCAAAAGGTCCTCGATCGATACGACCAGCAGCCGCGATGAAGCATCGGCGAGATATCGGGCCACCGACGCAAAGCTGGTCGCTTCCAATCCGCTCTGTTTCAGTGCACGCCCCAGCGCATCGAAGGCGGCCTGCCGCTCGTCGCCGGTCTCGCCGATCTCGATGCCGAGCGCCTGCTTGACCGTCATGTCGTCCCGCTCCCGCCAGCCGGCATAAGTCGGAAGATCGTGCGTGGCGAACGTGACCAATGCATTCCGTCGATAGGATTCGGGAGGGCAAAAATCTCCGCTGGGCAAGCGCTCGAATAGCATGACCTGGTATGACCATAGGCCCCAGTCGGCGAGCGCTTCGCGAAAATTCTCCGGCACCGTGCCGAGGTCCTCCCCCACGACGATGCAGTTGGCCTCGATGCTCGACAACACGGTCATCGCCAGCAGTGCCTCGAACGGACAGCGAATGTAAGCCCCCTGCTCGGCCGACTTGCCGTCGAGGACGAGAAACAGGCGCTTCAATCCGAGGACGTGATCCAGTCGTATTGCTCCCGCATAATGCATCGACGTCTGCAGCATGCGCCGATACGGCTCGAATTGCCGATCCTCGAGCGCCACCGGATTGAAGGCCGCCAGACCCCAGTCCTGGCCGGATCGATTGAGCGCGTCGGGCGGTGCTCCGATAGCCATCCCGGAGAGGATCGCGTCCTGGCCGCACCAGGCATCGAAGCCGTCGCGCCGGACCCCCACTGCAATGTCGAGATAAAGCCCGATTGCCAGACCGCGTTCGCGGGCTCGGGCGCGACAACGATCGAGCTGGTCATGCGCCAACCATTGCACGTACTCGAAGAAGCTGACATCTGCCTCCGCGGTCCGCGCAAGCATGTCGAGTGCCGCTTCGTCCACGCTTCGCCATTGCAGCGGCCAATGCCACCACGGACCATCGAGCTTGCGCCGCAGTAGCTCGAAGCACGCAAATTTTGTCAGCAAGGACCCGCGCGCTTGGCGAAACCGATTGAAGGCATCGCGCCGATCGGGGGCGCCGGCCCGACGAAAGTTCTCGTGCGCAAGTCCGAGCGCATGCCGCTTCGCGGCGGCGACGGCGGCATAGTCGACCATGTCGGCATTTCGAAGCTGCTCGATCCTTCCCTCCAGGCCGGCCGCTCGCAGCCCGGGAAATTCCGGTACCGCCTCCACGTCGATGTAGAGCGGATTGAGAAAGAGACGGCTGTTCGGGAAGTACGGGCTTGGCTCCGCCGGCCGATCATCGAACAGAGCGTGCATCGGATTGAGGCCGACGCCGGCGGCTCCGAGATCGGCGGCGAGGTCGATGAGCGCGCGCAGATCGGTGAAGTCGCCGTGGCCCCAATTGCGGGTCGAGCGCACGCCGTAGAGCTGCGCGGCCAGGACCCACATCCGCTCCGGCGCGGCCTCGCCGCCCTGATACGCACGATGCGGACAGACGATGAGCGATGCATCCTCGATCAACTGACCGGCTGGGGTCGCTGCCGCAACACGAAGGCGGAACGTGCCGATGGGCAACTGCTGCGGCAGCATCAGCAAGGGCGAAACATCGTTCCCCTCGGCAATCAGCTCATCCGAAAAGATTTGCCACCGGAGCGCCAAGCCCGCTGCCGCCGCCACCCGTACGCTGCCATCGCATGGCGCACGGAGCACGGTGGTCCGTGGCAGCATTCGCGCGGCGAATTCACCTTTGGGCACGATGGTGTCGAGCAGTCGAGCAAGAACATCCGGTTCGACGGTCCGCAGACGCCCGAACCCGTCCCGATACTGCGTCTCTATCCCCCAAAGAGCTGCGCGTTCAAAAATCGAGTCCATAGCGGACGCGCTCTATGGTGACGGATTTCGAGCCTGCGTGCAGCGCAAGACTAAATCGTGCCGATTTCCGGACCGACAACCGAACGAAACACGATTTGTTCCGTTTCCGATGAGTACCTCCGACCGCAAGCGCAATTGCAACCCCGGCAATTCGGAACCAAAGCGGGGTTGTATCGGTTCCATAACATCTCCCCATGGCCGTCCAAGCGGGGCCGAGAGGATGGCAAAGCACGACCGTAGCGTGACAGCGAGTATGCCGTCGGTCGCCGACACGACGGGTCGTCGCATCTATATCGAGAACATTTATCCGCTCGTCGATGCTGGACGTTTCCCCGTCAAACGCATCGCGGGCGAGGCCGTGGAGGTGTGGGCGGATATCTTTCGCGACGGCCACGCGGTGCTTGCGGCGGAGTTGCTGTGGCGGTCGGAGAGCTCCGATAAATGGTCACGCGTTCCCATGCGACTCCACGAGAACGACCGCTGGACGGCGAGCTTCACTCCTCCGCGTTCGGGCCGCTACGTCTATGGCGTCGAAGCCTGGACCGATCTGTTCGGAACGTGGCGTCGTGATTTACTCGCCAAACGCCAAGCCGGCATGGATGTCAGCTTGGAGATCGAGGAGGGCCGTACCCTTTTGGCGACGCTGAAGCTGCGCGAAGAGACGCAGGCCCGCCTGCTTCACGACGTATGCCGAACACCTGCACAAGGCGAGGATCCGACCCCGTCGTTGTCGTCGCAAGCTCTGGCGGCGGCGACGAGGGCCATAAAGGCCGATCTCACGCGCAGTCCCAATTATCCGTTGCAGGCGGACCGCTCGATCGCACGCGCCGGCGCCTGGTACGAAATGATGCCGCGAAGCCAAGGGAGCGTCCCCGGCCGCCACGGCACCTTCGACGATTGCATCGCTCGGTTGCCCGACGTGGCTGCGATGGGCTTCGACGTCCTTTATCTCCCCCCCATCCATCCCATCGGCCGCATCAACCGGAAGGGTCGCAACAACTCACTCACTGCCACCGCCGCCGATCCGGGCAGCCCCTATGCCATCGGCGCGGTCGAAGGCGGGCACGACGCCGTGCATCCCGAGCTCGGAACGCTCGACGATTTCCGGCGCCTGCTACAGGCCTGCGCCGAGCAGGGAATGGAGGTGGCGCTCGATTTCGCCATCCAATGCTCGCCGGATCATCCTTGGCTCGCGCAGCATCCGGAATGGTTCAGGCGCAGGCCGGATGGCTCGATCCAGTACGCGGAGAACCCGCCGAAGAAATACGAAGACATCGTCAATCCCGATTTCTATGGGCCCGACGGCGAAGGGCTCTGGCGAGCTTTACGCGACGTCGTGCTGTTCTGGGTTCACCAGGGCGTGCGCATCTTTCGCGTCGACAACCCGCACACCAAGCCGCTCCCGTTCTGGGAATGGTTGATCCGGGACGTGCAGGCGGCGGATCCGAATGTGATCTTCCTGTCGGAGGCCTTTACGCGACCGAAGGTCATGAAGGCGCTCGCCAAGCTCGGCTTCTCGCAATCCTACACCTATTTCACCTGGCGCACCGGCAAGGAAGAGCTGCAGGCATATCTGAGCGAGATCACGCGCTATCCCGAACGCGAGTATTTCCGGCCGAACTTTTTCGTCAACACCCCCGACATCCTGCCTCTCCATCTGCAGACCGGCGAGCCCTGGATGTTCAAGGCCCGTTTGGCGCTCGCGGCCACCCTGTCAGGCAACTACGGCATCTATAACGGATTCGAGCTGATCGAGCACGAGCCGATCCCCGGCAAGGAGGAATACCTGAATTCGGAAAAATACGAGCTGAAGGTGAGGGACTGGAACAAGCCGGGCAACATCAAGGATTACATCAGCCGGCTTAACCGGATTCGGCGCGACAATCCGGCCTTGCTGCAGACCGGCAATCTGCGCTTCGCGCAGCTCGATGACACGCAGGTGACCGGCTTCGTGAAGGAATCGGTCGACGGCGATAATGCCGTGGCAGTCGCGGTGGCGTTGGCGAAGGAAGGCCCGCGGGAATTTTGGTTTCACTTCGGCGACATCGAGATCGGCCCTCAGGACTCCCGGCGGCGTATCAAGGCGATCGAAAACCTGATCACTGGCGAACGCCACGTCCTTGAATGGGGCGGCGTTCGCTTGCACATCAACCAGCAGCAGGACCCTGCCCTGCTCTTTCGCTGTTCCGCGTAAAGGTCATGCCGTGAACCTGGTTCCCGACATCAGAGCGCATACCGAGCTCGAGACCGACGAGTTGTGGTTCAAGGATGCGATCATCTATCAACTGCACGTCAAGACGTTCGCCGACAGCAACAACGACGGCATTGGCGACTTCGCCGGACTCACCCAAAAGCTCGACTACCTGCAGGATCTCGGCGTCACCGCGTTGTGGCTGCTGCCGTTCTATCCCGCTCCCGGCCGCGACGACGGCTACGACATCTCGGACTATCGCCACATCAATCCCGATTTCGGCACGATGCAGGATTTCCGGCGTTTCATGCAGGAGGCCAGACGCAGAAAACTCCGGGTGATCATCGAGCTCGTCATCAATCACACGTCCGATCGACACCCCTGGTTCGAACGCGCACGCCGCAGCAAGCCGACGTCCGATGCCCGCAATTGGTACGTCTGGAGCGATAGCGACCAGAAATACGCAGATACGCGCATAATTTTCAACGATACCGAGAAGTCGAACTGGACCTGGGATCCCGTGGCTGGCGCCTACTACTGGCACCGCTTCTTCTCGCATCAGCCGGACCTGAACTTCGACAATCCGCGTGTGGTAATGGCGATGATCCAGGTCATGCGGCACTGGCTCGACCTTGGGGTCGACGGCTTCAGGCTGGACGCGATTCCATACCTTTGCGAACGGGAAGGGACCAGCAACGAGAATCTTCCCGAGACCCATGCCGTCATCAAGAAGATCAGGGCAGCGCTCGATTCCTACGCGCCGGGCAAGCTGCTCCTGGCCGAGGCCAATCAATGGCCGGAGGACGTCGCCGACTATTTCGGCGACGGCGACGAGTGCCACATGGCCTACCACTTTCCGCTGATGCCGCGCATCTACATGGCGATCGCCCAGGAAGACCGCTTCCCCATCACCGACATCATGCGGCAGACCCCCGACATTCCCGACAACTGCCATTGGGCCATGTTCCTGCGCAATCACGACGAGCTCACGCTCGAAATGGTGACCGACGTCGAGCGCGACTATCTCTGGTCGACTTACGCGACCGATCCCCGGGCCCGCATCAATCTCGGCATCAGACGCCGGCTGGCCTCGCTGATGGACAACGATCGGCGCAAGATCGAGCTCATGAACTCGCTGCTGATGTCGTTCCCGGGCACGCCGATCATCTATTACGGCGACGAGATCGGCATGGGCGACAACATCTACCTCGGCGACCGCAACGGCGTGCGCACGCCGATGCAGTGGACGCCCGATCGCAACGGCGGCTTCTCCCGATGTGATCCGGCCCGGCTCTACGCGCCGATGATCATGGACCCGGTCTACGGCTACGAAGCGGTGAACGTCGAAGCGCAATCCCGCAATCTTGCTTCCCTGCTGAGCTGGACCAAGCGCCTGATATCGGTGCGCAAGTCGAGCAAGATTTTCGGCAGGGGCTCGCTGAGCTTCATCCGGCCGGCGAACCGCTCGGTGTTCGTGTACGTGCGGCAGTACCAAAACGACGTATTGCTCTGTGTCGCCAACCTGTCGCGGTCGGCGCAGGCCGCCGAGATCGACCTCTCGCCTTGGCGTGGACGCATTCCCTTCGAGATGCTCGGGCGGACGAACTTTCCGCGGATCGGTGAAGGTCCATACATCATCACGCTCGCTCCCTACGGCTTCTATTGGTTCCAGCTCTGCGAGACCACGGAATCGGCGATAGAAGCCCAGAGCACTCCTGCCGAGTTCGAGACATTGGTCGTCACTCACGGCTGGCGCTCCCTGTTGCAGGGACGCTCGGGGTCGGTGCTCGAGCGCGACGTCCTGCCCGCCTTTCTGGCCAGCCGACGCTGGTTCGCGGAGCGCGGCAATTCAGCGACGACCTGCCGCGTGATGGGCGGCTCCCAGCTCGATGTGGCCGCTCACGATCTGGGAATTGCCCTCGTCGAAGCGAAGGGTAGCCACGAGACGGCAACCTACCTGTTGCCGCTGACCGTCAAATGGACGCGTTTCGATCCCTTGCGGCCGCATCCCAATGCCCTTGCCGCCGTGCGCCGCGGCCCGCGGCAAGGGACCCTGCTGGATGCCGCCGCTGATGCGGGGTTCATCTCGTTGATTCTCGAAAATCTGCGCGCGTCGCAGGCTATCGAGGTGGACCAACGGCGTCTCGAATTCCTGCCGACGCACAGGTTCTCGGAAAGCGCCGAAATCCCGATCGAGAACGTGCGTGCCGTCGACGCCGAGCAGTCCAATACGACTGCTCTCGTGAACAGCCACTATGTCGTGAAGCTCTTTCGCCGGCTCGTTTCCGGAATCAATCCGGAGATCGAGGTCGGCCGCTTCCTGACCGATACGGTTGCCTTCCCGAACACGCCGCCTCTCCTGGGCGCGGTCGAGCTGGCGGAGAATGGGACCCGCAGTGCGGTCGCTGTCGTGCATGGTTTCGTGCAGAACCAGGGCGACGCATGGACGGTGACCAGCGCCTATCTCGATCGTTTCGTCGAGGAGCAGCGCCTGCTGACGGCCGAAGTAGCCGAACACAGCGACGAGGAGACGGCCTACGCACGACGCATGGAGCAGGTGGGACGGCGCGTGGCTGAGCTGCAGCTGGCGCTCGCGAGCCGCGACGACGTAATCGACTTCGCACCCGAACCGATCACCGCCGACGACGTGCGCGACTGGGCGGGCAGGCTCCTGGAGCGCGCCGATCGGACACTCGACGAGCTGGCGCACCGCCGGTCGGACCTCAGGGAAGATGATCGCCGGCTGACCGACGAGCTCTTGTCGCGGCGCCGAACGCTCCCCGGCAGGTTGAGGGAGTTGCTGCCGGAGGGCGCCGATACCGTGAAGATCCGCCATCATGGCGATTTTCATCTCGGACAAATGCTGATCGTCAAGGACGATGTCTTCATCATCGATTTCGAAGGTGAGCCGCGGCGCAGCATCGAGGATCGCCGCGGCAAGGCGCCGGCGGCGCGTGATGTCGCCGGCCTTATTCGATCGATCGATTATTCCGCGACCGCCGCGCTGGAGCGCGCGCTCAAGTCCGCACCCGATGAACAGGTCAGGCTCGCCGGCGCGCTCGAAGGATGGCGCGATCACTCGGTCCGAGCCTTTCTCGCCGCCTATCGGCAATCCTTGACGGATGCCCGGCTTTGGCCGCGCTCGCAAGAAGACGCCGATCGCCTGCTCGATTTCTTCCTGCTGGAGAAAGCGTTCTACGAGATCGAATACGAGCTTGCGCATCGGCCGGATTGGCTGCGGGTGCCGCTGGCCGGCACCTGGCGCATTCTCACCCGTTCGGAGGCTACCGCAAAATGAGCTCGCTCTCGCCGGAGGCCTATGCCGTCATTGAGGGTCGCCATTCCGACCCCTTCCATTATCTCGGCCCCCACGTCGAGGGTGACGTGCCGTTGGTTCGCGTCTTCCTTCCGGATGCCGAAGGCGTCGCCATCGTCGATGAGAAAGGCCACGAACGCGGTCTCGAGCGCATTCATGACGCGGGATTGTTCGAAGGCCGGCTGTCGAACGGCTCGCGACGCTACCGCGTGCGCGCAAGATATGGCGAACGACAGGTCGAGATCGAAGACCCCTATCGCTTCCCTCCGATCCTGTCCGATCTCGATCTCTATCTTCTGGGTGAAGGCGCCCATATGCATCTCTACGAGAAGCTTGGCGCCCATCAAATGGTGCTGGACGAGGTCGCCGGTGTTGCCTTCGCCGTATTCGCGCCGACAGCACGACGGGTCAGCGTCGTGGGCGACTTCAATTCATGGGACGGCCGGCGCCACGCCATGCGTGTGCGCGGCAACGGCCTGTGGGAAATATTTGTGCCGGAAGCCAGGGTCGGCAACAAATACAAGTACGAGATCATAGGACCGGACGGCCGTATGCTGCCGCTGAAGTCAGACCCCTTGGCATTCGCGGCGGAGCTGCGGCCGCACACCGCTTCGATCGTGGTGGACATGGATACGATTCCCCGGCCGCAGCCTGCCCCCGCCAGGCTCAACCGATGGGATATGCCGATTTCTATCTACGAGGTGCATCTCGGCTCGTGGCGTCGCCAGCCGCTGGAAAACGGTCGTTGGCTGAGCTACCGCGAGCTGGCGGAGCACCTGCCGGCCTATGCGCACGGTCTGGGCTTCACCCACGTCGAATTCCTGCCGGTCAGCGAGCATCCGTTCGACGGATCCTGGGGCTATCAGCCAACCGGTCTATTCGCGCCCACCAGCCGGTTCGGCTCGCCGGCCGACTTTGCCGGCCTAGTGGACGCTTGCCACCGCGCCGGGTTGGGCGTCATCCTCGATTGGGTGCCGGGACATTTCCCGGACGACCCACATGGCCTCAGTCAATTCGACGGGACCGCCCTGTACGAGCATGCCAATCCGATGCAGGGACGCCATCTCGATTGGAACACGCTCATCTACAATTACGGGCGTACCGAAGTCGCCAACTTCCTCCTCGCCAATGCTTTGTTCTGGCTCGATCGGTATCGGGTCGACGGGCTGCGCGTCGATGCCGTCGCTTCGATGCTCTACCTCGACTACAGCCGGCCGGAAGGCGGCTGGATCCCGAACAAATACGGCGGCCGGGAAAACATCGAAGCCATCGGCTTGCTGCGCCGCTTCAATACCGAGCTGTTCTCGCGATTTCCCGAGGCGACGACGGCGGCCGAGGAATCGACGGCCTGGCCCATGGTCTCGAAGCCGGTCGATTGGGGCGGCCTCGGCTTCGGTTACAAATGGAACATGGGATGGATGCACGACACGCTCGAATACATCAGCAAGGATCCGATCCACCGCAAGCATCATCACGGGCAAATTCTGTTCGGACTGCACTACGCGTTTTCCGAGAATTTCATCCTGCCGCTCTCGCATGACGAGGTCGTGCACGGCAAGCGCTCGATTCTGGGCCGCATGCCCGGCGACGAATGGCAGCGCTTCGCAAACCTGCGCGCCTATTATGGCTTCATGTTCGGTCATCCCGGCAAGAAGCTGCTGTTCATGGGCAACGAGTTCGGCCAGGAAAACGAATGGCGACATGACCACTCGCTCGACTGGCACCTCACCGACCGCCCGCATCATGCCGGCATTCAGGCGTTGATACGCGACCTCAACCGGCTCTACCGGACTTTGCCGGCGCTGCACGAGCTCGACTGCGACGGCGCCGGATTCGAGTGGCTGGTCGCGGACGATGCCGATCGCAGTGTCTTCGCTTGGCTGCGCAAGGGGCGCCGGATCTCTGAGCGCTGCCTTGTGGTGGTAAATTTCACGCCCGAGGTCTACCGGGACTACCGGATCAAGGTTCCGTTCTCCGGAGCCTGGCGCGAGGTTCTCAACACCGACTCCGCACACTACGGCGGCAGCAATATCGGGAACGGGAACAGCGGTGGGGTCAGGACGTTGGACGAAGGCATGATTCCCGAGGTCAGCCTTGTTATTCCGCCCCTGGCTGCAATCTTTCTCGTCCCGGAGCCATAGCGTGCGGCTTTCGCCGGGTGCCCCGCATCCGCTCGGGGCAACCTGGGACGGGCGCGGCACCAACTTTGCGCTGTTTTCGGAACACGCCGAGAAAGTCGAGTTGTGCCTGTTCGACCGCCAGGGCCGCCGCGAGATGGAGCGCATCGCACTGCCGGAACGCACCGAGGATGTATGGCACGGCTATCTCAACGACGTTGCCCCGGGACAACCTTATGGTTACCGCGTCTACGGACCATACCAGCCGGAGCGTGGGTTCCGCTTCAATTGCAATAAGCTGCTGCTCGATCCATACGCGAAGCAACTCGCCGGCCGGCTGGTGTGGAGCGATGCCCACTTCGGCTATCGCGCCGGCAGTGCGCGCGACGACCTGTCGTTCGATCGTCGCGACAACGCGCGCGGAATGCCGAAAGCCGTCGTCATCGACGAAGCGTTTACCTGGGGCGAGGAGCGCAGACCCGCGACCCCTTGGGAGGACACCATCATCTACGAGGCGCATGTCAAAGGACTTACCCAGCAGCGCGAGGATGTTCCACCGGCATGGCGTGGCAACTTCCGCGGGCTCACGGCGCCGGCCGTGGTGGACCATCTCAAGCGACTCGGCGTGACTGCAATCGAGCTGCTGCCGATCCACGCTTTCGTCGACGATCGGCATCTGATCGAGCGCGGACTGAGCAACTATTGGGGCTACAACACGATCGGCTTCTTCGCGCCCGACGCGCGCTACGCTCTGGACGGTCCGCTCGATACCTTTCGATCGACGGTGTCGCGCCTGCACGATGCCGGCATCGAAATCATCCTCGACGTCGTCTACAACCACACCGCCGAAGGCAATCACCTCGGCCCGACCCTGAGCTTCCGCGGCATCGACAACACATCGTACTACCGGCTCTTGCCTGATCAGCCGCGCTACTACGATGACTTCACCGGCTGCGGCAACGCGCTCAATCTCACGCATCCGCGCGTGCTTCAGATGGTGATGGATTCACTGCGCCATTGGGTCGAGATTTGCCGAGTCGACGGATTCCGGTTCGATCTCGCAACCACCCTCGGCCGCGGACCGAACGGCTTCGATCGCGGTGCGGCCTTTTTCGCTGCGATCCGGCAGGATCCGGTCCTGGCTGGAGTAAAGCTCATTGCCGAGCCGTGGGATCTCGGCCCGGGCGGCTATCAGGTGGGCGGATTTCCGGCCGGCTGGTCCGAGTGGAACGATCAATTTCGCCGCACGCTGCGGCGCTATTGGTGGGGTGACGGCAAACTCCTCGGAGACCTCGGCGGCCGCATGACGGGTTCCGCGCATCTGTTCGACCATGACTCCCGCAGTCCCCGCTCGAGCATCAACCACGTCACGGTCCACGATGGGTTCACTCTTGCCGATCTGGTCAGCTATGAGCGCAAGCACAATGAGGCGAACGGCGAGGACAACCGTGACGGCTCCGATGAAAATCACAGCACGAATTGCGGCGTCGAAGGCCCGACCAACGATCCCGATATCGTGGAGATGAGACGTCAAATGCGCCGCAATCTGCTGTCGAGCCTCATGCTGGCGCAGGGTGTGCCGTTGCTCCTGGCGGGAGACGAAGTCGGCAACAGCCAGAACGGCAACAACAATGCCTACTGCCAGGACAATCCCATCGGATGGGTCGATTGGTCCGGGCTCGGACTCGAGGGAGAGGATATGACCGCGCTGCTGGCGGACCTCGCCGAATTGCGCCGACGCTTTTCCCAACTCCGCCGGCGGCGGTGGGTCCATGGCCGCTGCGCTGACGGCTCCTTTGGGGTCTTATGGCTGACGCCTCTCGCCACCGAGATGACCGAGCAGGACTGGAATTTTCCGGAGGGACGCTTCCTGTCCTACGTCCTCAGTCCGATTGAGCAAGACGGAGCGCCGCTCTACATCGTTTTGAACGCCGCGACGGAGACGATCGAAATCACGCTTCCCACGCTCCCGGAATACAGCCGCTGGACGCTGCTGCTCGGAACTGCTTCCGAGCCGCGGCGCGGCGCGGAATTTCCGTCTGGCGCGCGGACGCGGGCAATGGCCCGGTCGGTTCTGGCATTTTCGGGTGCGGCATGACGGCGAGCGTGCGCTTTGGCGCGGAATTGCATCAAAGCGGCGTCACCTTCCGCCTCTGGGCTCCGGCAGCCGATCGCGTCGAGATCATGCTCGATCGCGCCCATCCGATGCAGTCCCTCTCCGTGGGGTGGTTCGAAGCCACGATACCGGGTCTGGGTGCAGGCGCGCTCTACACGTATCGCATCGATGGCGAGATCGAGGTCCCGGATCCGGCGTCGCATTTCCAGCCGCGAGACGTCTCGGGCCCGAGCGAGGTCATCGATCACCGGCGCTTCGAATGGCAAATGCAGGATTGGCGCGGGCGGCCGTGGCAGGATGCTGCCATCCTCGAGCTTCATGTCGGCACCTTCACGCCAGGCGGCACCTTTCGGTCTGCGATCGAACGGCTTGACGACATCGTCAATGCCGGAATGACCACGGTCGAATTGATGCCGATCGCCGATTTCTCGGGACGGCGAAACTGGGGCTATGACGGCGTCCTCTTGTATGCGCCCGACAGCGCCTATGGCCGTCCCGACGATCTGCGGGCCTTCATCGACGAAGCCCACGCACGCGGCCTGATGGTCTTGCTCGACGTCGTGTACAACCACTTTGGCCCCGAGGGTAATTATCTTCATCGCTATGCGCCGGCGTTCTTCGCTTCCGCGCATACCCCGTGGGGACAAACCATCGACTATCGCGTTCCGCAGGTGCGCGCATTCGCGATCGGGAATGCGCTGCATTGGCTGGAGCGTTATCGCTTCGACGGCCTGCGGCTCGATGCCGTTCACTCCATTGTCGAACCGGGAGAGCCCTCGATCCTGCATGATCTCAGCCGGGTCGTCGGACATCTCGCCGCCGCCACCGGGCGCACGATCCATCTCATTCTCGAGAACGACGACAATCGCGCGAGCCTGCTCGATCCGCGCACGGATCCCCCGCAGGGAAAATATCGTGCGCAATGGAACGATGACTATCACCATGCCTGGCACGTTCTCCTGACCGGGGAGAACAAAGGCTATTATCAGGACTATGCTGGTCCTCGCCGCCACATCGCGCGCGTCCTGTCTGCGGGCTTCGCCTATCAAGGCGAGGTCTCTCCGCATCGACGAGGGGCGGCGGCGCGGCGAACCGTCCGCGTCGCTGCCGCCGACAGCGTTCGTGGATTTCTTGCAGAACCACGACCAGATCGGCAATCGGCCATTGGGCGATCGCTTGACCACGCAAGTGGAGGAAGCTCCCCTCGCCGGCGCGCTTGCCGTGACGCTGCTCGCACCGATGCCGCCGCTCTTGTTCATGGGCGAGGAATGGGGAGCGACCCAGCCGTTTCCGTTCTTTTGCGATTTCCCAGAGCCGCTGGCCACAGCGGTCCGCCGCGGACGCCGCGAGGAGTTCAAGGCGTCCTATGCCGAGCTGGGCGAGGACATCCCCGATCCGCTCGCGGAGGAGACATTTCGTTCAGCTCAGCTGGATTGGGAAAGCCGGCAGACGCCCGCAGGCCGCAACCGGCTTACGCTCGTCCGCAATCTGCTGGCCATCCGACGGCAGGAGATCGTGCCTCATCTCTCGGAGGCCGCGTTCGCAGCGGCGCAATGTGACGAGCAGGTGCTGACGGCAAGCTGGTCGCTCGGCCATGGCGGGCTGCTCATCCTGTTGGCCAATTTGTCGGATAAAGGTGCGGAGCGTCCCGCGCGCTTTCGATCAGGTCGGCCAATCTGGGGCGGCGATCCGATGAACGTCCTGCCGGCTTGGGGTGTCTTCTGGAGCATCGGAGCGGTCTGATGCCGCCCTCCATTCCGCTTGCAACCTATCGCCTGCAATTCACACCGAGCTTCGGCTTTGACGATGCGGCCGGCGCAGTTCCCTACCTGAAGTCGCTTGGCATCAGTCATCTCTATGCCTCGCCCTTCCTGAAGGCGCGGGCGGGCAGCAGCCACGGCTACGACATCGTGGATCACAATGCGCTCAATCCCGAGCTCGGCGGCGAAGCCGCTTTCGATCGTTTGTGCAATGCCCTCGAACAGGCGGATATCGGACTCATTCTCGATTTCGTGCCCAACCACATGGGCATTCACTACGCCGACAATCCCTGGTGGCTCGACGTGCTGGAATGGGGCCCGAAATCTCCCCATGCGGCCTCCTTCGACATCGATTGGCAATCCCTGCCCGCGCACCCGCACGGCGGCGTTCTGATTCCGATTCTCGGAAGCTCGTACGGCGAAGCGCTCGAGGGCGGCGAGATCGAGCTTCGATATGATGAAGCCGAAGGCAGTTTCTCCGCTTGGTACTACGAGCATCGACTGCCGATCGATCCGGGCCGCTACGGCCAAATCTTGCAGCGGATCGTGGCCGAAGCGGACGCCGGCGATACGCCCGCCGGCCGCAAGCTTCTGGAATTCGCTGCGCGACATCGCGGCCCGCACAACCCGCCGCGCGATCAGGCACCGGCTTTCAAGGTCGAGCTGGCCGCCATCGCCGACGGTCATGTCGTGATCGGGCGCGGGCTCCGCGCATATCAACCGAAATCCGGCGAAGCCGCAGCGATCTTCGCCCTGCATTCCTTGCTCGAGCGCCAACACTACCGCCTGGCGCATTGGCGGCTGGCCGGCAGCGAGATCAACTATCGGCGATTTTTCGACATCAATTCGCTGGCAGGACTGCGAATCGAAGATCGCGCCACGTTCGATGCGGTCCATGCGCTGGTTGGACGCCTGATTGCGCAAGGGCGGTTGCAGGGCCTGCGCCTCGATCACATCGACGGGCTGCGTGACCCGCATCAGTATTTGCGGCGGCTGCAGCGGCTGATCAACGTGAGCCGGCCATCCGGCAGTCGGCAATTCTACGTGATCATGGAAAAGATTCTCGCCGACCGGGAGCGCCTTCCCCGCTTTGCCGGCGTTGCCGGCACCACCGGCTACGAATGGCTCAACGTGATCTCACGCGTCCTTGTCGACGAGCGCGGGCTTGCCACGCTCGAAGGCGCCTGGCGCGACGCGAGCGGTGATCGACGCAGCTTCGACGAGGTTCTCATCGAGGCCAGGCGACGCGTGATTGCGAACATCCTGGCGAGCGAGTTTACCGTGTTGACGCGCCTGCTCGCGCGGATCGCCGCCGGCCACTATGCCACGCGCGACTACGCCGCCGAGCGCCTGCGCGCGGCCTTCGAGCTGTTCATCGTGCATTTCCCGATCTATCGGACCTATCTCACGGCCTCCGGCCCCAGCCGGGAGGATCGCGCGATCATCGAGACCGCGCTGGCCAAGGCTCGCGCCGACTGGTTCGGCGCCGACACCGGCATCTTCGATTTTTTGCGCGATGCGCTCACTCTCGACCTCGTTCTGCCGGGGCGGGCTGGATACAGCATCGCGCGCGACCGCCGTTTCGCGTTCAAGGTTCAGCAATTCACCGGCCCGATGATGGCGAAGTCGCTGGAGGACACCGCCTTCTACCGGTACCACCGGCTGCTGGCCCTTAACGAGGTCGGCGGCGACCCCGCCGCCGGCGCATTGTCGGTCGCCGATTTTCACGAGCGAATGAAGGAGCGGATCAAAGCGAGCCATGGTCTGACGGCCACGTCGACCCATGACACCAAGCGCGGAGAGGACGCTCGCGCCCGCCTGCTGGCGCTTCCGGAGCTTGCCGAAGGATGGACGCGCAACGTGCGGGAATGGCGGGAGCTCAATGCCGATTTGATCGACGCCTCGGGACCGTCCCGGGCCCCCTCCTCCGCCCACGAATACATGCTCTATCAGGCGCTGCTCGGCGCCTGGCCGCTCGCCGGGCCGGACTTGAGCTTCATCGAACGGATGACCGCATATGCGGTCAAAGCGGCGCGCGAAGGCAAGCAGCAAACGAGCTGGCTCGCCCCCAACGAGACCTATGAGGCCGCCCTCGAGAGCTTTCTGCGCCGCCTGCTCGATCCTGGCCATTCACAACGGTTCATCGATTCCTTCGACGCATTCGCACGCCGGATGGCTTTGCTGGGCGCATTGAACAGCCTGACGCAGGTCGTCTTGAAGATGGCTATTCCGGGCGTGCCCGATTTCTATCAGGGCACGGAGCTCTGGGATCTGTCGTTGGTCGATCCCGACAATCGACGGCCGGTCGATTTGCCGATGCGGGCATCCCTGCTGAAGTCCGTTGCCGGCGACGTAGATTGGCGCGTGTTGGCGGGCAGTTGGCCGGAGGGTCAAATCAAGCTCGCACTCATTCACCGGCATCTCGCGCTTCGGCGGAAACTCCCGAACGTCTTCGCGAATGGCGCCTACCGTCCGCTGGACGTTGCGGGCCCGAACTGTGACGAGGTCATCGCCTTTGCGCGGGTCAGCGGCCGCGACGCCATCATCGTGGCCTGTGGTCGTTTGTTTGCTCGTGCGACGGACCACGGGCGACGCTGGCCATCCGGCGAAGCCTGGAATGCAACGCTTTCGGTTGAAGGGTTTTCCGACATCTGCAATGAGCTTGCTGCCGGCCAGAAGATCACGGGATCGACACTGGCGATATCGAAACTGTTCGACGTGCTTCCCGTCGCGCTGTTGCGGGCACGACATGTGCCGGCCAAAGGGGAACGGCTGGCTGACAGGCCCAAGCCGAATGTCGCGCACAAGGCGCTGGTGCGCGGATGATGCTGATCTTCGCTTGAGGCTTGGCCAGACAAGGCTTGGCCAGACAAGGCTTGGCCAGACAACGCTTGGCGAAACAGAAAGGCCGCCCGGGATCTGGTGAAGCCGGACGGCCTCGCGGACGTCGTGCCGACCGACCAAGGGTCGGTTCCCTCCCTCCGCTGATTCGCTGTGTACGAAAGACGACATAAGCCGGCAATCGACGGCCACGATCATTTGCCATTTTCAACAGGACAATTTCATCCCACGTGATAACCGGAGCATCA
>JGI12053J15887_10000335_pt1 | contig 18631 bp, 16 predicted proteins | sample MedBloCAOM1_O3_FD_15887 | JGI IMG/M metagenome (IMG submission 15887)
AAAAAAAAACAGAAAAGTTTTGTCACAATTGTGACGGTAAGCCCTTTTGGATTTGAACCAAAATCTCCTTTTATTTACTTATTATAAACAAAAATGTTATTTTACCAATTAAACTAAGGGCTTTCTTTAGAATTTCTACTAATACTTTTATATAAAAAAAACAGCCTTAATATTAAACTAAAATTGAAAATTGATTTTTGTTTTTTAGAATTAGGAAGTATATTTTGAATAAGAATATTTAATATTTATTCAGATAGATATATAGAATTTGGTTTTTAATATTTTAACTCTTAAACTATTAAAGGTTTACAATTTTTATAAAAATTATAATATTTGTTTTTCAAATATTTATTATTTCTTTTATATTTTATTTATTTAATATTATTTTTTATAAAAATTGTATATTCTTTTAAATATTAGAAAAAAAATTTTAAAACTATTATAACTAATTTATCTAAAGGGGATAATAATTGTAAATTTTCGTTCTATTTATTTTTTTTTATTAATTATTTATTTTTATTTTGTTGGTTTCCTGCTGATTGCCCAATCTTTTGAATTTTTACTTTAAATAAAATATTATTAATGAGTACCAAAAGCTCTAAGGGGTTTCCAGCATATAGTGAAGTTTATAGAAGGCACATAATAATTTAGGCATACAACTTAAAGATAAAAAGGAAAAGATTACATAAGTAGCTTTTATATTTAATTTGTTTAACTTTTTAACTAAATAACAAAGTTAGAAAATTAGTGAATTGTCTTTTACTATTCATATTTTTCTTAATACTCATTATTTTAAATAACCTGTTTATGTAAAATGTTTTTTTTTAATCTACTGATATTTCCTAATTAATTAAGAATATATTAATACTTTTATAATTATTAATATGAGAAGTAAACAATATTCTAGGATTTAATATTTTATTAAATAATGTTTTACTAATAAAAAGTAGACCTATAAGTCCATCTCCTTTTAATAATCCAGCTAAATAATAATAAAATTTTTCTTTAAATTTAGATTGTTCAATTTCTATATATCTAGATAATAAAATTTTGATTATTTCTTTAGATATTACTTTTGCAATATAAATGAATATATGATTTTCAATATAAATATTTTTTTAAGTACCTTCTGTTATTATATCTCTAAATCATAGTATCATACCAAATACTGTTAAAGTAAACCCTAAACTTAATAATTGTCCACCATGAGTAAAACCTTGCATATACATAACTGCACCTAAAGTTAAACTTAATAATGAAAAACTAACTAAGATAGGTCATGGTGATTGATCTACTAAATGATAAGGAAAAGATTGAAATTGATTTCTATTTATTTTATTCATTTTTAAAGTTATTTTTTTTTTATTTTTAATTATTTATAAAACTAAAGCGTAATTATTAATTTAAATTTATAATTTTTAATAGAAATTAATAAATTTTAATATCTAAAATTTTAGATATGATTAGTTACTTAGAATGTTATTAAAATTATAATAATTTTAATTTATGTTATTTTTGTTTGTAAATATTTTAGTTAAATTAAAAAACTAAAATATGAATTTATATTTATATAAATTTAATAATAATTAATAAACAATATAAAAATGATATTAATTAATCATTAATAATATGTCCAGTTTTTATAGTAATACTAAATGTACCTCTTTTATTTTTATTAACAAATCTATTAGTATTAATTATTCTAGCTTTAGTTTTAGCTAAACTACCTAATTGAATTACTTTAGATTTAACTCTTCTTTGAGTTCTTTGTGTTAAAACTCTACCTGCTAATTTTAAATAAATTCCAGATAAAAAAGAAGGTATTTTATTATTATTAAATCTATTATTAAATCCTTTATTAATATTTTTAATTTTACTTATTTTAAATAATTTCATATGAATATATCTAAATTTAATAAAATTACTTAATATACCAATAAGATTAGCTAATATATTACTTTCATTTTGTGGAGAATATATTCTAATTAATTCTAATTCTACTGATTTTTTAAATAATTTACTTAATAAATTAACTAATTTTTCTAATTTATTATAATGTAAAATTAAAAATTTAGAATGTAAATTACTATTATAATATTTGTTTTTTAATGGTTTTCAATAATAAAATAATGTAATTTTTAATAAATTAGGATTAATAGATATAATAGGTTTACTTATTATACTTGACATATTAATAAAGGCTGATTTACATATTGTATATAAATTATATAAATTTTTATTTATTTGTTTATAAGGTCTATTAGTAAATGTATAAATATGATTAATAAAACTTGCTAATTTAGAATTAAAAGGACTAATTAATCTTATATATTGTTGTTCATTCATAAATATTAAATTTGATTCATTTAAATTTGTTTTAGTTAATTCTTTATTTATATCATTTAAACTATTTAATTTATCTAAATTAAATTGATTTTTATTTAATAAATTTAATTGAGATTTATTAGTATTAATTATTTTATCACTTAATTTAATTATTGTTTGTAAATTTTTATTAGTTCTGTTTCTACTTATATATTTTTTATTTTCTAATTCTATTTCCTTATAACTATTTGTTATATTTTCTACAGATATATCAGTTATTCCTTTATATATATGTTTTCTTAATATTGATAAACCATAAATAGGACTTATTTTGATATTTGAATATAAATTTTTATTCATTTTTAAAGTTATTTTTTTTATTTTTTAATTAAGGGTAATGTGACAAAAGCTAAATTAATTAATTTTTAATTTAGGGATTTTATATTTAAATTTCTTTATTAAATATAAATCTATTCAGATAAATAATAAATAATTAATTAATATAATTATTAATATTTATTATTTAATAATATTTACATAATTAATTATTTATTATTCTCTACTTTTAAATTTAATTCAATTTAATATATTTAATAAAAAAGAATTATAATTATATTGAATTTATATAAATATTTAATTAATATATTTAAATTTATATATAAATAAATATTTAAATAATATATTTATATAAAGATTTAATGGGGGTAAATGATAAATTAATTATTTATTCAATTTTATAAAACAAAATAAATATTTTAATTAATATAATAATTAATTAAATAGGATAATTATTTAATTAAATTGTTATTATTATTAAATAATTCTTAAAATATAAAAAATTAAGAATATAATAATAAGAAAGCAATCATTAAAGAGAATAATCCTGTAGCTTCAGCTAAAGCGAATCCTAAAATTGCAAAGCTGAATAATTGACCTCTTATTTGAGGATTTCTAGCTGTTGAAGCGATTAATGAAGAGAAGATTAAACCAATCCCTGCTCCAGCTCCAATTAATCCTGAGCAAGCTAAACCTGCACCAATGTATTTTGCTGCTGCTAACATTTTTATTTTTAAAAAATTATATAATAGTGTCTAATTTATATTATATATAAATTATATAATATAATATAATATAATATAATATATAAGTACAAGTAATCAGATTCGAACTGATGACATCTACTTGGAAGGTAGAGGTTATACCAACTTAACTATACTCGTTTATTTTTAATTTAAATTTAAATTTAAATTAAATAACTTTTAATTAATTAAAAATTTTGGTTAAATAAACTATTTCTTTTATATTTTAATTAATATAATAAGGGGTAATTATAAAACAAAATAAATAACAAAATATTTTAATTTTTATAATTAATTTATTATAAATTCTTTTCTTAAAACATTATTAAATAAATTATTAATAAAAATAATAATTAGATAATAAAAATATTATTATAAAATATAAAAAATGTAATTACTAATAAGAAATTAGATATTATTAATAAATAAAATAAATTTAATATAATTTATAAATTTAATAATTAAGAAAATAAAATAAATACTTATAAAAATAATATAAAAATTATATGAAATATTAAATATTAAATTTTCAAAATTATTAAAAAAATTAACATATAAATCATTAGATTCTAAAGAACAATGAATATTAACAACATTAATATTAGTTGGAGCATCTCCACTAAGAACTGTAGTATTATTTTCTATATTAGTCATTTTAGATATTTTATAATGTTTATGATGAAAAGGTACCATATCTTTAAGTAAATTTATATGATCTTCAGCTTTTTCAACTGTTAATAAAACATAATTTTTAAAATTAGAATCTATAGGTGAAATATATGATTCTTGGTGAACTGTTAAATCTGAAGTAGGTCCAACACCTAAACCAAAATGAAAATAAAATGTAGGTTCAATAGGTGAAATTTTCAAATATATACTAGATAATTTAACTCCTACAGCATAAGCTATTAATTCACCATAATTTTCAACTAAAGAATTTAAACCTTTTATATAAATATTATTATATAATATTAAATATTCAGTGTTATCCATATAAATAACATTATTTATTAAATAAATATTAAAATAATTATATATTAAAATACTTATAAATACTATTTTAATTCAAGATATATTATTTATAAAATTATTATATTTTAATATTATTTTAAATATTAAAAAGATTATTAAAAATATTAATACTTTAATATAATAAATTAATAATATTAAATAGCAAGATATTAATATTAAATTTATATTATTTGTATTTAGATTAATTAATGATTTATTTATATAATTAGTTTTCATTTTTAAATTATTTGTTTGTTTCTAAAATTAGTACTAAAATTATTATAATAATTTTAATAACGAAGACAATTATTTTATGTTTATTTTAATTATATAAACTTATTTATTCATATTATTAAATATAAACTAAAATAATTATAGTTTAATAATTTATTATATAACTTTCTTATTTATTTCAAGATTATATAATATTATGTAATTATTAAGTCTTTTTAATGAAAATTGTTCACGAGACCTTCCAGATTCGAACTGGAACTCTTCTAAATGACAATTAGAAACTCTACCAATTAAGCTAAGATCCCTTAAATTTAATAGATCAAATTTTATTTAAATTTTTTAATATAAAATAATAAAATTTAACAAGAGTGAGGTGATTCGAACACCTACCAATGATTTTGAAGATCGTCATACTAACCGTTAATACTACACTCTTTATATTAATTCTTTTATAAAAAAGTGACTTTCAATTATAATAAAAAAAATGATTTTTCTTATACTCTGAAATATACCAAAAAGCTGAAAAAATTCAAAACCATTTTCTTGTAGAAATGGAAGCCGCTATAACTCATTAGAGCTAAAGGGAATTGAACCCTAATTAAGAATTTAGGAGATTCTTAACTGAAACCATTCAGTTATTAACCCTATATAAATAGAATTAGTAATAATCGAACTTAAAATAGAAATTTATAAAATTTATAATCTAAACCATTAGATAGCTAATCCTTAAATATAAAAAGAAGGGGAAATAATAATTCAAATTAAGTATTATAAAGTAATGAAGAAACATTAAAATGTAAACCATCTAAAATCACTTTAGGGAATATACCTAATGAAATAGTAGGTAATAATAAAGTTATTAATAAATTAAATTCTCTTCTTGAAATATCTTTAATAGGTTTTAAATGAGGTGAATAAATACCATAAGAAATTCTATTATATAAATAAATAGAATAAATAGCAGATAAAACAATCCCAGTTGCACCTAATGCAGCTATTATAGGATTTCTTTCTCATATACCAATTAAAGATAATTGTTCACCTAAGAAATTTAAAGTTAATGGTATACCAGTATTACTTAATATAAAAATGAAAAATAATATAGTAAATATAGGCATATAAGTTACTAATCCTCTTACATAATGAATTATTCTAGTATTTGTTCTATCATAAATTATACCTCCTACACAAATAAATAAAGCAGGAGAAACAAATCCATGAGCTAATGCTAATAATATTGCACCTTCAATACCTTGAATTGTATTAGAAAATAAACCTAAAATAACTACACTCATATGTGCAATACTTGAATAAGCAATTAAAGCTTTAGTATCTTGTTGAATAATAGTAGCTAATGAAGCATAAATTAAAGTTATAATTGCTATAGTTTGAATTAAAGGTGAAAAATAATTTGTAGCATCAGGTAAAAAATTAATTAAAACTCTTAAATAACCATAAGTAGCAAATTTTAATATTGTAGCAGCTAATAAAATAGATCCAGCTAAAGGACTATCAGCATGAGCTCTATATAATCATCCAGTTAAAGGTCATAATGGGGTTTTTACTGCTAAAGCTAGAAAGAAACCTAATCATAAAATTTTTTGACTATCTAAATTTATTTCGGATAAAGATATTATTTGAAAATCTGTAGATCCTACATAGCTATATATTTGAAGTATAGCTAATAACATAAATAAAGATCCTGATAAAGTATATAAAAAAAATAAGAAAGCTGATCTTAATCTAGCTTCACCTGAACCATATATTATAATTACTAAAAATAATATTGGTAATACACTTTCAAAAAATATATAGAATAAAATTAAATCTAATACTATAAATACTCCTATTTGTAATGTTTCTAATAATAAAAAGGATATTAAAAAATATTTTAAATTATTATTTATATTATTATAATTAGATAATATAGCTATAGGACTTATAAATGTAGTTAATAATACAAAATATAATGATATTCCATCTATACCAATATTTAAATGACAATAACTTAAATTTATAAATTCATATACAAATTGATATTGAATAGTACTGGAATCAAATTCTAATCAAATATATATTGATATTAAAAAATTTATTATCATACTTATTAATGTTATTCTTTTCATTCTTTTTTTATTTTCTATTGAATTTTCTGGGATTGTGATTAATATTAAACTACCTATTACAGGTATCAGTAATAATAAACTAAGCATTATGAAATTTTATTTTTCAGTATTTGAGTCTACAGTCTCTATTTAAAATTAAATAGATTTTAATTTATAATTTATATTTATAAATATTTATTTAATAAATAAACCAAATATATTATTATACTAAGTTGCCAAATTTGTATCTTCTTTTAAAGAGAGTATTATCGGACACTGTGAGATTTGAACTCACGACTTTTCTCAAGTTCTCGTTTTCAAAACGAGCGCCATAAACCAGACTCGACCAAGTGCCCTATATATTTTTAATATTTATTTTTATAAAAAATTTTATAATAAGACCGAAGGGAATTGAACCCTTATAATATCCATTATGAGCGAACTGCATTACCAATTATGCTACAGTCTTTTAATATAATTCTTTTATTATATTTCTTTTATTATATTTCTTTTAATTAATTAAACTAAAAATTTATAATAATAATTATAATATAAAAAAGGGGTAAATTTATATAATGAACTGTTTATTTAATATAAATAATAAGTTTTAAGTTAAAATTAAAAATAATTTAATATATTTCTAATTTATTAATTTAAGATTGAACAGGTAACATTTTGAAAGCATGTAATGGGATAGGGCTTTGTAATGTTCATTCTAAAGTTGTAGCTGTATCTGTTTCATTTTTAAATTGTTCTGAAGATGTAAAATAAGAAGGTATATTTCAAGGATTAGTATTTACTAGACTTCCATTAGCAAATATATCATAAATAATATAACCAAATAATACAGTAGCCATAATTGAAATTAATGATCCAAAACTTGAAATTTGATTTCAACCACTAAAGGCATCAGGATAATCTGGTATTCTTCTAGGCATACCTGCTAAACCTAAAAAGTGTTGAGGAAAGAAAGTAGTATTTACTCCTATAAATAAAGTTCAAAAATGAATTTTTCCTAATAATTCATTATATGATAATCCTGTAATTTTAGGTATTCAGAAATAAAAACCTGCAAATATTGCAAATACAGCTCCCATTGATAATACATAATGGAAATGAGCTACTACATAATAAGTCATTAAATTGTTTTCTATTTATCATAATTTAATTTTAAATAGAAAAATACTCATTTTACAATGAGGATCGGACTATATCTTATCTAATTATTAAACTTAATTAACGTTCGATTACCACGTATAGTCTCTACGGATCCTACTTAATATAAAATTTTAATAATTATTGTTTAATTGTTTAATAAAATAAGAAATAAATTAAATTTTACTCTCTTTACTTTTTAATAAAATGGTAAAATGAGTAATATTAATTATATTAAACTATCTTTTCTTAATAAGGGTTAAGTAAGAATGGTTTCTTATAGGAAATTATGAGTTCTAATTTAGGGTTCGATTCCCTCTTAACTCTATTATTAAAATTTATTTCTTATTTTATTAAATTTTATTTGATTTTAAACAACTACTCTTAAATTTTTATATTTTTGGTTTCCACGGTATTGCCTTTTAAACTTGTAGTATGGAAACAGCGTTATTTTCCATTTAAAAGGTTTCACCGTTAGCAATATTGATATATAATAATATTACCGATAAATTAATTATTTAAATTTATCACAGTGGTAAGACAACATGACACTTATTTAAAAAGATCTCTAAATTGAATAAATGAAAGTGTTTTTTCTCCAAGTAAAGGGTAATTAATGCAGTGATTAATAATTTTTATTAAAGTTAATTTTCTATAAATTTCAATTAATCAAAATTTATTATTTAATTCTCTAACTTCATTTTGAGCATTGAAATGATTTTTTATTATATCTATAATATATTTATCATTTTTTTGTCCTATTGAAAATGAGTTATTATTTGATACTTTTCTAATAGAAAAACAACCTTCTGCTTCTATAAAACCAGATAGTCATTCGTTAAAATAATTATAATCAATATTAACAATATCTGTATTTGAATTAAGATATTTTTTATCTCTAGCATTTAAATATCATTCAACATTATTTTGTTGAAAACATTCTAATATAAATGCTAATTGAGCTCTTAATCTTGAAGTTAATGGTGGATAAGAAACAAAAATATTAATTAAATTTTGAATATCTTTTCTATGATTTACTACTCAGATAATAAATTTATCATTTTCAATAATTCTTACATTTCCTCCAATATGTTTTTTAATTAGATTTAACATTATTAAATTTTCAATACAATATTTTAATTTAATAACTAATCTATATTGAAGATTTTTATATCTTCAATGATTTACTTGAATACTTCCATCACCATCCATTAATCCTACTCAGAATTTATGAATATAAAGAGGATCTTTTTTAATTCTATCATGTAATGCTAAATCTAATGAAGCATTAGCTAAAACTACTCCTGTTACACCTCCTATTGTAAATAAAGATAAAAATCCTAATGTAAATAATAAAGGTGTTGTTAATCTTAAACTACCTCCATATAATGTAGCTATTCAAGAAAATATTTTAATTCCTGTAGGTACAGCAATTACCATTGTAGCTGCTGTGAAATAAGCTCTTGTATCTACATCTAATCCTACACTGAACATATGGTGAGATCATACTAAAAATCCTAATATTCCAATAGAGAACATAGCATAAACCATTCCTAAATAACCAAATATAGGTTTTCCTGAAAATGTAGAAATTACTTGACTAATTACACCAAATCCAGGTATAATTAATATATATACTTCAGGATGTCCAAAGAATCAAAATAAATGTTGGAATAATATTGGATCTCCTCCTCCAGCTGGATCATAGAAACTAGTATTAAAATTTCTATCTGTTAATAACATAGTTATACCCTTTCTCTTGATTTACTAGACTAGGTCTCATGACTATTTTATAGTCTCATTATGTTTAATTATTATAATTTAATGGGGGTAATCTTAAAAATTTAATAATTGAATTAGATTAAATAGATTTATTTAAAATTAAGTTCAAACTAAATATTGAACTAAATGATCACTATAAAAAGCTAATTCAGGTCTGGGAATATAAGCTTCAGTTAAACTTAAATCAATTCCAGAATCTAGTAATTCCATTTGAATTAATTCATTTGGATTAATATTTTCTAAACTCGTATTTACTTGACTTAAATCAATTTCTAAATTAAATTTGTTAAGTTTTGAAGAAGTATTTTGAGGTAAAGAAGAAATTGGTGATTCTAAAAAGTTAATTAAGTCCCCTGAAGGTATTTCTATTCCTGTTCTATCTATAGTTTGAATTCCTTGTTCTAAACCAGTAAATAAAGTTTGTATAGATTTATTTGACACTTCTGCTGAATTAACAGCGAATTCTCTAATATCTATTTCAAAATCATCTAATTGTTGTAAAAATACTTCATTTAGATTTCTTGTATTTACAGTTAAAACTTATGATGCTTGAGTTCCTTTATCTACATAATTAACTTCTTGGAATAATTCAGTTTGAGTACTAATATCTTTTTTTGAATCTAAAATATTTTGTAAATATCTTAAATTTCCGTGAGTTAGATGATGTAAAGTAGGAGATGGAAATAAATTCTCACTAGTTAAAGCTGCAATAGTATTTATTCCTGTATCAGTTGTAGGTGTTTCAATTATAGTTTGAATATTTGTTGAAAAAAATAAGATTTAATAAATGAACCAGTTAATAAACATGCTGTTCCTGTAAATACAGAATAAAACATGATATCACTATTTTCAAAAATATAATTTAATAATGTCATTGTAAAAATTTATATATATAAAATATAATCTGGATAATGTGACAATTAACTAATTACTATTATAAAAATAGAATTAGAGGAGTATATCTAATAAATTTAGATATTACCTAATCAGATATACAAATCAATAATTATTTATACATCAAATAAATTTACTTGTACTCTATTTCTAGAATTAAATTATAAATTAAAAAATTCTAATTATCCCCAATAATAATAAAATAAATAATTTTATTAAATTAAACATAAAGGTAAATACTCATACATTCACATGTATGTTGGGACTATATCTTATTAATCTAAGTTATAAAATTTATTTAAATGATCTCAAGTAAAATTAGTTCTAGCATTATTCATACTAGATTTAATTATAATAATTTCTTGAATATTATTTTTATGTTTAAATGTTCCTGATTTAAAATAATTTAAAACTTTTATTCAATCTTTATAATCTAAATATTTACTTCCAAATAAAGGAAATTTATTTAAATAATTTTCTAAGATTAAATTACCATTTAAACTTGTAGTTCTTACTCTATATTCAGATTTAGGTTTATTAATTCTAATACTTTTTACTGAAGAAAGTAAGAAATTAGCAATAAATTCAAGAAAATTTAAATTATTATTTCCATTATGATCAATTTGTGTTTGAGTTAATTCAAATTTACATTCTACTTTAGAATATTTTATATTTGAAGTCGTTCTTACAGAGAAATGACCATCAGCTTCTATAAAACCAGATAATCATGCATTAGAATCTAATGGACTAATATTTATTAATTTTGTAAGAATATTAATTCCTTCAAATTTTATATTTAATCAATCTATTAAATTATTTAAAGCATAAATTTTAGGAGTTCTCATATTACCATTAATTAAAGAAGTTAATTTTAATAAACCTTCTAAATTATTAATAGATAAAATATAAGCATTTACTCCTTTTTTTCTAGATATAGAACCAAACTTTAATTCTTTTTGAATCATTAAAGCTAATGGAAGATCTTTCAAATGGAATACTATTTGTATTGAAGGATAATTAATTTTACCTTTAACTGATCTTTCAGTTTTAGGTACAATTATAGTTCCATCTCCTTCAATTAAACCTGCTAAATAGGAACTGAAATTTGAATTTGATAAATCTTTATAATTTAAATTTTTATTTAAATTTACTTGAGATAATGATATAATATTATAACAGATTAATTCCGGCGTATAGTCTCTGAAGATCCTTAAAAGATTCAAATCTAATAAGTTTCCTGCTGATTGTGTTTTATTAAAATAAGAATAAAACAGTTCCCAGCATATAGCCGAATTTAAAGCAGGCGGTGATAATTCACCTGCTAAAACTGGTAAAGCTAATAATAATAAAATAGCAGTTACAAATATACTTCAAACAAATAATGGTAATTTATGTAAACTCATACCATTTGTTCTCATATTTAAAACTGTAGTAATGAAATTAATAGCTCCTAATAATGAAGATACTCCTGTTAAATGTAAACTAAAAATAGCTAAATCAACTGAACCACCTGAATGAGATTGAATTCCTGATAATGGTGGATATATTGTTCAACCTGTACCTGCTCCATTTTCTACTAATGCACTAAGTAATAATAAAATTAATGAAGGTGGTAATAATCAGAAACTTATATTATTTAATCTTGGAAAAGCCATATCTGGAGCTCCTATATGTATTGGTAAAAAGTAATTACCAAAACCTCCTATGAATGCTGGCATACGTTTGTCCTTAATCTTTCGAAAAAGGTTGGACTATATCTTTATCCTTATATTATATTTCAAAGGATATCTTGCGTGTAGTCTCTGAGGATCCTACTAAAAATACATTTAGTGACAAATTATTTAGAAATAAATGGTTAAAATTGAATCGGAAGGGGGTAAGACTTATAAACATGCTCCCGCACCTCCCATTTTTAATAAAATAGACAACGTTTAATAACAAATTTAAGAAAATATCTTAAATTATATATTAAAATAAAGAAGTAGATTGTAATAATTGAGCAGTATTTGTTAATAAATCAGTAGAATTTTGAGTATTAGCTCAAACTATATTACTTAGTTGATCTAATTTTCCTACATTAAATAAATCTGTAACATTTACTGTTCTTTCTATTATTTCTACATTAAATTCTGGATATAAAACTCTATGAGTATCAGAATCTCAAGATTCTAAAATTTTAGAGGAAGAGTTTAAATTTAAAGTTGAACTTGAATTTAAATTTGCTAATTGATCTGTAACTGATTGTATAGATCTTAAATTATCACTAGTTAAATGATACACTTGAGGTTCTCCTTGAGTATTAAAATAAACAGTAGGAGAAGGTATATTACTTGATAAAGCTTTAATTGTATCAATACCAGATTCAGTTGTTGGTGTTTCAATAGTATTAACAGAATAATCTGTGAATCAAATATTTTTTATAATTGTTCCACCAATATAACATGTTAATCCACCTAATAAACCAATAGATAAACTATTTAAATCTAAATTTAAGTTATTTAATAAATTTGTAAATAATGTCATTTTAAAAAATTATACTTCTATCATTTATACTCAGTTAGTTGCTACTAGGCTAGAGTAATTATTTTTTAAAGCTAATCAAACTCACCACTTATCTGTTTTGGACGGATGTCTCATAATTATATTTATATAAAATTATGGGATAAATGGGTTTACCGGATCACGCACACTAATTTATAATAAAATTTTATAAATTCTTGATAAATCAAGATGGGGTAGATTCTACTTACTTCCCTACTGACCCAACCGTCTTAAAGACAACCTTAATTAATTTGTAAATTTAGAAAATTAACCATTTATTATTTCTTTTAATTTGTTTATATTTAAATTTCTAATGTATTTTTTTGGTTTCCTGCTGATTGCCCAATTATTATTAATGTTACATTTTCCTACTTTTAGGTAGGCTTAGTTAATAATACTCTAAGGGTATTCCAGCATATAGCAAGAAGAAAATTTTATATTACTATAAAATCCGGCCATGCCTTATTTTAAATAAATATTAGAAAAACTTATTTAGAGTCTATTAAAGTAAATTTTCATTGTTTTCTATATAAACCTTTTGATCTTCCTGAAATATAATTTCTAATTGTACTTCTATCTCCTTTTAAATGTTTAGCTAATTGTCCTATACTTGAAAATGTAGAATTTAATTTAGAATTAACCATATTTTCAGCTAAAATTATTTTACTTTTAGGATGATTTGGTTTATATTGAGATTTAACAGTTTCTAATAATAAAATTAACTCTTTAGATGTTAATATTGCTTCATAAGGTAATTCAGAAATTATATCAAGAGATAAATAAAATCTATTTAAATATAATTTACCTTCTAATATACAGTTATCTAAAGTTATATGATGAATATTAATATTATCATATAATCATTGTTTTGAATCTGATATAAAAATTAGTGATTTAGTTACATTATCATATATATAAATAGGTATACCTCTTATTTTTCTAAGAACTTCTTTAGCAGCTTGAGACATAGGAGTATGATAACCATTGTAACCTCCTGCTATTAAATCTACATTAAGATTAGGTGATAATAAATCTATATAATATTGTTCTAATTCTAATACTTGTTTTCAAGAATAATTAACATCTAAAATATATAGAATTAATTTTACATTATTAAATCCATATTTATTAAAATATCTAAGAACTCTTCTATCAGCTTTAGATAAAATAGAAGGCATAAAATAAGAACAAACTCTATTATATAAATTTATAGAACTTCCAACATAACATAAATTCTTATTTTCTATTTCAAATATGTATATTCCTTTAGCTTCTTTAGCTACTTCAGCTATTTTAGATCTATTACTAAAGGGATTTAATATTTCATATTTTTTAGCAGGATGATTCTCACCTTTATATATTTTTTTATTATATTCTAATGAATTAATTTTATGAATTTCATTTAAATTTTTAAAAATATTAAAAATTAAATATTTAACATCACAAAATAAGTTTTCTAAAATTGATTTATTATAAATGCAAATAAATTTGACCATAAAGAATAACATTAATATTCCGTGAGCAGTTATAATTACATTAAATAATTGATGATCTCCTTGAAGAAATTGAACTCCAGGTGAAGATAATTCTAATCTAATTAAAACTGAAAATCCTGTAGCTATCATACCTGCAAATATTGCAAATACTAAGTAAAGAGTTCCAATTTCTTTAGCATTAGTTGAATAAAGTCGTCAATCCATACAACATTCCTCACTTTTCATATTTACTCTTCTATTTTTGATTTTTGTTTTTAAACCAACATCCAGAAATATTTAAATTAATTTCTATTAAAGATATTTCTTTATTATCTAATTTAGATGAAAAAATTAATATTATCAAACATGGTAAATTTAAATATTATAAAATGTTTGATATAGATCTAGATGATATTAAAAATTTCATTAATAATTTAGATAATGATAAAATTTATACTGTGATTCCATTTATCTCATTTAATGCTAGATATGATGAACCATATACTGTTTTATCACAACAAATTTTAGTAACCAAACAAAGTAACTCTATTTTAATAGGTAATTATATTCAAGATAAAACTAATATATTTCATGAACAATGTGATATTGATAGTTTAAAATCTTATTATACTATCTTTAAATATAAATCTATTGAAATTAACTTTCAAAGTTATAAAAAATTTAGTTAATACATTTATATAAATTAATTATATAAATTCATTGTGTTTATTTACCACCTTAAAGTTTGATTCTGGAGAATATTAATTATAAATTATTTAGGCTATCCTTCTGAATATTATATTTAATAGATCTTTCAATTAGATCTCAAACTACCAGAGATTAAATAAAGGTTTATTATAGATATTCTCTATAGAAAGTTCAATTCTTTCTTAATCTATTTTAAGGATTAGTTATTAATTGGTATTAATTTTAGAATTCGAAATTCTAGATCTTACAGTTCGATTCTGTTTAATTCTATATGAATTAAATAAAAAATTTTTTCGCTTAATATCTAAAAAAGTATGAGTAAGGCTATTTTTAATCAATTTTGTGTGTGTATAAAAGTAAAATTTATTTATTAGACTCCAATTCAGTAGAATAATTGGCTTTTTGTTTTATGTATATTTCCCCTCATACCTACTGTGATATATACTTTTAGTAAATAAAAAAAAATCTTTTTAATTGGACGGAATAGAGGTGAGTCGAACACCTAAGGGTTAATCCCGAACAATTAGCAATCGTTTTAACTTTCCAATGTAAACTATTCCTTATTTATAACTTTTAAAACTCTATTTATTATAATAATAATTATAATATAAAAAAGGGGTAAATTTATATAAATTTAATTTTATTTTTAAAAATAAATAATAATTTAATAATAAAATTATTTATTAATAAATTATAATTATAATTAAATTATAATTAATAATAATTAATGTAAATAGATAGCATCTTTAATATAAGATATTACTAATAATACAAATACATAAGCTTGAATAATAGATACAGCTACTTCTAATCCACATAATGCTAAAAAGAATGCAAATGGAATTAAAGTGAATATAGCTATAATAAAACTACTATTAAACATTTGATATAAGAAAGTAGATAATATTTTTAATAATGAATGACCTGCTACCATTAATTTTGTTACTCTTTTATTAAAGAATTCATAAAATGGGGTAAATGAAGTAAAATAAATAAAAATACATTCACATTAAATAATTGATGATCTCCTTGAAGAAATTGAACTCCAGTCTAATTAAAGTTTAACTTATCATATTTGTAAGAAAATTAATCTTTTATTTTAGTATTGATATCAAGTTAGAAAGAGATATCAAAGAAGCTACATTAAATACGATTAAACAAATTACTATAAAGTAGATTCAAATATGATTACTTTTTTGTCAAATAGATATATATTTAATAATTAATAGTTTTAAAGAATTATTTAAATTGAATTTTTCTAGAAAATTAAAATTAGAATTCATTAAAATTAGTTTAGCTAAAAAAATGATTAGTAACATTAATAACAAATAAATAGATATAAAATGAAGTACTAAATTATTATTTAAAGTATCTAAAACAAATTGATAAAGTACTTTATCTGATTCTAAAGGAGAATTAATAAATGAATCTCTTCAATTAGGATTTAATTGATCTAATTCTTGAATAGTTCTATTTGTTTCACCTGGATTAAATTTAGGTTTATTTCCAAAGTTTAAGGGTTTTATGTTTAAATTTTCTAATCTTAAATTTCTAGTTCCAAAATGTTCTTTAATAAAATTATAAGCATATGGATTGGATTTAACTTGTTCTAATGTAATACCTTCAATTTTTATTTCTATGGGCCCTGTTTTTACAGAACCTAAATTGTTATTATAAGGAAGAAGATTATTTAATAATCGATATGTTACAGTTAAGCCACTAGCTCCAGCTGCGATCACACCTGCTTTTGGTAATATTGATAAAGGTTGTTTAGCTACTAAACTAGCTGCTATTCTAGCTCCAGCTGCAAAAATTCCTGCACTACCTAATTGATAAAATATAGCATTGATTGTTTCACCTGAAAATACTACTGCATCTCCTTCTATTTTTGTTGTTATTGTAATATTTTCATCTAAAAAAATTGGATTATTTAAATAATAAATTACAATAAAACTAATAATAAATATAAATAAAGTCAATAGATTTTTTCTTTTAGTTATTAAATCAATAAATTTAATTTTTAGATTATTACCAAAGTATCCTAAGTATATTAAACTAAATAGGATTGTATTTAATATTAAAGAAATAATAAATAATGTAATTAAATGTTGTAAACTCATTGTGTGTTTTAATATCCTTTGGGACTTGTATTAAATGTCAAGTATTAAATACTTCTTGCTAATTACAAATAAAATAAAGAATTACTTTAATAAACAGTATTTGTTTAGCAAAATTAAAATATAAATTTTTAAATTAAATAGATTTATTTTATTATCTTTTAGAGTTTAACCAAAATTAACATTTTAACAAAATGTCGTTCTTACGTTGAACTAAGAGAATTTATCCAATTTTATTTTATTAGATTCTATCTTTTAATTTACATTTTATTTTAAAACTATCTTTTAAAAAAGGGGATAAAATTATTTAATAAAGATAATAATCCTACATAAAACCTAAGCCTAACATATCTGCTAAAGCTGAAGCTTTATCCATATAAGTAAATCATGCCTCAGTATTACCTGCAATATTATTAATTATATCTGGATTAGGGATCATTTCTATGTTTACTGGAGGTATTGGTAATACAGTTGTTGTTGTACTTACACTTTCAGCAGTAGTTTGAATTCCTGCTTCAACTGTATCTAATCCTACTTGAGCTCCAGTATTTGTATAATTTATAGGAGAAAATATTGGTGTTATAGTATTATCTGTAATAGGACTAGTTTGTAATATTTGACTAGGTCTATCAGAATAATCATCTCAAGCATCAGTTTGTATTTCTTTATCTACATAGAAAGAATTTATATAACTTTTTGCAATTGAATATCCTAAATGACACCCCATACCTATAAACATTCCGTAGAATAATACATCATTATCTAAAAAGAAATTATACATATTTAAATTCATTATAAATTAACTTAATTAGTAATAGCGTCTAAATGTATCCCAAGAATCATGCTCAGATACATAGTTTGGTCTACTACAATAAAACTGACCAGATAAAGTTTTAAAGAGATTAAAAGGTTTAATTTTTAATATTGAACACTATATTTGTAAAACGAATTTAAATAAAATGGCTTAATAGTCATGCCGAAAATATATAACTTAAATTATTGACTATGAAACTTAAGTTATAATAACTCCCTCTTTTCCACAACCTCCCATTATTCTCTTTTGGATTCGAACCAAAATTAACACTTTAGAAGAATGCAGTTCTACCGTTGAACTAAGAGAATATTATATATATCTTTATTATCTCTTTTAATTTAAATAAGAATTCAGAATTTCCTACGAAGAAATTATTCTTCATTAACCCTAA